>Ga0138256_10001871_pt1 | contig 22611 bp, 23 predicted proteins | sample KNB2016incub_MG_FD_105486 | JGI IMG/M metagenome (GOLD analysis project Ga0138256, IMG submission 105486) | Active sludge microbial communities from wastewater in Klosterneuburg, Austria - KNB2014incub_MG | ecosystem: Engineered > WWTP > Activated sludge > Unclassified | place: Austria... | reverse complement strand
GTTTCCTTCGAGGGCTGTTGCGGGCAGACGATTCCGCCCGTGACCGGGCGCACGCGCATCGTCGTTTTGCATGCGCTATCGAGCGCTGCAGAACTGACCGTTTACGGCCTCATCTCACAGGGCTTTCCGCAACTGGTGCGGGTGAGTTCCGATGTGCTGCGGCCAGACAACTCGCGCGTGTTTCCTGAGCGCACGCCGATCCTTTGCCAGGTGCGCATGGCGAACGAGGCACCCTGGATTCCCGACCTCGAGCGCATCGAATCGATGATCGCCGACGAGACATCCGTCACGGTCGAATGAGTCGTTAGGGCGATGCTGGTTGCCAGTTCATTGGCGCAAACTGCAGAACGCTCAGCACCGCCAACGCTGCGGTCTCCGTCCGCAGCACCCGCGGCCCGAGATTGACGCCGACGAAGCCGGCGCCGATCGCGGTGTCGGTCTCGGCGCTCGTGAGACCACCTTCGGGGCCAATCAGGACAGTGACTCGTTGCGGCGCTGACGGGAGACTTGCGGACAATGCGACGGTCGCCTCTGGATCGAGCAGCAGCTGCAGGCTTTCTGGGCAGTCGGTACAGACTTGCAGGGCCTCATCGAGCGTGCACGGCAGCACAATCTCCGGCAGGCGATTGCGGCCGCATTGTTCGCACGCATTCACCGCGATGGCTCGCCAGTGTGCCAACCGTTTTATCGCTTGCTCGTCCTTGAGGCGCACGACTGAACGTTCGAGCGCGACCGGAACGATGCGCGCTACGCCGAGTTCCGTCGCCTTTTGCACGATCCAATCCATTTTTTCGCCGCGCGCCAGCGCCTGCAGCAGCGCCACCTGGTGCACGGACTCGCGCTCGACCGGCCGATATTGCGTGGGTAGCAGCGTTACGCCGCTACGCGCGGTCTGCACGATCGTGCCGTCGTATTCGCCGCCGCTGCCATCGAACAGCACAACTCGTGCGCCGGCGGCGAGGCGCAGCACACGCGTGACGTGCAGGCTCGCCGCTTCGGGCAGGCTCGCCTGCTGACCGACGGCAAGCCGCTCGGGAACAAATAGGCGTGTTAGTCGCAAGTGGCGAGCTCGATGCCTTGCGTCGCGATCCTGGCGAGCAAATCGATCTCGTCCGGGGTGATGACGTACGGTGGCATGAAATACACGACATTGCCGATCGGGCGCAACAGCGCGCCGCATTCGAGCGCATGGCGATAGATCCTGAGACCGCGACGCTCGCGCCAGTCGAATGGCTCACGCGTCGCCTTGTTCCGGACCAGCTCGATCGCGAGAGTCATGCCGTGCTGGCGAATCTCGGCGACGCGCGGATGATCGGCGAGATGTGCGACGCTCGTGGCGAGCCGCTGTGCCAGTTCGCGGTTGCGCGCCAGCACGGGTTCATCGCGAAAGATCTCGAGCGTTGCGAGGGCGGCGGCGCAGGCGAGCGCGTTGCCAGTGTAACTATGCGAGTGCAGGAACGCATTGAGCTTGGTGTAGTCATCATAGAAGGCCTGATAGGTCTTCTCGCCGGTCATCACAACCGAAAGTGGCAGGTAGCCCCCGGTGAGGCCTTTCGACAGACACAGAAAGTCCGGGCTGATGCCGGCCTGTTGGCAGGCGAACATCGTTCCAGTGCGTCCGAAGCCGACCGCGATCTCATCAGCGATCAGATGCACGTCGTGGCGATCGCACGCTGCCCGCAGCAGCGTCAGGTACGACGGGTCATACATGCGCATGTTGCCCGCGCACTGTACCAACGGCTCCACGATAACGGCCGCGACATCATCCGCATGTGCCGCAAGCGTTGCTTCCATGTGCTCGAACTGACGGGCGGAATAGGCGGCCCAGGTCTCGCCGGGCTCGCGCAGGTAGCAATCAGGGGATGGTACGGTCAGTACGTCCATCAGCAGCGGTCCATAGGTCGCTCTGTAGAGATCGACGTCGCCAACGGCGAGCGCTCCCAGTGTTTCGCCGTGGTAGCTGTTAGCCAGCGTGATGAACTTGGATTTGCGCGTCTTGCCGAGATTGCGCCAGTAGTGGAAGCTCATTTTGAGAGCCACTTCGACTGCCGCCGAACCGTTGTCGGCGAAGAAGCAGCGCGTCAAGCCGGGCGGCGACAGTTCGACCAGATGTTCGGCGAGCCGAATTCCACTGGCATGCGTGAAGCCGGCAAAGATCACATGTTCGAGTTCCTCGAGCTGGCGGCAGATTGCGGCATTGATGCGTGGATTCGAGTGACCAAACAGGTTGACCCACCAGGAGCTGATGCCGTCCAGATAGCGCTTACCGTTGAAGTCCTCCAACCACACGCCTCGAGCGCGCTTGATCGGCAGGAGCGGCAACGTCTCGTGATCCTTCATCTGAGTACAGGGATGCCAGATGCGCGCAAGGTCACGCGCCGTCCAGTCGGCGTTCAGGTCGATATTATTGCGGAGGTCGGCCATAGGCAGTGTCGCGGGTGCCCCGATTCGAACGACTATTGTGGCATGATCAGCGCCGGCTACCTGCTGCATTGCGAATGGCAAAGACTGCTGACTCACGCGTATTGGTCATCGAACCTTCGACCGCCCTGTTGGTGGGCGTGCGGCAGGTGCTATCACCTCACTTCGACGCCCGACCAGCGGACGCCTCCGTCGATCTCATCGTTATACATTCGATCAGTCTTCCGCCGGGGGAGTTCGGCGGTCCATGGATCGACAAGCTGTTCACGGGGTCGTTGCCGCCCGACGCGCATCCCTATTTCGCGACGCTGCGTGGCGTGCGCGTCTCGGCCCACGCCTTGATCGATCGGTCGGGCGAAATTACGCAGTTCGTGCCGTTTGCCGCGCGCGCCTGGCACGCGGGTCGTTCGATCTGGCGCGGTCGCGAAGCTTGCAATGACTTCTCGGTTGGCATCGAACTCGAGGGCACCGAGACCACAGCGTACACCGATGCGCAGTATCGCTCACTGCGCGCGGTACTCGCGGCGCTTTACGCCGCCTACCCAGACTTGTCGGCCGATCGCCTGGTCGCGCATAGTGCGATCGCGCCGGATCGAAAGACCGATCCTGGACCGAGCTTTGAATGGGGAAGAATAAGATGAATAGTTCCATCGCGTCGCGTTCCTGGTATCCATGGTTTGTCGCTTTCGTCGGTCTCGCGGTGCTGTTCATCAGCAATGGCTACACGGCGACAGCGTTGTCGGTCTTCGACGAGTCGTTGCTCAACGAGTTCGGCTGGGATCGTGGGCCATTCAAGTTCCGTGACTTGTTGACCTTTGCGATCACGGCCGTGGTCGCACCCTTCGTCGGCATCGTGATCGATCGTATCAACCTCAAATGGTTGCTGATCGCGGGCATGTTGCTGCTGTCGGCAGGGTATTTTGGTTACAGTCAATTGACCGCTGATGGTAGCGGCGGTCTCGCGACGCCGCTCGCACTGCTAGCACTCGCAGGCCTCGCGGTGATGGCTGCGATCGTCTGGCGTGAGGCCAAGGGATTCGTGGTGCGCACGGCCGCGTTGTTAGTGATCGTCGGTACGATGGCCGCGGTTGTCTATTACCGATTCCTCGACCCGATGGCTTTGCACCAGGTTTACATCATTCACGTAGTTTTCTCGCTAGCCTTGTCAACCGCCGGCACGATGGTTGTGGTCGTCCTCGTTACGTCATGGTTTCTCGAGAGCCGGGGGCTCGCGATCGGCATTGCGCTCCTGGGTACGAGTGTCGGCGGCATCGTGCTGTCACCGCTCAATACCGCGATCATTCAATCGACAAGTTGGCGCCAGGCCTTCGGCTATCTCGCGATCGTGCCACTCGCCTTCGCCGTGCTGATTTTTCTCGTGCTGCGCGGTTCGCCGAAGGATGCCGGCGTCGTTGCAATCGGCCAGGATCGCGGCGCGCGGGACCTGAAGTCCTACGGGCTGACTTTTGCCGAAGCGATTCGTACGCCCACGTTTTGGGTCATCGGTATCAGCGGCTTCCTGACTTACTACTCTATCCTGGCCTTGTTCAACCATATGTTTCTGCACATGCGCGGTCTTGGCTTCGTGCCGGCCGATGCGGCGAACTCCCTGGCGGTCCTTGGCGGTCTCGCGGCACTCTCCAAACTCGCGATCGGTTGGCTGGCAGACAAGATCGATCGCAAGCTCGTCTTTCTGAGCGCGCTCGGCGTCATGTTTGTCGGCGTTTTGTTGATAGCGAAGGGCGGGCGCGAATGGGTGTGGTTGGCTATCGCCATCACGGGCTGCGGTTGGGGCGGACTATTCACACTCTATAACATGCTTACCGTCAACAATTTCGGCTTGAAGGAGATCGGTCGAATCAACGGCACAGTCAGTCTGCTAGAGTCGTTAGGCGGCGGTCTGGGCATCTGGTTCACCGGCAAGCTGTACGATATATACGGCGGCTACGAGGTGCCTTTCGAGGTGATCGCGACAGCGGTTTTCCTGGGGTTCGTCATCGGGCTCTTTATCAAGAGCGGCTCGCCGGAGGCGATGGGCCTGAGGTCGGCGACTTAGAGCGCTCGACCCGAGCCCGGCAACCTGAGGCGGTACCCGGGATTGGACGATCAGCGCTCGATAATCTCGACTCGCCGCTTGAGCGCCTGCGGGTAGTTGCGCAATTCCTCGGGTGTCGAGGTGCTGCCCGGCGCAATGTACACGCTACGCCAGACACGACCCTCGACGGTCTGTGACTTCCTGACGCGACCGCGGCGCTCCGTGCTGTCGTAGTCAGTAGGCCCCAGCTCCAGCGAGATCCGTTCGAATGGCGTGGCGTTCTGACCGACCAGCACGGTGCCGTTGAAGCGCTGCAGCGCCGGGTGATCGCCACCAGGGGGGAGTGTCTTGCGCCGCCGCCAGGCCGGCGATCGACGCCAGCGGCGCGGCCATGGTCCAAAAGGTTGCCATCGCGAGTATTGTTTGCCCATGGGCCCGGCGATTGCGAGACGCCGTTGCGTGTATTTGTACCGAAACGCGTCGTCCGACACGTGCGGTGCAGCTAGACTCAAGCCAAGGCATTCGAGGATTTCACCATGTCGCGCAATACCATCAATTTGTCTGACCCCTTGCGCGATTACATTCGCACGGTGGGCATGCACGAGGATGCTGATCTTGTCCGCCTGCGCGAAGAGACGGCGCGGCACCCCGCGGCCAACATGCAGATCTCACCGGAGCAGGGGCACTTGATGAGTTTGCTGGTGCGCATGCTGGGCGCACGCAAGACACTCGAGATCGGCGTCTTCACCGGCTATAGCGCGATGGTGGTTGCCAAGGCACTCGGTCCAAACGGCAAGGTGCTGGCGCTCGACGTCAATGAAGCCTATACAAATATTGCGCGCCGTCACTGGGCCAGCGCCGGCATCGCGGAGCGGATCGATCTGCGCTTGGCGCCGGCGGCCGATACGCTGCGCGCGCTCATCGCGACAGGTGAGGCGGCGAGTTTTGATTTTGCGTTCATCGACGCGGACAAAGAGAACTACGCGACCTACTACGAGCACGCTTTGCGGCTGGTGCGCCGCGGTGGCGTGATCGCCATCGACAATGTGCTATGGGCGGGCAAGGTCATCGACGCGAGCGATCAGACCAAGGATACAGTGGCGATCCGCGCGCTGAATGAACAGGTGCACGGTGACAAACGGGTCGACGCTACCGTGCTGCCCGTGGGAGACGGTCTGACCCTGGCGCTCAAGTTGTAAGCTCGACGCGCTGCGGCGCACCACGCCAGCCTGCATCGTGTTAGCGCGGGCAGCCTGCGGCGATTGCTCGACGTATGTCGGCGACGGATTTCTCAGCTAACGAATAGCCCAGTTGCGCCGCAGCCGTGAGCCGCGCCTTGCGCGGCGGGTCCCCCTGCCAGGCAATCCGTTCCTGACGCAGAACCCGGTCGAGCGGCTCGCCAGCAGTGGCCGAACGAGCCGCGCCGATGGCGACTTGCAGCTCTTCTTCGCAGGCCGGCGACAGCGGGTCGAGCGGCGTGGCGGCCGTACGCTGGTCGACAGGTGCCGTGCGGCGCTCGCGTTCGGCGTTGGCCGCGCGACGCACGGCAAGCTGCTGAGTCAGCCGCGCACGAATGTCGTCGGACCGCTCGTTGACCCGATAGGCGTAGATCAACGCGGCGATCGACAGTAGCGCGAACGCGCCCCAGCGCAGAAATACGGTCATGGTGCGCGGGCGTGATCGTCCTAACGACTTTTACGTGCCTTTGCGGCGCGCTTCTTGGCCGGCTGCGCCTTTGCAACCAGGCGTTCTTCGGGCGTTCGCCCCGCGCGCAGCCCGAATCGTTCTTCGAACAAGGGGCGCTTGATGCCAGCGCGATACCAGGTAACAACCAATGGGATCTTGGCCATGCGGAACACGCCCAATTGCGGGCACCGGCGATGCGTCTCTTTGGCGAGCGCCTTGATACGGCCGGTCGTTGCGCTCGTGCGCAGCGTGAGATCGAAGTTCACCTGCTGATACTTCGGCTGCAAATGCAGGTCGAAGAAAAACCCGCGAATGTCTATGAGTGAGCGAATCTTGGTGCTGAGGTCGGCGTACTTCAGCTTCTGGTCGCGCGCGACAACCGCGATCGTGATCGACGTGCAGCCGGCGAGCGCCGCCAGCTGCGCATGCACCGGTGTCCATCCGCGCGAGCGCCCGCGCAGCTCCGGTGGATCACCGATGTCGAATCCCTCGGGTTCGTCAAACATGATCGATGGCTGGCCGTCGAAGTACGCTTCCAGTCGCATGTGTTCAAAGGAGCGAGTGGTGACGTCGGACACCCCCACATACTCCGGATACTGAACGCCTTCTTTCATCTGCCTTCTCCCATACGCTAACAATCACGCCCGCCGTCCGCGATCGTGTCGCCAAAGAACCTCGGCACCGCGCTCGTGGCGAGCCAGCACGCGTGCCAGCACAAACAGCAGGTCGGAAAGTCGGTTCAAGTACTGTGGTACCGGCTTGTTGACGCTCTCGAGCTCGGCCAATGTCCATACACATCGCTCCGCGCGCCTAACAATCGTGCGCGCGAGGTGACAGGCGGCCGCCGCTTGGCCACCGCCCGGCAGGATAAAGTCCTCGAGAGCGGGTAGCGACTCGTTGAAGGCATCGAGTTCGCGCTCCAGACGCGAGATCTGTTCCGGCTTGATCATCTGATGTCCGGGGATGCACAGCTCGCCGCCCAGATCGAACAAGTCATGTTGCACCTCGACCAAGCATTGCCGGATCTCATCGGGAATGGCCGGCACCGCCAGCAAGACGCCGATACTGCTGTTGGCTTCATCCACCGTGCCATAAGCGTCCACACGCGCGTGGTCTTTGCGTACGCGGCTGCCGTCACCCAGACCGGTCGTCCCGTCATCGCCGGTACGCGTGTAGATTTTCGACAGACGTTTACCCACGGCGCGCGACCAATACTGAAAACTGGTAGCCGTTGACAGTCGTCATAGTGCTCCCGCAACCTGTCTGCATGTCCATGCAACAATCTCACAATACCAACGGTTCCGCGAGCCCCGAGTTGCAGGCAGCGCTGGAGGCGGCGCGCGCTGCCGCGGTCGTGATCCGCGACTTGTATCGACGCAACCTTGCGGTCGTCACCAAAGCCGACAAATCCCCCGTGACCGAAGCAGACGTCAAAGCGGAGCAGACCATCCGCGGCGTCCTGTCCAGCCGTTTCCCGGACTACGGCTTCTATGGTGAGGAAACCGGCCGGCATTCGATGCATGCGGCCAATATCTGGCTCGTCGATCCGATCGATGGCACCAAGTCCTTCGTGCGCGACTGTCCGTTCTTCTCGACTCAGATCGCACTGCTGCGCGACGGCCAGCTGGTGCTCGGCGTGTCCAGTGCTCCTGCCTACGGCGAGCTGGCGTGGGCCGAGCGTGGCTGCGGCGCGTATCTCGACGGTGAACGCATTCGGGTCAGTGCGACCGATTCGATCGAGAGTTGCATCCTCTCGGGCGGCAACCTCAAGTCGTTAGCCGCTTCGGCGGCTTGGGCCAGATACGGTCAGCTGATCGGCCAGGTGAACCGCATCCGTGGCTATGGTGACTTCGTGCACTATCATCTGTTGGCCCGTGGTGCTTTGGATGCGGTGGTGGAGTCGGACGTCAATATTCTGGACATCGCGGCGCTGGCGGTCATCGTCGAAGAAGCAGGTGGGCGCTTCACGGATCTTGCCGGCGCTCCGATCGGTCTCGAGACAACAACTGTGCTGGCCACCAACGGTCATTTGCACGATCAGTTGCTGAAGAGCATCGCTTACTGAACGCCGTGGCGCGACACTCAAGGTTGCAATCGAGTCGCGGTCCAGGGTCCGGTCTGTGGCGCGCCGCCGCTAGTTATTAGCGTGCGGGTCCAGCGCGCACGTTCGTGATAGCGGGACTCGCCTTCGACCCACAGTTCTACGGCATCGATCCAGAAATGGTAGCCGCCCCAGAACGGCGGTCGCGGGACATCGAACGTCACGTCGCGGCTTGCATCGTCGTTTTCGGGTCCGGGCAGCGGAGTGCCGAAGCGCTTTGCGGCCGCCTCGATCTGCTCGAACAACGCCTGCCTTCTGGCGAGCGGCCGGCTCTGTGCGCTCGCCCACGCGCCGATACGTCGCTGCCACGTGCGCGAGCGAAAATACTCATCGCTCTCTTTCGGCGGGGCCTGTTGCACCAGACCCTCGAAACGCAACTGCCGATGCACATGGTCCCAATGCATCACGGCGGCTGCTCGCGCGTTGCGCGCGAGTTCCTCGCCCTTGCGGGATTCATAGTTGGACACAAATGTCAGGTAGCCCAGCTCCGACCGGATCTCCTTGCACAGCACGACCCGGGCGGACGGGCGCCCATCCAGCGTCGTGGTGGCGAGTACCATGGCGTTCGGGTTCGGTTGATCGTGCGAGCTCCAAGCGTCGAGCAGCCAGCCGGCCGCGATCGGCAGCGGATCGAGTGGCAATGGGTCCGGCAGCAATTCGTTGTACAGGGTCATTCCTGAGATCTTAGCGCATTCAGCTTGCGAGACGTCTACGAGGTCGATACAAAGGTGCCTGTAGAAAGAGAAGGGTTCCCATGACTCTCGAACAATTGCGCGCCAGGCTGAACGAGATCGACCGCCAGCTCATTACCCTGGTTGCAGAGCGACAAGCTGTTAGCCGCGATATTGCGAGCGCCAAGCGGGCGACGGGTTATCCGACGCGCGACTATAATCGGGAACGTGACGTCCTGCTGGCGGCGCGTTCCACCGCTGCCGAGCTTGGCGTCTCGCAGCAAGTAGCTGAAAGCTTGTTGCGCCTGTTGATCCGTTCATCGCTCACCACGCAAGAGCAGGCCAGCGTCGTCGCGCGCAGCGCTGGCAGCGGCCGACGGGCGCTGATCATCGGCGGGGCCGGCAAGATCGGCCGCTGGTTTGCCGATTTCATGGCCTCGCAGGGGTTCGCGGTTGAGATTTCCGACCTGGTCCCCGCATCCGCGCCGCACGTGAATGCCGGCGACTGGCGCAACCTGCCGCTAGATCACGACTTCATCATCGTCGCGACGCCGCTCGGTGCTACCGACGCCATATTGCGCGATCTTGCCCTGCGACGCCCCCGGTCGATCGTGTTCGACGTGGGCTCTTTGAAGTCGCCGCTGCGCTCGGGGTTGATGGCCCTCAAGTCGCATGGTTGTCGCGTGACTTCGGTGCATCCGATGTTCGGGCCGAACACCGAGTTGTTATCGGGACGGCACGTTATTTTCATCGACCTCGGATCAACCGAGGCACTGCAAGCCGCGCGCGAACTGTTCGCGCCGACGATGGTCGAACAAGTGGTGATGACCCTGGACGAGCACGATCGCCTGATCGCTTACGTACTCGGCCTGTCGCACGCACTCAACATCGCGTTCTTTACAGCGTTGGCCGAGAGTGGTGAAGCTGCGCCGCGTTTGGCGCGCATGTCATCAACCACATTCGATTCGCAACTCGATGTCGCGACGCTCGTTGCTGCGGAGAGTCCCGAACTGTACTTCGAGATTCAAAGTCTCAACGACTACGGCGCCGAATCGCTCGAAGCGCTGGCAAAGGCCGTCGAGCGCATTCGCACCGCAGTCTTGTCCCGAGACCAGGCGAGCTTCGCAGGTTTGATGCAGCGTGGTCGGGACTATCTCGAAGATCGTCGCACGGTCACCGAGCGACGCGCGTGACGAAGCCTAACGACCCGCGCGGCTTTGCCGATGGCGTGCGGCGGCCGGTGGAGGCTGAAGATGCGAACGCAGCCTTGCGGGAGCGATTCAGGACGCTGCTGGAACAGGTTACGCGTAACGAAGTACTGTTGCGCAAGACCCAGGAGCGTGAGCTCGAACTACTGCGTGCGACAACGTTGACTGAGCTGTATGAGCGCACGGTAAATGGCTTGCGTGACGCCTACTCACTCGACCACGTCACGCTGAATCTGCTCGATCCGCAGCAGGAGCTGCGCCGGATGATCGCGACCGAGAAGTGCGCCGCGTCCGTGCTGGCGCAAGTGCACTTTCTCGACTCGATCGCCAAGTACGCCCCGCAGCTCGAAACGACCACCCGACCGTGGCTCGGGCCGTACAAACTCGAGGTGCATCGTGGCTTGTTAGCCAGCCAGATACGCGGCGGCAGCGTGGCACTCATTCCGTTGCCGCGCGCAGGCCGCTCGATCGGCATTCTGGCGTTCGCGAGCCGAGACCCACGCCGCTTCACGCGGGATCTTGCGAGCGATTTTCTCGCGCACCTGGGTGTGATCGTATCGATCTGTCTTGAAAATACGGTCAATCGCACGCGCCTTACGCTGAGCGGCGTCACGGATTATCTCACCGGCCTGCACAACCGCCGCTATCTGCAGGGCCGGTTGCGCGAGGAAGTGGCGCGCGCGGAACGTCAACGCGGCAGCTTTGCTTGCCTGATGATCGACGTGGATGAATTCAAAGCGATCAACGATCGCCATGGGCATCTGGCGGGCGATTTGGTCCTCACGGAAATCGGTCGGCGAATTGAGCATGAGATCCGCGGCGGCGACACGGGCGCCCGCTACGGGGGCGATGAGTTTGCCGTTCTGTTGCCCGCGGCCGGCGTCGACGACGCGAGGGCGTTGGCGCAGCGAATTCACACGGCCGTTGGCACCGCACCGATCGCGCTGCAAGATAACACCGCGATCGCACTAACGCTCTCGATCGGCGTGGCGGCGTGCCGCCCCGTGTCAGGCGAGCGCAACCCGCATGCGGTCGCCGACCGGCTCATAGCGGCGGCCGATGCCGCGCTCTATCGCGCGAAAAGGGCCGGCCGCGACCGAGTGGAATGCGAGTCCGTCGCCGTCACCTAGCGTCAGCGCTGTTTGCTTGCTGGGAGGCATTTGCTTGTCGTCGCGGGGCGGGGCAGGTAAAAAGGACCGCATGACAGACTGCATCGACGCTGACGGCTACCGCGCCAACGTGGGCATTGTCTTGATGCGCCCTGATGGCCGGGTCTTTCTGGGCCGGCGGGTGGGTGGTCGCGGCTGGCAGTTCCCGCAGGGCGGCGTGCTCTTGCATGAAGCGCCCGAAGAAGCCCTGTTCCGTGAACTCAAGGAGGAGATCGGATTGGACCGAAGTGCGGTGAAATTGGTGGGCGCAACGCGCGACTGGTTGCGTTACGACTTGCCAAAACGATATCGACGCCGCGGGCCTGACTCGTTTTGCATTGGCCAGAAGCAACGCTGGTTTTTGTTGCGTTGCACACAAGCGGAATTGCCGATCCGTTTCGATGACACGGGCGAGCCAGAGTTCGACCAGTTTCGCTGGACGACCTGGTGGGAACCGGTTCGGGAAGTCATTTTTTTCAAACGACCCGTCTATGTGCAGGCCCTGCACGAATTGGCACCGCTCGCGCATCCCGCAGGGCCGCCACCGTATCCAGAGTGGTGGGAGCAGCGGAGCTCGGCGCTGCCGGCCTGACGCCGCGCTTACCGTCCGACCATGGCCGAGCTTCCCCCGCAGCTAGTTGTCAGAGCCTACGCGCCCGCTCGACGGTGGTTCACCGTCGGGGCCATCGCGATCGCCATTCTGTCGGCGTTATACGCAATGTTCGAGGTGGGCCGTTACAACGCAGGTTATGACAGTCTGGAAGCACTGCGCGAGCGTTCTCGACTGACTGAGCAGCTGGCGCAACGGGATGCCGCCCTTGACGAGCTGCACGGCAAGCTTGCGCACCTCGAAACGGCCGATATCGGCCAGTCCCGAGAGCGCCTCGAGGTTCAACGCACGATCGGCGAACTGCAGGCTCAGGTTGCGAGCCTCAGTCAGGAACTGGCCTTTTATCGCGGCATCGTGACGCAGGGCGCAAACGCGAGCGAAGTGAAGGTGCAGAATCTCAGCATTGCTGCAGCGGATGAGCCGAATACGTTTCACGTGCGTCTGACGCTGGTGCAGCCAGTCCGGCCCGATGCGGTCGTCAGCGGCAACGTGACGCTCGCGGTGCTCGGCCAACAGGCTGGCAAGAGCGAGCGGCTCGATTTTGCGGCACTCACGGGCGGCAAGCGACGCGAAGTGCCGTTCACGTTTCGCTATCTCGAGAACATCGACGAGGAAATCGTTCTGCCGGCCGATTTGAAACCCGAGGAATTGCAGATCGAGGTGCGCTCCAGTCGGCGCGGCGTAGCACCTTTGCAGCAATCGCTCGTTTGGAATGTCGAAGCTAGTTAGGGAGTCCCGGTATGTTTGGTCGCAAGAAACACACGAACCCGCGCATTGATACGCTCGTAGGCAAGTCCGCGAAACTGGTCGGCGACATGGAGTTTTCGGGTGGACTGCATCTCGATGGCAGGGTCGTGGGCAACATTCGCGGCGTTGCGGACGGCAAGTCAGCGTTGTCGATCAGTGAGCACGGCGGTGTCGATGGGACCGTCGAGGCGGCGAGTGTCGTCTTGAACGGCAGCGTGAATGGCGACATTTTTGCGCGCGAGCGGGTCGTGATGGGCGCTCAAGCCCGCGTCAACGGCAATGTGAGCTACGGGATCATCGAAATGGCCCCGGGAGCGATCATCACCGGCAAGCTGATGCCGCTCGCGGGTGCTCGAGCAGCCCAGCCCGTGCTGAGCAGTGCGTCGGGTTCGACCGCCGCGTTGAGCGACGACGAGATCCTGACCGGTGCGTCCAAAGTCGCCTAGTTCGTCGTTGGCGGTAGTCGCTGCCGCAGGCATTCTTTGACCCGCTCGGAACGATTACCTAGACTGTCGCTCTAAACCCTTATTCGACCCGCTCGACAGGCTGCTTTCATGATCACAACCGATGTTCTCGTTTTCAGCGACTCAGCCGCGCGCAAAGTGGCGGATTTGATTTCGGCCGAGGGCAACCCCAACCTCAAGTTGCGTGTATTCGTGCAGGGTGGCGGTTGCTCGGGCTTGCAGTACGGCTTTGAATTCGACGAGGCCGAGCAGGAAGGCGACACTCGCGTCGAGAACCAGGGCGTGACGTTGCTGGTCGATCCGATGAGCTTCCAGTATCTGACCGGCGCGGAGATCGACTACAAGGAGAGCCTCGAAGGCTCGCAGTTCGTCATTCGTAACCCCAATGCCACCACGAGCTGCGGTTGCGGCTCATCGTTCACGGCTGCCTGATCACTGACGCTGGTGGTGCGCCGGGGCGCGAAGTCCGTCCCCGATGTACTCGCGGCGGTAGATCTCGGCTCTAACAGCTTCCACATGGTCGTGGCGCGTCACAGCCACGGGCAGCTCGTCGTCCTCGACAAACTGCGGGAGATGGTGCGGCTTGCCGCAGGAATCGAGCCCGATGGGCGGCTCAACAAGGAAGTTGCGGCGTGCGCGCTGGCTTGTCTCGAGCGCTTCGGCCAGCGCCTGCGCGACATGCAGGCGAGCAGCATGCGAGTCGTGGGCACCAGTGCGCTGCGCGTGGTGCGCCGCGCCGATTCGTTTCTCAATCGCGCCCGTACGGCCATCGGCCACCCGATCGAGATTATCTCGGGCATCGAAGAAGCGCGGCTAATCTACTCCGGGGTGTCCCACACCATGCCGCCTGCGCCCGATCGTCGGCTGGTGTGTGATATCGGCGGCGGCAGCACCGAGATCATCATCGGCGAAGGGCATACGCCTCTCGCACTCGAGAGCTTGACGATCGGCTGTGTTCGTCTGAGCGAGCAGTGTTTTGCCGATGGGCGCTTGTCGCAAAAGCGGGTGGCGCGGGCGCGCTTGGCCGCGCGGCTCGCGATCGAGCCGTACCAGGCGGCATTCCGGCGGCGCGGCTGGGACGAGACCGTCGGCAGTGCGGGCACGGTGCGCGCGATCGGGGATGCCGTGCGTGAACTGGATCCGGCGGCGACCGAAATCACTCGCGGCGGACTCGAGCAGATTCTCGCTGAGCTGACCGCGATCGATTACATTCGCGATCTGCCCCTCAAGTCGATCGATGCGGACCGGCGCAAGTCGTTCGCCGGTGGTGTCGCGATTCTGGCGGAGGTATTCGAGCAGCTCGGCATCGACCGGATGCGGATCGCGGAGGGCGGGATGCGCGAGGGTTTGCTGTACGATTTGTTAGGTCGATACACCGACGAGGACGCGCGCGAGCGTAGTGTCCGCGGCATGCAGCAACGTTATCACGTCGATACGGAGCAAGCGGAGCGGGTTGAAATGACCGCAATTCGGTTTCTGGAGCAAGTCGAGGCCAAATGGGATCTCGGCGATCCCGATTGCGAACAGATTCTGCGCTGGGCTGCGCGCCTGCATGAGATTGGTCTCGATGTTGCACACAGCGGCTACCATCGGCACGGCGCATATCTGCTCGAGCACGCTGATATGTCGGGTTTTACGCGTGACGAACAAATGCTGCTCTCGCAGCTCGTCGCGTTGCATCGACGCAAGCCAGATGCCGCGCGATTGACCGAACTGCGCGCGCCCTGGGACACGCGAATCCCGTTCATCGCCATTCTGCTGCGGCTGGCCGTGTTGCTCCACCGCGGGCGCAGCCCGACCAAACTTCCACCGATCTCGCTCGTGCCGCGCAAGCGTGCGCTCGAACTCGACTTCCCCAAGGACTGGCTGGCGGATCATCCTTTGAGCGACGCAGATCTGCGGAACGAAATCGATCTGTCGAAATCGCTCGGCTTCAAATTATCGGTGAATTCCTGATGAGAAATGATCTTGGACTTGAGTTCACGGCGGCGAGCGAGCGCGCTGTCCAGTGCTTCGATGAGACCGTCGCGGCCTACGCTGGTTTTCGGCGTGACATCGGCGCCTGTCTGAAGGCGACGTTCGCGGCGGATGCTGACATGCCGATGGCGCATGTTCTCAAGGGCCTGTTCTTTCAGTTCATGGCGATTCCTGCGCTCTTGCCGCGCGCGCAGGGCGCGCTGGCCGCTGCGCGCGCCGCTAACAATTGCCTTGCAACTGAACGTGAGCGGCTGCATTGCGCCGGGCTCGATGCATGGATCGGCGGGGATTTGCGTGGCGCTGCGGGCATTTACGAGGCGATCCTGGCCGACTATCCGCAGGACCTGTTGGCACTGAAACTGGCCAACTTCTTTCACTTCTACTGCGGCGCCTCGCAACAGTTGCTCGATAGCGTGGCGCGTGTCCTGCCGCGCTGGAATTCGGCCAACCCCGGTTATGGTTTCGTACTCGGACTGCACGCATTCGGCCTCGAGGAGAATGGTCGATACGCCGAGGCCGAGCGCGTTGGCCGACGGGCGATCGATCTCAATCCGGCCGACGCCTGGGGCGTGCATGCAGTGGCGCATGTCTGCGAGATGCAGGACCGTCATCGTGAGGGGATCGAATGGCTGGCGCAGCTCGAGCCACACTGGAACAGCCTCAATAATTTCCGCTATCACCTCTGGTGGCACCGCGCGCTGCAGCACCTCAACGCTGGCGAGAACGACGTGGTGCTGGAGATGTACGACGATCAACTATGGGACGCGAAGTCGGACGACTATCTTGATTTGACGAACGATATTTCGATGCTGCAGCGGCTGGAGTTCGCCGGCGTCGATGTGGGGAATCGCTGGCAGGCGATTGCCGACAAACTGCTGCCACTCAGCACCGCGCGCTATTTTGCATTCATTGATGCGCATTATGTATTGGCGCTCGCTGCAGCGGGCCGCTACCAGCAGGCCAACGCTCTGCTCAAGGCGGTGCGTGATCACGCGGAGGCCGCGCCCGATCAGACAATTGCGCTCGTAACGGCCCGCGTCAATAGTGCGCTATGCGAAGCGCTGCTGCTGTTTCGACAGGGGAATAATGCGCGGACCGTCGAGCTGATCGGCCCGGTGCGCGCACAGATCCAGTTGTTAGGTGGTAGCCATGCGCAGCGCGATCTGTTCGACGAAGTCCTGGTCGAGGCCGCCCTGCGAGCCGGGCTGCATGAACCGGCTCGGCGGTGGCTGACGCAGCGCAGCGCTAGCCGACCGGGTAATCGGTGGAATACCGACCGGCTATCGCGGCTCACGCCGCCGCCATGATCGGGCGCTGAACGACCCTGTCTATTTGTCGTCGCGTGTGTCGCTCATGTGCACGAAGAACTTCGTCATGCGCTTGAGTTCCTCGATCCCCGGTCGTTTCGTGGCATTTTTCGCATCGAAGCGCCAGGTATGCACGAAGAACGCGTCGGCGATCGCGGCGATGAACGCTGCGGGCAGGGCCATCAGCAGATACCCCATGTTGCCGATACCTTGGGTGACCTTGGGCCCCAGAAAAGCCGCCCACAGCAACCAGAGCGTCACGGTGGTAGAAATTGCCGCTACGAGAAACAGGCATAGCAGGCCGACTGCCCGCAGCCCGCGGCGCTTGCTCTGGGCCAATACAGCCAACGAGCAGAAGCCGAGCGCGATCGCAAACGTTACCCATTCCACAGCAAACTCTCGGGTATCCGATGACTCTCGATCGTGACAGACAGTAGCGTGGGTGAACGCGAACCGATTCACTCTTTAGTTCTATGGCACTAAATGGCAGTGAAGCCTGGGGTGCCCGGCGCGTACGAGAAGAGCAGGTCGAGTTGCGCGGTCACTGGCGGCTCGCTGCCGGGCTGTAAGCGGACGTAGCTGCCATCCCGTTGCAGTTCCCAGGCCTGGGTATTGTCCTGCAGGTAGGTATCCAGGTCACGGAGAATGCGCTCGCGGTGCGACCGCCGCTTGACCGGAAACGCTATCTCGACGCGGCGAAAGAAATTGCGCTCCATCCAGTCGGCGCTCGACAGGAAGAGTTCCGAATCGCCGTCGTTCTCGGCGCCATTGTTGTGGAAGAAAAACACGCGCGAATGCTCGAGGAAGCGACCGACGATCGAGCGCACGCGGATGTTCTCCGACACGCCCGGAACGCCTGGCCGCAGGCTACAGACACCGCGAACAATCAAGTCAATCCGCACGCCTGCGCAGGATGCGCGATAGAGGGCCCCGATCGCTTCCGGATCGACCAGCGCGTTCATCTTGGCGATGATGCGGCTCTGCTTGCCCGCGCGCGCGTACGCGGCCTCGCGCTCGATCTTGGCGATGATCGTCGCGTGCAAGCTAAACGGCGATTGAATCAGCCGCGTGAGTCGGGGCACCTGCGTGAGGCCCGTGAGTTGCAGGAATAGTTCATGCACGTCCTGGCCAATGGCATGATCCGCGGTGAACAGGCCGTAATCGGTATAGGCGCGTGCAGTCTTGGGGTGGTAGTTGCCGGTGCCCAAATGACAGTAGCGGCGAATGCCGTCGCCCTCGCGGCGCACGACCAGCAACATTTTGGCGTGGGTCTTGAAACCGACCACACCATACATTACGTGCGCGCCCGCTTCCTGCAAGCGGTTCGACAGTTCGATATTCGCGGCTTCGTCGAAGCGGGCTCGCAGCTCGATGATCACCGTCACGTCTTTACCCGCCTGGGAGGCCGCGACGAGTGAGTCGACGATGGCCGAGTCGTTACCGGTGCGATAGAGCGTCTGTTTGATCGCGAGGACCTGCTGGTCTTGGGCGGCGGCGCGCAGAAAATCGAGTACCGGCGCGAAACTCTGGAACGGGTGATGCAGCAGCACGTCCTGGTGACGAATCGTGGCGAAGACATCCGACTGGTTAGCCAGACGCTTCGGCAGCCCGGGCGTGAACACGGGATACTTGAGGTCGGGCCGCTGCGCGAGGTCATAAATCGCGCTCAGTCGGTTCAGATTGACAGGGCCAGTGACTTCGTAGAAGTCGAGTTTGGATAGTGCAAACTGCTTGATCAGAAACTCGTCGTACTCAGGGGGGCAATCCTTGGCAACTTCGAGACGTACGGCCGCGCCATAGAGTCGATGCGCGAGTTCGCCCTCCAGCGCGCGCCGCAGATCGTCCACTTCTTCGTCATCGACAAACAAGTCGCTATTTCGAGTGACACGAAATTGATAACCGCCCAGTACCTCCACGCCCGAGAACAGGCTCGCGAAAAAGTGCTGCACGATCCCCGACAACAGGACAATGCGGCGCGGGCCGCCACCGTCGTTAGGTAAAGGCACGACGCGTGGCAGCGACCGGGGTGCTTGAACGATCGCCAGATTGCTGTTGCGACCGAACGCATCCTTGCCGGACAGCCTGACGATGAAGTTGAGGCTCTTGTTCTGGATCCGTGGGAATGGCCGCGCCGGATCGAGTCCTAGCGGCGACAGGACCGGCTCGACCTCGAGTTCAAAGTAGCGCTCGAGCCAGGCGCGCGTCTCTTCGTCCCATTGGGTCCGTGGCACAAGTTCGATGCCTGCGGACCGCATTGCCGGCAATAGCACCTGGTTCAGGCAGCGTGCCTGCTCGAGCACGATTTCCATGGTTGCCGCGCGAATCGATCGCAGCTGCTCGGCGACCGTCATCCCGTCGGCGCCGGCTTGTTCGGATCCGAGTTCGATGCGCTGCTTCAGGCCGGCGACGCGGATCTCGAAGAATTCATCGAGGTTGTTGGATGAAATGCACAGGAACTTGAGGCGCTCGAGCAGTGGGTTGGCTGGGTCCAGAGCCTGTTCGAGGACCCGCCGATTGAAGGCGAGCAGCGACATCTCGCGATTGATGTAGTGATCTGGGGCGTGCAGGTCGGGCTGGTCCATGTGGATGTGCTGGCCTCATTCGCGGCGATTGCGCGCTGTTATGAACCACAGTGCAGAGTCGCAGAACCATTCTGGTTCCGTCACCGACTTGCAGCCCAGAAAACTCTAGCGCGCGACCAGCATGGGCCCGATCGGAAAGTCGAGCGAGCGATTGAGGGTAGCCGTTTCCTGCTTGAAGTGCGCCAGTTGCGCGGCCGGAATCGATTCAGCTTTCGGCAGCGGAACTTTCTGCGGATCCTTGTGGGTACCGTTGACACGGTATTCATAGTGCAGATGGGGGCCGGTTGCGAGGCCCGTCTTGCCGACGTAGGCGATCACCTTGCCGAGTTCCACGTGCGCGCCGCGCTTCAGCCCTTTGGCGAAGCGCGAGAGATGCCCGTAAACCGTGACGATGCCGCGCGCATGATCGAGTTCGATGACCTTGCCATAGCCGCCTTTGTTACCGATGAACCGCACCCGGCCGCTACCGGCGGCTCGTACCGGCGTACCCAGCGGCGCCGCATAGTCGACGCCCTTGTGAGCGCGAATGCGGTTGAGGACCGGATGGCGACGCGCCAGATTGAAGCGCGAACTGACGCGCGAGAATTCCACCGGCGCGCGCAAGAATGCTTTGCGCAAGCTGGCGCCGTCGGCGGTGTAGTAGTCGGCGCGACCAGTGTCGTCGACGAAGCGCAATGCCCGATACTCGCGGCCGCTATTGATGAACTTCACCGCGAGAATGTCACCGTCGCGCAGATATTCGCCATCGCGCCAGATCTGTTCGTAGGTAACGACGAAGCTGTCGCCCTGCTGGATGTTCAGCACGAAGTCGATGTCGTAGGCAAAAATATCGGCAATCCGTAGCGCAATCGCGTCCGACAGCTTTGCATCGCTCGTCGCCTGAAACAGCGATGAACGAATCGTGCTCTCAGCCGTGACCACACGTACGTCGAGCGGATTCTCCAGGACATCGGCGTCAAAACCCGATTCGGCTCGCGTTACTTTAAGGGTCTCGCTGTCCGATAGCCGGCGCTCTAGCCCTAACAGCATGGCACCACTATGTTGTACCTTGAGCAAGTCGCCGGGGTAGAGCCGGTCAAGTTTCGCGCTGAGATCCGGTAGCGCGCGCATATTGGCGAGGTCGGCCAGATCGAGCTGCAAGCGACGGAAGATACGATCCAGGGTGTCGTTCTTGCCAACGATCACCTCGATCGTGGAGCCCAGGCTGGCTTGCTGCACCATGGCCGACGACATCCCGGTTGGAGGCGTTGGACTTTCGGTTAGGCTCGCCTCGGTCGCGCGATCTTGTAGGAGCGCAGTGGCTGGCGGCGCCGCTGGCGCAAGCAGGTCGTCGGCGCGATACCAGCCGACCAGCAGCACCGCGACGAGCGCCAACTGTAACCAGGCTGACCGCCGCAGGGATATTCCGTACCAAGGTGACTGGGGTTTGATCGCCATGCTCTACACTTCACATAAGTCGCAAGACTGACACCGTAACTTGGGGACAGATAAAGGGTCAACCCGGTGCGCGACGATCTGTGATCCGCTTGCGTACTGCCCGCAGATTTTGCCGATTCGTTATCGCTACTATAGCCGCTACTTTTCGTGTGAGTCCCCGATGAGCAATTCCGTATCCCCGCCCTTGTCCGCCGCACTCGCCGAGCAGCTCGCCGAGCTCAATCGTGGCACCGCAGAGGTGCTCGTCGGCGCGGAACTCGAGCGCAAGTTGCGCCGCGGCAAGCCGCTCAGGATCAAGGCGGGCTTCGATCCAACTGCGCCTGATCTGCACCTGGGCCACACGGTCCTGATCAACAAGATGCGCCAGTTTCAGCAGTACGGACACGAGGTGACGTTCCTGATCGGCGATTTCACCGGCATGATCGGTGATCCCTCGGGCCGCAACGCGACCCGACCGCCGCTCACCCGCGAGCAAATCGAAGCCAACGCCAGTACCTATCGGCAGCAGATCTTCAAGATTCTCGATCCCGAGCGGACGCGAATCGACTTCAACTCGCGCTGGTTCGGCGCCATGAATGCGGCTGGCCTGATCGAGATAGCCGCGCAGCACACCGTGGCGCGCATGCTCGAGCGCGATGATTTCGCCAAGCGCTACAAGGCCAATCAGCCGATCGCGATCCACGAGTTCCTGTATCCGCTGGTGCAAGGTTACGATTCGGTAGCGCTCAAGAGCGACGTCGAGCTGGGCGGCACGGACCAGAAGTTCAATCTGTTAGTGGGGCGGCAGCTGCAGGAACACCATGGACAAGAGCCGCAGGTCGTCATCACCATGCCGTTGCTGGAAGGGCTCGACGGTGTCAACAAGATGTCGAAATCGCTGGGCAATTACGTTGGTATCGACGAACCGGCCGACGCGCAGTTCGGCAAATTGATGTCAATTTCGGACGAACTCATGTGGCGTTACTTCGAGCTATTGTCGTTCCGGCCGCTGGGCGAGCTCGCCAGGATGCGCCGGGCCGTAGCGGACGGCGGGAATCCACGCGACGTCAAGTTCGAGCTAGCGATCGAATTGGTAGATCGATTCCACGGGCATGGCAGCGGTAGCGCGGCAAGAGATACGTTCGTTGCGCGCTTTCAGCAGGGTGTTGTACCCGATGACATCGGCTCGGTCACGCTAACCACTGATGGCGCACCTCTCAGACTTGCGAACGTGCTGAAGAGCGCCGGTCTGGTGCCGAGCACGTCCGATGCCAATCGGATGATCGACCAGGGGGCGGTGCGTGTCGGCGCGACGGCCGAGTCGCTGGAAAAGCTGCGCGGCCGTGACCATGCCCTGGCGGAAGGGAAGCACCTCTTGCAGGTGGGCAAGCATCGCTTCAAATGGGTCGAGATCAAGCGCGGGTAGCGTGGGCGCGCTCCCGAGGCAGCGGATTGCCGCCTTTGGTCGCCGCGCGTCATTTGAGATTGCGACAAAAGTGAGATAAAATAAGGTCTTGCGCTAGCGCGAAAATAGATTGTCGCAATCCGTTGACAGCGGGTTGCAGGCCCCTATAATGCGCCCCCTCACGAACGAAGCGTCGCGCGGTTCTCGCGCAAGCGCATACGAATGTGACCGGATGTTGACGGACTGCGGCGAAAGCCTATAATTCCGCCCCCCGCTGCGGCCTGACGGCACTGCGGGCAACCTCCAAAACCCCGTCCCGGCGACGCGGGCTGCTGTTTAAAAATTTGCAGGTAATTTGTGTGGGGACTCGCGTCGATGCGTTCTTTGAAGGCATTAACCGAGTAACCAAGAAAGTCCAGCGATGGGCCTATTGTGATTACTCTTTTCACTCAGCACTTTAAAGTGAAGAGTTTGATCCTGGCTCAGATTGAACGCTGGCGGCGTGCCTAACACATGCAAGTCGAGCGGTAGCAGGCGTAGCAATACGTGCTGACGAGCGGCGAACGGGTGAGCAATGCTTCGGAATCTGCCCAATGGTGGGGAATAACCAGCCGAAAGGTTGGCTAATACCGCATACGCCCTACGGGGGAAAGCAGGGGATCGCAAGACCTTGCGCCGATGGATGAGCCGAAGTCGGATTAGCTAGTTGGTAGGGTAACGGCCTACCAAGGCGACGATCCGTAGCTGGTCTGAGAGGACGACCAGCCACACTGGGACTGAGACACGGCCCAGACTCCTACGGGAGGCAGCAGTGGGGAATATTGGACAATGGG
>Ga0138256_10001869_pt1 | contig 22618 bp, 18 predicted proteins | sample KNB2016incub_MG_FD_105486 | JGI IMG/M metagenome (GOLD analysis project Ga0138256, IMG submission 105486) | Active sludge microbial communities from wastewater in Klosterneuburg, Austria - KNB2014incub_MG | ecosystem: Engineered > WWTP > Activated sludge > Unclassified | place: Austria... | reverse complement strand
GGCTCGCCGCGGCTGGTCGGCGCCTGCGGCCATCCGTCGTCGAGGATCGACAAGGGCCGGCGCGGCCCGAGCAGCAGCGCGCCGTGGAGCGCTTGCGCTGCGAAGGCCTCGGCGCCGCTGAAGTGCCAGCCGGGGAACGGGCTCTGCACGATCTCGAGGCCGTGCGCGATCCATTCGGCGGCGGCCAGCACCGCTTCCGGCGTGTCGGCCGCCGGCGTGTCGCGCAGGCCGACCACGATCTCGGGCTCGAGCCGCGGCTCGACGAAGCGCGCGGCCGTCACGCGTGCGGGGTCGTCGGGCGAAGCCGTGCGCAGCGTCGCGGTCCACACCGGCGCCCAGATCGGGTGGAACACCTGGTACAGCGGCCAGATCGAGCGGTTCGTGAAGCCGATCTTGTAGCCGACCTGCCGCTCGCCGCGCGCCAGCCGCGCGACCGCGATGCCGGTCTGCAGCGCTTCGGCACGCGCCAGGTCGGTCAGCGGTTCGAAGCGCGAGCGGTCGAGGCTGCGCGCCGCATCACAAGCTTCGAGCAGTGCCGCCGCGGTGAGTTCTTCGAGCATGTTCGGATTATCCCGTAGCGTGCGACGCCGGCGTCCCGGGGGCCTTGCGACCTACAGGGTGGACAGCAGGGCCAGGCGAAGGTCCGCTGCCGCCGAGATCACGACGTCATCACCGCCGGCGGTGATGATGATGCCGCGCCAGACCTGCGTGCCGTGTTTGACCAGGTAGACGTCGACGTGCGTGTTCTCATCGTTGGCCAGTCGCCCGCTCGTTGTCCACCCGGGGTCTGAGCCGAACGCCACGTGTGCGCCAGTGGAATCAAGGATCATCCGGGTGCGCACGGTCCTGAGCCAGGCTTGGGCGTAGTCGCCGAGCCCCATGAACGCGGCCACGTCCTGTCGGGCGAACATGACCATGGCCCTCAACTCCGGCGATGTGAACAGGTGAATCCCCGAACCCTGGTCGTTTCGCGCGACCTCATAGAGCCAGCCTGGCTGGATCCTGGCGACCCTCCGGGTCTCGGGGTTGACCCAGTCGTAGCCGGGCTCCGGGGTGGTCGGGGCGACATCGCCGCCGTGCTCCGCGCCGGTGGCAATCGCTCCGGCCGCGCGTCTCCGCGAGTTCTCGTCCACGTACTCGAGCAGTAGCGCGTAGAGCAGTCCCGCCAGTGCGCTTACCAACGCCGCGACCACCGCATTGAGCCACGTGACAGGGAAAACCGGCACTGTCGGCGCGTGGGCGGTCTCGACGTTTATGCCGATCAGCGGCACGTTACTGCTGGCAAGTGCAATCTCCTCGAAATCGCTCTCCAGCTGTTTGATCGAGGCACGAAGATCCTGCGACTTCCGGTCGAGCTGGCCACGACGTTCCTGGTACTCGGGAATCGCGCGAAGCCGCTGCTCGACGCGCCTGAGAGAGCCGATGATTGTCTCGGCGCGGGCCTTGTCGCCGGCGTTCAGGCTGCGTAGCTTCTGTTGCAGCGCCGCTTGGGCGATCTCGCGCTTCTGGAGCAGCGCGATGAGTTCCGGGTGATTGGGCAGCGCCTGCAGACGCGCCTTCGCGATGTCCATGTCGAGCTGCGTCAACTCGCTCTCGAGTTCGTCGACAGCCGGGGTGGCTGACAGCCGGGTGCGCTCGCCGCGCGCCTCCGGGGCCGTGCGCACGCCGATCGACCCGCGCAGCTCCTCGAGCTGATTCGTGAGCCGTTGACGCTCCCTCGTCAGTTCGCGCGCCTCCTCGTCCAGCGTGGGCGTACCGACCATGGAAGAAAACTCGCGTCGACGTCGGTCGACATCGTCCAACTGTCCATTCAACTCGTCCAGGCGTGCCCGGAGCACGCTGCGCCGGGCACCGGCACGCTGCTGCATCTGGTCGGCCAAGAACCGGTTGAAGTGTCCGACGTACGCATTGGCGATGTTGGCGGCCAATTGCGGGTCGCGGTCGCGCACGTACACGTGGATGACGCCGTCGCGACCTGCGGTGAAGTCGACGTCGCGCTGCAGTGCGTCGGTCGACTTCGACGGAAACTGTTCGTGGATCGCGCGGAGTGCGTCGCGGCCTTTCAGGATGGCAATGTTCGCCTTGGCATCGTCCTGGTTAGAGGTTGGCAGCGGGATCGCCGTATCGCCGGCATTGGTGCGCAGTGTCGCGGCGCTGACCGGCACGTAGAACATCGCGCGCGCCTCGAAGATAGCCGGCAGCGAGTTTCCAATCAGCACTGACCCGAGTACTGCGGTGACCATGACGACCAGGACCGGCAACCTGCGCCGATAGCAGACCATCCAGTAGTCGTAGAGGGTCTTGTCGTTCATGGGGCGCGTCCCCCGCTGGGTGCGAGACGCCAAGACCGCACGGGCGCGGCCCCGGTCGGGGGCGCGCACAGCAGCAGCGCCGCTGCTTCCGCGAAACCGATGATCGACCACGAGACCAGGCTGTTGATGAACGGTTCGAACAGGAAGTGGAATGACAGGCCCAGGAGCGCAAGGAAGACCCCCTTGCCCGCTTGCCGCATGGACGCGTCTTGCGTCGAGCTCAGCCCGACAAGCAGCCGAACCAGTGTCAGCAGCAGGATCGTGCACAGCGCAATGCCTGGGATGATGCCAATCTCGGTCACCATCTGCATGTAGGCGTTGTGGACGGGCTGCGGCGCCATCCGTCCAAAGTTGTTCAGCCCGATTCCGAGCAAGGGATACCGCTCTGCGACCTCGAGGCCGGTTTGCAGGAGGCCGATCCGATCCTCGGCGCTCTTGCCCGAGATCGGAAGCAGGTAGTGCTCGTAGAGCCAGCCGAGTGCGCCGGTCTGGAACGCGACCAGAAACGACAACGTCGCAGCGCCCAGGTAGTGCAGCGTGCGCTGCGGTCGGTGCACGATCGGGGCTGCAAGCGCCAGGAATGCCATCACCACGAGGCCGTTTCCCGTGAAGGTGAAGAAGACGCCCGACGCCATCAGCAACCCGCCCAGCAAGCGTGTCCTCGGGTCGAACGGTCCGAGCATCAGCAGCGCGAGCGCCATCAGCAGGAAGTGCGACAGGTTCTGGGCCGTCGGATGAAGCGCGGTTGCCCGAATCATCCACCCCAGCGGCGTCTCCTTGAACCAGTACCTGGTCGCGTTGTCCTCGAGAGAGAGCGCGATATCGAAGAAATAGTGGAGCGCCACCTGGATCAGGGCCAGGATGGCACTCAGGATGCCGAGCCCGACGAGCAGCCGCACGGCGAACAGCAACTGCGCCGGCGTGCGCACGATGTTGGCCACGATGAAGAACATCAGGAACTTCGCGAGGATTGAGTACTGGGCAATCACCGAGGTGAGCAACCCGTTGACGACCGACGCGACGGCGAAAGCGAGGATTACGAGCCAGATCAGCAGCTGCGGAACATAGAGCCGGACCGTCCTGTGATTGCCGAGCGCGTCGACCAGCCAGAACGCAGACACGATCAGCAGCGCGATCTTCAACGGCTCGATGTTCGCGACGTTGAAGCCCACCAGTTGCGTCGGGACAAAAAGCAGCGCGATCAGCGCGAATTCGCGGCGAGGTAGCCAACCGCGCGCGACCGTCATTGCGAGCAGGCCGCCAGCGAGTATCGCCGACGCCCCGATCGTAAGCACCGGCGGTGCTTCGCCGCGCAGGAACGGCGCTGCCCATCGCAGCGACACGCCGCGCGCCCATAGCGCATCAGCGAGCAACCCTGCCGTGACCAGCAGCCCGATCGCAGCCGGAATCAGCCAGCCCAGCGCCATGTCGTGCGGGTGCAGACGCGCAGGCACGCGTTCGGGCGGCACGGCGATCATTGTCCGCAACAGATCACCCCGAGCAGCAGGTACAGCATCCAGGAGAGCATCAGAAGCGCAGCCAGCAACATTGCCACTTCGGCGCGCACGACCCAGGCGCGCCGAACCTTTCGCTTTGGCCGCGGCGCGCGGTCGCTGCCCTCTCGCGGCGCGGGGACGCTCATGATCCCCAATGCAGGATGAAATTGAAAAGCACGAAGTTGGCCATCACGGAGGCGGTTGCGAGCAGCGTACCCAGTACCCAGGCCCCTGCGAGCGACATGGCCAATCGCGCATGGCGCGGACGGTGCAGTTCGAGCACCGTCGCCAGTTCGCGCTGATCGACCACGCGGGGCAGCTCGGCAGCGGCCGCGCCGTCGGAGACCAGCCCGCCCTGCCGCCGATCGCCCGAGGCCGGTGTCAGGTGCCCCATCGTCGCCCGCATCGCTTTGCCCTCGTCTGGTCGCCAGTCCGTCGACCTTCATGGCGCAAAGCGAAGGTCTTGCGGCGTCGTCCCGGATCCCGAAGCCGGGGCCGGCCATCGGCTTCAGCATCGCGCGACCCGGTCACGAATCCCGGCGGTCCCGCGCTAAGATCGGGGCGTCACGCTGGAGCCCGGATGGCCCCGCAGACGGCCCGAGGGTGAATTGAACCACCATTCCGCGGACGGTTCCACCAATTGGCAAGGTCCGTGTTGTACTCTGCGAGAAAACCGTCAACGGACGGACTGGATGGTGCGGCTGGCCCGCACGGGGACCGGCAGGCCGGCTCCGCCGTGTCGGTCGAAGCGCACGTCGTCACCAGCCTGGGCGAGCTGATCGACCTGGCGCCGGAGTGGCAGGCGCTGCTGACCCGTTGCCAGGGCACTTCGATCTTCCTTACGCCTGTCTGGCATGTTGCATGGTGGCGGGCGTTCGGTTCTGGCAGGGTGCCGTACGTGGTCACATTTCGCGACGGCGCGCGCCTGGTGGCCGTGATGCCGCTGATGCGCCGCCGCGACACTCTGCGCGGACTCCCGGTGCGAGTGACCGGTTCGTACAACGATGGCCACACGTCGCGTACCGGAATGGTCGTCGAGCCGGGTTACGAGCCGGCAGTTGCCGCGGCGCTCGCGGCCCGACTCGCCAAATGCGACGCTGACTGGGACGTCGTGATGCTGCGCCAGCTGCCGCGCGACGCCGACTGGCTCGTTTCGTTCATCGCGGCTTGCGACGACGTCGGCCTGGTCGCGTTCGCGCCTGTGGCAGGGGTCAGCAAGTTCGTGATTCCGTTGACGGGGACCTGGCCGGACTATCTTGCAGGCAAGAGCCGTCACTTCCGGAATCGGCTCAGGGAGAACATGCGTCGGGTGCAGCGCGCGGGCGGTGCTGCGTATCGCCGCAGCGATGGCGCTGCTGAGGACTTCGAAGTCTTTGCCTCCCTGGAGCGGGGCAGCTGGAAGCACCTGGACGGACAGGCGCGCCTCGGGCCGGTGGGCTGGGCGTTCCAGCGCGAGATCGCGCTGGCCGCAGATTCGGGGGTGTCTTGCTACAATCTTTTTCTCGAGCTCGACGGACGTGTCGTAGGCGGGGTCCATGCTGTCGGCTATGACGGCGTTGCCTATTCGCTGCAGATGCTGTTCCACGAATCGGTGCGGCACCTGTACCCCGGCCGAGCGCAGTTCGCCGTGCACGTCGCCGACATGTTTGGCAGCGGTCGGTACGGGCTGCTCGATCTCAATGGCGATAGCGCGTTCTGCAGGAGCTGGGCCGACACGGAGATGGAGTTCGTCGGCCTGCAGGTCTACAACCGAAGACCGTACTCGAGCCTGCTGTCGCGGATCAAGCGCCTGGTGGGCCGCAACCGATGAATCGGCTCGTCGCTCGCCGCGCGGCGGATCCCCCGACAGGGGCGGATCCACCAGCGGGCGTTCCGGCGGCGCTCGAGGCGGTACGTTCGCGGATGCCGGCACTCGTTCTCCGCGCGCGCTCGGCGCCGAACGCATGATGGGCAGCGTACGGTGAGTGCCGCTGCACCGATCCTGTCGGTGATCGTGCCGAGCCACGATCATGGCGCGTATCTCGATGCCGCGATGCGCAGCGTATGTGCGCAGACGGTCGGGCCGCTGGAGGTCATCGTGGTCGACGACGGTTCGACTGACGATACTTCGTCCCGGCTCCGATCATGGCGCGCGCGCGGCGTACGAGTCGTTTCGCAGGCGCGGCGCGGCCCCTCTGCGGCCCGGAACAGCGGCGTTGCGCTGGCGAGCAGCGAGTTCGTGGCATTCCTCGACGCCGACGATTTGTGGCCCGCGCCGGACGTGCTGGAAGCGGCGCTGGCGGCGCTCGGGCGATACCCGGAGGCGGGGTGGGTTTTTGCGGATGCGCAGCCCTTCGTACTGCGCGACTCGGCCCCGGTGCTCGTCGATCGTCCGTATCTCGAGGCGGCGGGTTACTACACCAGCGGGACGCCCGCCGTGCCTCCGAGGCTGATGACACCGGCCGAACTCTGCAACTCCGAGCGGTTCTTCATTCCGACCGGGACAGTCGTCGTGCGGAAGCAGTGCCTGGACCAAGTTGGCGGTTTCGACGAACAGCTGCAGATGTTCGAGGACACCGACATGTGGCTGCGGCTCCTGCGCTATCCGGTCGTATTCCTGCCGCGCGTGAGTCTTTGGCGGCGCGTTCACGATTCCAATGTCAGCCATGGCCGGTGGGCGCACCTGGACGACATGAGAACCCTGTTCGAGCGCCATGGCCTGGCCGCGCATGGGGTGTCCTTTGCGTTTCATGCCGCGCGCGCCCATTTCGGGGCGGGGCGCGATGCGTGGCGGCGCCGCGACTTCGAAGCGGCCAGCGCCGAGTTCGGACGCTCACTCGGCTACCGCCGCGCGTGGAAGCCCATGCTGATGCGCGCGGTCGCGCTGGCGGCTGCGCGACTCGTGGCCCCCCCGGCAGCGGCGAGTCTGCGGCGGGGCGGCCTGCGGTGCGAGATCGTCGATAGCCTTGCCGGTATGCGCAAGCACCTTGAGGAATGGGAAGCGCTGTACTGCGCGGTGCCCGCTGCCAGTGTGTTCAAGTCGCCCGCGATGGTCTTGAACTGGATCGAGAGCTTCGCGCATGAGGCCCCGATTCACTGCACCTTCGTCCGCGACGAGAGGTCGTTGCTGGCGGCGTTCCCGATGGTGACCGTCGAGACCCGTTGGCGGCGCGTTCCCCTCAGGGCGTTGACAGCGTGCACCAACGCGCACGCGGTGCGCTGTGCTGTGCTCGTCGATGGACCATTCGCCGCGGCAGCGTGGGTCGCCTGGGGCGAGGCACTGCGTCGCTCGTCGGGCTGGGACATGGTGCTGCTCGACGGTTGCGAGGCCGACGGGGTGGCGTCCGCGCCGCTCCCTGGGGCCGGTCGGATGCGCGTCGACCGCTGGGCGCATTCGTGCCTGCCGATTCGCGGGACCTGGTCTGACTTCCTTGCGTCGTGCTCGCGCGACCTGCGGCGCAACCTTCGGCGAGCGCAGATGGATCTCGAGGCGATGGGGCGCCTGCGGTTCGAAGAGATCGAGCAGGACGCCGATGGTCTTTTCGAGCAGTGGGCCGAGGTAGACCGCGCCAGCTGGAAGGCTGGACGCGGCGAGACCGTCGACAGCGATGAGCGCACGGCCGGGTTCTACCGGCGCATGGTGAGGCTGCTGGCAGCCCGCGGCAAGCTGCTAGGTGGGGTGCTGTCGCTCGACGACGCCCCGATCGCGGTGGTCGTGTGTGCGCGCGACAAGGGGGTCGTTCATACTCTCAAGACTTCGATGCGCGAGGACCTGTCCGACTCACGTCGGTCTCCTGGAACGCTGGCAATGGCCCGGATGCTCGAGGTCGTCTGGCGGCAACCCGGCGCGTCGATGGTCGATTTCGTAAGCCGCCGACCCTACACGGAACGCTGGAGCCGGGATACGCTCGCGTTCGAGCGGCGCATTGCATTCGCCGCCACCTGGCGAGGACGTGTTGCGTCGATGCTCGACGGCACGGCTCGTTCCGCGAGCGGGGTTCTGCGGGCGGACGCGAAGACGCTACACACCTGACCATGGCCCTGACCAGGAAGCTGAACCGGCTGTTCGTGAAGCTGGCGACCAAGGCGATACGAGCGCGAGACTTCGCGCTGCACCGCGACCCTGTGGACGCAGTTCTCGCCGAGGTCCGGTCAGCCGGGCCCGAGCCGGAACTCGAGTCGCGCGTCGTGGTAGTCACCGGGTCCAGCGAAGGCATCGGCCTGGTGCTGGCTGAAGGGTTCCTGCAGAGAGGCGCACGGGTCGTCCTGAACGGGCGCCGCGGTGACGCGCTGCGCGCGGCTGTCGCAGGATTGCGTCCCCCGGAAAGGGTGCACGCCGTCTGCGCCGATGTTTCCACCCCCGATGGGGCAGCCTCGCTACTGGACGAGGCCGTCAGCAGGTTCGGCGCGGTCCATTTGCTCATCAACAACGCGGCCGTCATCGGTCCGAAGGACGTCGAAGCCTGGGAGACGACTCCGGAGGCGTGGTCGCGGACGCTGGACGTGAACGTGGGTGGGCCGTTCTTGTGCGCGACCGTCTTCATGCGCTGGATGGTCCGCGCAGGCGTCTCGGGCCGGATCATCAACGTGTCCTCGGGCGCCGCGAATTCGCCCGTCAAGGGCCTGATGCCGTACGCAGTCTCGAAGTCGGCGCTGGATGCACTCACGCGCGGGCTGGCCGTCGAGGCGGAGGGGACCGGGATCTCGATCATCGGCATCCAGTTGGGCAGCACGCGAACGCGAATGGCCCGGCAGTTCTTTCCGTGGTCGGAGTACGAATTGCTGCCCCCGCCGGAGACTCTGCTGCCCGTCTTCTGGTTCGCGGCCACCGCCGCACCCGGCTTGTTGCATGGGCGCGTGATCGCGAGCTGGCGCTTCCTTATGGCCCGCGACGCCGAGGCGCACATCGCTGCCCCGCTGTCCATCGCCGAGCGGTTCCGTTTCGTCGAGCAGAAGGTGCCGGAGAGCGTCCCTGCAGAGCGCCGCATCGTGCTGAATCGTGCCGAAAACCCGTTCGGCATGCCCGAGCGGGTGCGCGCACTGATATCGGACTCCGCCCGCCGTGCGGTCGACCTCTCGCGCTATCCGGATCCGGACTACGGTGCGCTGCGCGAGCGCCTCGCAATCAAGCACGGCGTCGAGGCGGCCGGCATCAGCTTCGGCAACGGATCGGCCGAGCTGGTCGATCGGGTACTGCGGGTATTCACCCGGCCTGGCGAGGCCGTGGTGTCCAACGATCCGAGCTGGTTCATGTTCGACCGGTTTGCCTACGTGCACGGCGTGCGAAACGACAAGGCGCCTTTCGTCCCCTCGGTCGCTGAAGGCTACGATCACAACCTGGATGGTGTGCTCGCCGCTGTCCGCGGCGACACCAGGCTGGTCTATCTGATCAGCCCGAGCAACCCGGTGGGTGTGCCGATCCTGCACGATCCCTTCGTGAGGTTCCTGGAGCGGTTGCCGGCGCACATCCCGGTAGTGATCGACGAGGCCTACGTCGAGTTCTCCGATCGACGCGACATGCTGGACTCCGCGGAGGTCGTGCGCGAGAGCGACCGAACGGTCATCGTCCTTCGCACGTTTTCCAAGTTCTACGGCCTGGCCGGTGCACGAGTCGGTTATGCGTTCGGCAGCCGCCAGGCGATCGACTGGCTCGACCGGGGCGAACTGCTGTTCAACGTTTCGGCTTTTGGCGCCGTCGCCGCGCTGGCCGCGCTGGACGACACCGAGCATGCGCGCAGGACGTTCGAGAATTGCCGGTCCGAGCGCAGGCGGGCCGCGCACGCGCTCGCGGAGCTCGGGCTGGACTTCGTTCCGACCGAGGGCAACCTCATGCTGTTCGAGCCGCCGACCCTTCCCGACACCTTCTTCGACCGGCTCGAACACCACGGCATCGTTTCCGCGAGGGGCGTTGTACTCGGAAGGTACGTGCATTGGCCAATCTCGCTGCCTGCGCACAACGACCGGTTCCTCGAGGTCATCCGTTCATGCCTCTGAATGGCGCAGAAGGCCGGATCGACCCGGGTAGCGGGTGCGGTCTGCGGGGCGCCATGATCCAGGTCAGGGGACTCACCAAGATCTTCAGACAGGATCGGCGCTTTCGCGAGTTGCTGCGGCGCGAGCCTGCGCGTCAGACCGTCGCGGTGCAAGACGTGAGCTTCGACATCGACGAGGGCGAAGTCTTCGGCCTGGTCGGCCCGAACGGCGCCGGCAAGACGACGCTTCTGCTGATGCTCTGCACGCTGCTGGTGCCGACATCGGGCCGTGCGACCATCGCCGGGCTCGATCTCGACAGGGACGGTCCTGGCGTGCGCCGTCTGATCGGGATGGTCGCGAGCAATGAACGCAGCTTCTTCTGGCGCCTGACCGGGCGCCAGAACCTGAGATTCTTTGCCGATCTCTATCAGCTGCGCACGCGGGAGGCCGAGCGCTGGGTGGGCGAACTGCTCGAGCTGCTGGACCTGGCCGGAAGCGCGGATCAGCGCTTCGCCACCTATTCGACCGGGACCAAGCAACGCTTTGCGATCGCCAGGGGGCTGCTGCACCGCCCCAGGGTGCTGTTGATGGACGAACCGACGAAGGGCGTGGATCCCAAGTCATCGGCAGACATCATCGCGCTGGTTCGCGAGCGGATCGTGAGCGAGGCTCGCCAGACAGTGGTCATCACGAGCCACAACCTGCGCGAGATCGAGCAACTTTGCCGGCGCACGCTCATCATGGAGCGCGGCCGGGTTGCCTACCTCGGTACCACCGCCGACCTCAAGCGGTCGGTCATGGGCGCGGATGCGTATCGAATAAGGATCGAGCGACCTACTCCCGGGCTGCTCGCGCAGCTATCGGCAATCTGCGCGGTGCCCGTCGCCGAAGTCGCGCCAGGAGTGCTCGACCTGCGCCTCTTGCCGGGTGGCTCGAGGCTGGACGCAGTGATGCGGATTCTGGTCGAGTCTTACTGCGGACTGCGCGACGTCACGCGCGTCGAGGTTCCGATCGAGGACGCATTCGTGGCGTTGCTGGCCGGCAGGCAATCGGGCGAGCGACCTGCGAGAGGGGAGCTCTCGTGCTGAAGACCGCGTGGGCGTTTCTCAAGCGCGACTTCCTGACGGCAACCAGCTATCGAACCGCATTCGCGGTGCAGCTCGGCAGCATTCTGGTCGGCGTGCCATTCATCTATTTCATCAGCAAGTTTCTCGGAAACGCCGGCAGCGGGCTTCTTGCAGAGTATCAGGGCAACTACTTTGCGTTCCTGCTGATCGGCGTCGCGCTGATCGACTACCTTTCTGTCAGCCTGACGTCGTTCAACAGCAGCATTCGCGAGAACCAGCTGATGGGCACGCTGGAGATCGTGATGATGTCGCCAACCAGCGTGGCGACGCTCGTTGTTTGCTCGTCCCTGTGGGGATTTTGCTTCACCACGCTGCGCTTTCTGCTTTACGTCTTCGGCGGACTCGCGCTGGGCATGGACCTCGCCAACGCCAACGTGACGAGCGCCGCAGCGATCCTGTTGTTGTCGATCGTCAGCTTCTCTGCGCTGGGGATCCTGATCGCGAGCGTCACGCTCGTGATCAAACGCGGCGAGTCGCTGCCGGTCATCGTCTCGGGCCTGTCGGTATTGCTGGGTGGGGTCGTCTTTCCCGCACGGATGCTCCCGCCGTCGCTCGAATCGGCAGGGCAACTATTGCCGTTCACGCATGCGCTGCACGCGATGAGGCGCGCGATGTTGCAGGGGACTTCGATCCCGGAGATGCTGCCGGACCTGCGCGTGCTCCTGTTGTTCGCGTTCGTGCTTGCACCTCTTGCACTGCTCGTTTTCAGGGCCGCTCTGCACTATACGAAAGTGCGAGGCTCGCTCTCGACCTATTGAAGAGCGCACCGTGCTTGAACGACTCGCCCGCGCCGTCTACCGTCGGCTCAACCCGGCCGCGCGGAACGCGCTGCGAACCTGGCTAGTGCTGGATGCGGCCGACCGAGATCCGCAGCTCATCGAACGCTTCGACGAGGCCAGGGTGCTGGTGTTGGCGCCACACTGCGACGACGAGGTGATCGGGTGCGGCGGGACCATCGTGCGCCACGTGAGCGCCGGATCCATCGTTCACGTCGCGTACATGACGGATGGTCGCCGGGGAAGCGGCGAACTGCTTTCTGCGAGTGGGTCCGGGGCCGAACGGTCGAGACGCCAGGCGGAACTGGTGGCAGTGCGCAAAAGGGAGTCACGACTTGCAGCCGCAGTGCTCGGCAGCCAGGTCCTGCATTTCCTGGACCGCCCGGATTCGGAGTTGCGCCCCGATGTCGACACCGTCTCGATGCTGGCCGCACTGTTGTCGGACGTGCGCCCGGAGTTGGTCTACCTGCCCTTCGTCTACGACGCGCACAGGGACCACTGGCAAACGAACCGCGTGTTCGCCGCTGCAGTCTCGCGTGTCGACACGGACACGGCGCGCTCGTTGAGGGTCAGGGGTTACGAGGTGTGGACGCCCTTGCCCGCGAACCGGGTCGCCGACGTCACGCAAGTCATGTCGGTGAAGCGGCATGCGCTTGCCCAGTTCGGTTCGCAACTTTCGGACCAGGATTACCTGCGCGCGTCCGAGGGGCTCGCCGCCTACCGCTCGATCGGAGTCCTCCACGGAAGGGGGTTCGCCGAGGCGTTCCATGAGACGGGCTTGGCCGCTTACCTGCGGCTGATCCGCGCGGCGACGGCGCACGGGGCGCATGCGCGGCCGGTTCGTTGCGCGCCGACGGCTGCCGGAGGTGCGGATTGAGGCTGCTAGTGGTGCACGACAAGCCGCGCGGCGAGGTCGGCGGCATGAATACGCTGATCGCCGCGCAGAATGCACTGCTGGCGCGTGCTGGCTGCGAGGTGGCCGAGCTGATCTGCACTGTGGAGCCGCAGCCCGTGTCGATTCACGTGCGGCCCAGCGGTCGGCGTGTCGGTTGGCGCGCGGCAGGGCAGCTTCGATCGCTGCTCGAGCGCCTGCGGCCCGATGCGGTGATCCTGCACTCGACATACTATGCAATAGGACCGTCGGCGTTGCGCTGGCTGGTGCGGCATGTGCCAACCGTCTACGTGCTCCACGATGTCACGCCTCTGTGCCCGCGCGGCACCCGCATCACCCGCTCGGGCGCGCGTTGTCGCGAACTGCAGGGGATACGTTGCATCGCCAGCGGATGTTACCGCGTCGGCGAGCAGGCCGGCATAGGGTCGGATGGGTACGGCCTGTTGATGCGCGCACTGCAAATGCGCGCGGCCCGGGCCGTGCGCTCGTGGGTGGCGCCGAGCGCGTATCTGTCCGACCTGCTCGTGCAGCACGGCGTTCGCAGAGATCGTGTCGAAGTCGTGCATCATTTCTCGGAGTTGCGTCCCGATCGCGAGCGGGAACCCGTGCCCGGGCGCCTGCTGTTCGCCGGCAGGCTCGTCCCGGAGAAGGGCATCGAGGTTCTGGTCGCTGCGCTGGGCCTTCTCCGGACGCCGCACTGGAGCCTGCACGTGGCGGGAGACGGCCCGCGGCGTGCTGGATTGGCGAACGACCTCGCCCGTGCCGGCCTCGGCTCGCGGGTGCGATTCCTGGGTGCGCTTTCCCCCGATGCCCTGGCGCGCGAGTACGTTCAGGCATCGGTGGTCGTGATGCCGTCGCTGATCCCCGAGTCGTTCGGACTAGTTGGCCTCGAATCGATGGCGCATGGGCGACCGGTTGTCGCGTTCGATTCCGGTGGCATCGCCGAATGGCTCCGCCACGGCGTCACCGGCCTGGTCGCCGCGTGGGGCGACCATGCGTCGCTCGCGGCAGCTGCCGACGCGCTGCTGGCCCGCCCCGAGGAGGCGAGGGAAATGGGTCTTCGCGGGCGCAGGATTGCACTCAGGGAGTTCAGTCCCGAGCGCCACCTCGAGCGGATGCTCGCGATACTCGACCGTGCCATCGCCGACCACGGCTTGTCGTCTCAGGGCACCGATAAGTCGGCTCACCGCGGCCGGCCCGCACAAGATCATCGGATCGTCCGGTGAAGCGGATCCTGTTCGTCTCGCCGCTGGACCGACTCGCTGTCCCCAACACGCGCGAGCAGAACATCGCGGCCGAGTGCCGGGCGATGGGACACCGCACACTGTCGCTGACCCTGGCCCAGAATACCTCCCGCGCGCCTTGGGCGGTGCTGCGCGACTCGATCACGTGCCGGGCGAGCAGTGACGAAGGTGGCACGGTGCTGCGCATCGACCCCCCGTTCAACCCCTGCACCGGCCTGCGGTCGAATTTGAAGGTGCAGCCTGGTGTGCCGGCGGCAACGCCGGCAGCGGGCGAAGACCGGCAGGCGCAGTCGCGGGCGCTCGGCAGTCGGCCTGCCGGACGGCGTCTTCGCCGCGCACTGGTCAGCCTGATCGCGCCTCTGGGCATTTTGCGGGACGTCTCGGTCATTCCGGTTTTCCTCGTGCATGCGCTGCAACGTGGCCGATTCGACCTGTGCATCGCCTACGGGCCGTGGGCAGCCTGCGTGGGGTGGGCGCTGCGCGCCTGCGGTCGGGTCGGAGTGGTGGTCTACGACGATCAGGACTACGAGCCCGCCATCCTCGGTAGCGCGCTGCGTCGCCGCTGGGCAGCGACACTCGAACGCTCGATGATGCGGAGAGCCGATCTGGTTGTGTCCGTCGGCCATCGACTGGCGGCGCTGCGGCGCTCGCAAACGCACTTGAAAGTCGAGGTGATTCCGAACGGCGTGCAGGGGAGTTTCGCCGCGCAGGTCCGGGCGGCCGCGCCCAGGACGGACGCCGACACCGATGCGGCGCAAACGCTGACGCTCGTCTACGTTGGCAACGTGGTCGCGTGGAGCGGCCTGGACGCGCTATTGACCGCAGCGCGCCAGGTGCGTGCCGCTGGCCAGGCACTCCGTGTGCTGATCATCGGCGATGGCCTGCCGGCCTATGTCGAAAGCCTGCAGGCGCAGGCGAGGGTGCTCGGGCTCGAGGACGTCGTACGGTTCGTAGGGCGGGTACCGAACCACCGGATCGCCGAGTGGCTGGCGCAGGCCGATGTCGGGCTTGCGCACTTCCGGCCAGACCCGTATCGCCGCTATGCGTTCCCGCTCAAAGTCGTCGAGTACATGGCCGCGGGTCTGGCGGTGATCGGCACCTGCGATACGGAGACCGAGGACATCCTGGAGCGACATGGCTGCGGCATCGCGGTGGCGTTCGACAGCGGCGAGATCGCCTCGGCAATCCTTCGGCTCGGGCGCGACTTGCCATTTCGCCGCGAGTGCCAGGCGCGCGCGCTTCAGGCTGCCGCCGGTTACCACTGGGAGGCGCTTGCCTCGCAGCAACTCGCGCTGGTGGAGCGCCTCGAGAGCAGCCGGCGACGCCGAACCGGATCGATGACCTGATGGAACCCTCGGCGATCGTCTTCATCTTGTCCTCCGAGTGGTCCACGTACCATCGACCGGGCTTGATTCGGGCGGTGGCAGGGGCCGCCGCAGGACGCTTCGCGGTGTTGGTCGTCGACAATCCGGTGTGCTTGGCGACCTCGCGCTGGCATCGTCCCGAGCGTTGGCGCGCGTGGCGCGCAGGCGGGCCGCGTGTCCGCCTGGTAGGCGAGAACCTGTGGCTTCTCGACGCTGCGATCGCCCTACACGACCGTCTGGCGTGCTCGTTTCCCGGCATGAGGTGGCTCAACCGGGCGATGATGACTGCACAGGTGCGCGCGGCGCTGCTCGGCGCAGGAGTCGCGACCGCACCGGTGACGTGGCTGCAGTTCCCCACCTTTCAGCACTATGCGGGATTTCTCGGCGAGCCCCTGACTGTCTACGAGTGCTACGACGATCATTCGGATCTCCCCGGTCTGTCGTCTCACGAGCGGCGGCGGCTCGTGCGCCTGGAACGGCGACTGCTGAAGCGATGCGGGCTGGTCTTCACGACGTCGAAGCCATTGTTCGATGACAGGCGTGCGCAGCACCCGAACGTCGTGTTGACATACAACGCGGCGGATCCCGACTTCTTCGCGGCAGTGGCCGCCGATTCCCTCGCGAGAGTCACCCAGCGGTGTCTCGATACGCCCACGATCGGCTACCTGGGCACGATTCACGAACACACCGATCTCGCACTCCTTGCGGACATCGCGGCGTGCCGACCGGACTGGCGAATCATCCTGATCGGTCCGGTTCAGGCCGGCGCCGATCGATACCAGCTGGCGCGGCTGCAGGCGGCCGTCAACGTCGAACTCCATGGCAGGGTCGGCGACGCGGACCTGGCGCCGCTGTTGTGCCGCTTCGACGTCGGCGTGATCCCGTACCGCAGCGACGCACGCTTCAACCGGTCGGTCAACCCCAACAAGCTGCATGAGTACACTGCGATGGGGAAACCAGTTGTCGCGACCCCGGGACTGGATGTGTCGTCGCACGGCGACGGGGTGGCGGTGGCGGCAGGCCTCGATGCATTCCTCGCCGCCGTGCAGGCCGAACACGCGGAGAACTCGACGACGCGGGTACGGCGGCGATTGACCGTCGCAGCCGATAACAGCTGGCACGCAAGGGCGGAGGTGATGCTGCAACACGTTGAGCGGACCCTGCGCGAGCGCGCAGCGGCTGGCGGGCGGGAACGGCGCGAGGCGGAGTCGCGGCAGTGAGCCGCTGCCGCCTTCGGATCGGCATCGACGTGCGACTGGCGCACTGGCCCGGCATCGGCAGGTATATCGACGAGATCGTTGGGCGGATGGTCGCCGACCAGCCAGGAACGGACTTTGTGCTGTTCGGCAACGTGGCCGGCCCGACGACGCTGCAGCGCTATGCAGATCCGGCTTTGCGCGAGCGCCTGCACGCGCCAAACGTACGTTTCGTCGACTCGCCGGTCACCCCGTTCTCGCCGATCGAGCCGTTAGCGCTCGGCAGCGCGGCGCGCGAAGCGGGCGTGCACGTCATGCACTCCCCCTACATCAATATCCCATGGCTGTCGTCCGGGGGGCCGCGCCTCGTGACTACACTTCACGACTTCCGCCATCCGGACCTGGCGCTGCGCCTCGCATCGCCCCGCAGCTGGGCCAAGCGCGCCTACTACGAGACGCTGACGCGTCTCGCGCTGTCCCGCTCGCGGCGACTCGTCTGCGTCTCCGAATTCCTGGCGGGCCAGGTGCGAGCCTTCCGACCGTCGGTCGCGGCGCGCCTCGTGGTCATTCCTCATGCTGCGGGAGACGTGTTTCGACCCCTGCCGGCCGCGCAGGCCGCAGCCGACGTAGCATCGTGGTTCGGTCTGCAAGGCAGGTACTTCCTGTTCGTAGGTACGCTCAAACCGCACAAGAACCTGATCGCTGCTGCGAGCGCACTTGCGCAGCCTCGGGTGCCGGCGGACGTGCAACTCGCCGTGGCCGCAGCACCCGACCGCCGTTACCCGGATTTCCAGGCCGCCGTCGCACAGCTCGGACTGGAGCGCCGCGTGCGGCTTCTCGGGCATGTCGAGAAGGAGCGCCTGCCGGCGCTCTACAATGCGGCGCGTGCAACGGTGTTGCCATCGTCCTACGAGAGCTTCGGGCTGCCCATGGTGGAGTCGATGGCCTGTGGCACACCGGTGATCGCGGCGCCGCTCGCCTCGCTGCCCGAGGTGGGCGCTGCAGCGGCATGGTATGCGACGCCGACACCCGGCGCTATCGCGGCGGTCATGGACGAGGCGTTGCATGACGATGCGAGCCATGCGTGCCATCGCGAAGCGGGCCTGCGGCGCGCGAGGGAGTTCAGCTGGCAGCGCGCCGCAGGTGCGATGCACGAGATCTACCGGCAGGTCGCGTCGGAGGCGAATGGCGCAGCCGGTAACACGAGTGAGGTCGCGCCATGATGCGAGTCGTTCATCGCTCACTGCTGTCGGTCGTCGCGATCCTGTCGATTTCCGCTTCGGTGTGGGCACAGCCCGGCACCGCGGTCCGTATCGAAGTCGACGCCGGGCGTGCCCGTCAGATGCCGCAGTTGATGCGAACGGGGGTATTCACTTTCAAGGCCGACCCAGCGGAGTACGCGTTGGGGCAGCTGCTTGCCGATCTGCGGCCCGGCGTGGTCGAGATCGACATTGGCGGGACCGTATTCCAGCAGGCCGACGATGCAGACGACGCGGTGCAGCGCATACGGAAGTTGATTCCGCTGCTCGCGCGGGTCCGGGCGGCAGGCGGTGAGCCGGTACTCGCCATCACACGGATACCGGTCTGGCTGTCCTCGCGCCCGACGGCGCTCGAGACAGTCGGCGGCGATGTCGTGCCGAAGGCGAGCATCGTCGCACCGCGTGACGGTCGGGAATGGGCGGCGCTGGTCGGCAGGGTGATCGGCGAACTCAAGTCGGGGCTGGGCCGGACCCCCGACATCAAGATCGGATGGGAGCCGGACCAGTCCGCCTGGCAGGGCAGCGAAGCCGAGTACTTCGCGTTCTATCGCGATACCGTGCGTGGCGTCCGGCAGGCCGACCCGCGGGCCCGGGTGGGCGGGCCGTCGGTGAGTGCGCTCTATAACGGCAAGGGGGGTGACAGCGCCCCGCCGATGCTCCCGCGGTTCCTCGCGTACTGCGCAGGCACGGCGTTGCCCGAGCTTGGCCTGCAGCGGTTGCCGGTCGACTTCGTAGTCTGGCACCAGTTCGGCACCGAGGCAGTGCTGGCCTGGGACATCGCTGCGCGACAAGTGCGCGCCTGGCTTCGCGAGGCCGGCTACTCCGAATCGACGTCGCTGCTGGTCGGTGAATGGTCGAGCTGGGCGGAGTGGCCGAACCCCAGCAGCCCCGAGCACGATCTGCCGACGCTGGCGGCCTATATCGTAGCGTCGCTTGCGGCGATGGAGCGGGCCGGTATCCAGCGAGCGGCGTTCACCTCGCTTCTTGAGCAGCGCGAAGTCGAGGCAGAGCCTTTCATCGGCAGCTTCGGGTTGTTTTCGAACCAGTTCATCAAGAAGCCGGCGTATTGGGCCTTCCATGCGATCTCGCGTCTTGGAGACACCCGCATTCACGCAACCAGCAGCGACCCCCTGGTCAGCGTCATCGCAGGCAGGACATCGGCAAGGGAGCTGGCGTTCGTGGTGGCTGCGTCCACGCCGAGCGATCGCGCGTTGCAGCGCACGCTGATCGCCAGGACACTGGCGGGCGGCGCCAGACTCGACCAGCTCCGGCGCGAGCTGGACGGGCGAGAGGTCGGACGTCTGGTATCCGGGGAGCTAAGCCCCGACCTGCTGCGGGCGAGCCCGGCGATCAAGGACTCGCTGAGAGAGGCCGTCGGCGCGGTCGTGCCGCTGGCTCGCCGCAGTGCCGACATGCGCGGCCGATCACGCCCGATATCGGTCAGGCTGGCCGGGTTCGAGCTTTCAGATTCGACCGTCGAGGTCTGGCGGATCGACAGCCGCAATGCCAATGCCCACGCGCTCCGCGAGCGGATCCGCGAATACTTGCAGCGCCGTCTGTCGCAGGAGAAGCAGGCGCTCGGACAGGGCCTGACGCGAAGGTTCGAGGAACGCGGGCGCCGGCCCGAGCAGGTCCGGCAGTTCACCCAGGTGATGAACGCAGGCAACCGCGAGGCGGCGCTGGCCGCCCGCCCGGCGCCTGAGCGCAAGTTGATTCGCGCGATGGCAGACGAGGCGCAGGCGTTCATCGAGGAGCGCCTGGCCCTGGTTGGCCAGGAGATCAACGCATGGCCGGAGTTGGCCTTCCGCGCCGACTCGCACGCGCCCGCGCGCGCCGGCGACGTCTTCGAGTTCGAGATCGAGGACGATTCGGTTGCGCTGGTGCGCGTGATGCGCCGCTGACGGGCCGGGGCGCAGAGCCGGCGATGTCAGCGACGCGATTCAAGGTGCTCCACGTCTCGACCACGTCGGCGGGCGGCCTCGGCACGTCGCTGATGTCGATCATGCGGGCGCTGGACTCAAGCCGGTTCGAGGTACATGTTGCGCTCGGCCTCGGGTATCCGCTGGACTCGGCCTTCGAACCGGCGGGCATCCGCCTTCACCCTCTGGATCTGTCCCGCGGCATCCATCCGGTGCAGTTTGCGCGATCGCTGGTGCGGCTGGTGCGGTTGATGGCACGCGAGCGCTACGACATCGTGCATGTCCACGGGTCGGAAGCGGGAATCCTGGGGCGCCTAGCGGCGCGAGTCGTTGGAATCCCGGTGGCGGTCGTCGAGCTGCACGGCTATGCGAACCGCGACCCCCACGGCGTTCTCGAGCGAACGCTGTACCGTTGGGTGGAGAAGGCGCTCGATGGCATGACCGACGCCTACGTCGCAGTTTCGGAGCATGTGCGGCGCCAGTGGATCGACCGCGGCATCTGCAGGCCGGACCGGGTGCAGGTCATCTACCATGCGCTGGACTTGAAGGTGTTCCAGGATTGCGGCGAGGTGCCGCGGGCGCAGCGGCCCGAAAACGGGCCGGTGGTAGGCACGGTCTGCCTGCTCGAGGCTCGCAAGGGGCTTGCGAGTCTGCTCGAGGCGATTCCAACGGTCGTGCACGAGGTGCCTGGTGTACGGTTCGCGATCGCGGGCGAGGGACCGCTCGAGCCCTGGATGCGACAGCGAGTCGAAGAGCTCGGCATCACCGGGAAGGTCGACTTCCTGGGCTGGCGCACGGACGTGCCGGAGCTGATGCGGGGCTTCGATGTGTTTGCGCTGCCGTCCCGGCGAGAGTCGTTCGGGCTGGTGTTCCTAGAGGCGATGGCGTGTCGTTGTCCAGTCGTCGGGAGCCGGGTCGACGGCATTCCGGAGGTCGTGACCGATGGTGAGACAGGCATTCTCGTGCCGCCGGACGATTCGCGAGCACTCGCCTCGGCAATCGTCGAGCTTCTGACTGATGTCGACAAGGCGAAGCGCTTGGCCGAGGCGGGCCGCAAGCGGGTCGAATCATGTTTCGGGATGGACCGGATGGCCCGGCAGTACAACGATCTGTATCTGCGCCTCCTGGAAGGCACAGGCGTCACGCGCGCGCATCAGTAGGCGCCCTTGCCGCTGAGGACGGCCTGTGCGGTTCGCACCAGGATCGCGAAGTCCCTGGCAAGCGACCAATTGTCGATGTACTCGAGGTCGAGCTCCATCCATCGTTCGAACGAGACGTCGCTGCGTCCGTTCAGCTGCCACAGGCAGGTCATCCCTGGAAGCACGCTGAACCGGCGTCGCTGCCAGTCGGCGCGGAAACCCGAAACGTCGCGTAGCGGCAGCGGCCGAGGCCCGACCAGGCTCATGTCGCCCTTCAGCACGTTGAGCAGCTGCGGCAGCTCATCGATGCTGGTGCGGCGCAGGAACCGGCCGAACGGCGTGACGCGCGGATCGTTGCGGATCTTGAAAACCGGTCCCGACGCCTCATTCATCGATTCCAGCCCAGCCTGCTGAATCTCGGCTTCCGCCACCATGGTCCGAAACTTGTAGAGCCTGAAGAGCCGCTTGTTGAGCCCTACACGCGTTTGCGCAAAGATCACCGGTCCCGGGCTCGTAAGCTTGATCAGTACGGCGACAGCCAACAGCAGTGGCGACAGGGCCAGCACGCCCAGCGCGGCCAGCGCAAAGTCGACATAGCGCTTGATGGTCACGCGCTGGGTGAACTCGGGTCCATCACAGAGCCGAAGTGCCGGGATGTTGCCCACCATCGTCAAGTGCGTGCGTGCCAGGCGAAGCGCGAACAGGTCGGTCAGCATCGTCACCGGCACACCCTGCGCTTCGCAGTTCGCGACGATGCGCTGGATCTGCCCGTAGCAGGACTTGATCGGAAGCGCGACGAAAACCTCGTCGACCACATTCTGCGACAGCAGGCGGGGGAGGTCGTCCAGCGTGCCGAGGTGGGGCGCGCCCGGCGGCGGTCTGCCGACGACTTCGTCGTCCACGAACCCGGCCACCCGGTACCCGATCGACGGCTCGCTGGCGAACTTGTGCTGCAGACTGAGTGCGCGTCGTCCCGAGCCGGCCACGATCACAAAACGCAGGTTGTGGCCGCGCGCGCGAAGCCGTGCAAGGAAACGTCGCAGGACCAACCGCGCCACTATCGACAGGGCCGTGAGCACGATGGCGAACGGGACCATGAAGTTGCGATCGGCCAGGTGGGGCGCGAAAAGGATCGCGGCGATCGCCATGAAAGCCACCATGACCATCACGCCGACAATCAGGTCGCGCAACTCTCCGACGCCTGCACCGAGTCGTCGCGAGTCGTAGAGCTTGAGCCGGATCAGCGTGATGTGCCACACCAGAAGGCAGACCGCGACGAACACGAGCGGCTCGGGCGTACGCAGGCTCGACAGCGGCCAGGGTGGGGGCCCGAACTCGAGAAACGCTCCGGCAAGCACGAAAGCTAGCGCAGCGATCACCACATCCCATACCAGGAAGCCCAGCAGCGCAAGGCGACGCCGGAACTTCGTCTTCATCGCCGGTTCTCCGGAGGGCCCGTCCACGGCACGGACTGGGCCGCAAAGTCGGGATCCTTCGCCTGGCCCCCGAAATCGGCGGCCGGGCAGGTCTCGACGCGAACGCGGATCATGATCTCCACGGGGGGTAAGCGGAAACCGAAGGAAACCAACCGGAGTTGGTCCATGAAACCACTCGGTGCAGGATAGTTGCTGCGTTCGACATTCACAAGTTCCGCGCAGGCTCTGCGCGCTGGCGTTGCGGTCCCCGAACCGTCACTCAGTTGCGTTGACACGGGCCCATCTCCGCGGCAGCCGGGGTACCTGGCCCGCGGGGCCGGGCCGGCGGGGGACGGGCAGGACGCGGCGGGCTGACTGGTAGCCAGCGGCGCGGCGACTTGGCGTCAGCGTCGCGCGCGGCCGCCGAGCATCGCGACGATCTCGCGGAAGACGCCGTTGCCCGGCGGCGCCGACAGGTCGAGCGCGTGGCTGCGGCCGTAGTACGGGCTGAGGTCGAGGCCTACGCC
>Ga0138256_10001867_pt1 | contig 22623 bp, 13 predicted proteins | sample KNB2016incub_MG_FD_105486 | JGI IMG/M metagenome (GOLD analysis project Ga0138256, IMG submission 105486) | Active sludge microbial communities from wastewater in Klosterneuburg, Austria - KNB2014incub_MG | ecosystem: Engineered > WWTP > Activated sludge > Unclassified | place: Austria... | reverse complement strand
CTCCCCCCGCCCCAGCAGCCACCAACGCCTCCGCCAACATCCGCGGCACCTCGTCCACCCCCCTCCCCCGCGGGTTGTCATCCCGCCGGCAGATGTAATGATCAAAGTGCCCCGCACAGATCCCCGCGATCTCCCGGATGTCCTCGTCCCGCCGATCCCCCGGCGCCGCCAGCACGACGATCCGCCGTCCCTTCGGTTCCAGCCGTTCCACCAGGTCGACCATCGCCTGCACCGCCGCCGGGTTGTGGCCGTAGTCCAGGATCACGCGGAAGGGGTGCTCGTTGAAGACGTTCAGGCGGCCCGGCGTTTGGAAGTAGCTCGTGTCGAACGTTCGGAGGCCGTGGCGGATGTCGTCCGCCTTGAAGCCCAGGCTGTGCGCCACGGCTGCGGCGAACATCGCGTTCTGGACGTTGTGCAGCGCGCGGCCTTCCATCGTGGCGGGGATCAGGTGCGTCCACAGCAACGGCAGGTGGGTCGGGCCGTCGTAGAGCGTGACCATCTGGCCGTTCATGCCCTCCTCGAGGACCAGCGCCTTCCCGCCGGCCCGGATGTGCTCGCGGACGAGCGCGTGGCGGTGGTCCATCGTCACGTAGATCACGGCCTTCGCGGTCGTGTGCTCGGCCATCTTCAGGCACTCCGGATCGTCCGCGTTCAGCACGGCAGCGTCCTTGGCCACCTCCACCACCACGCGCTTCACCTTGGCCAGCTGCTGGAGCGTGTCGATGCCCTTCAGGCCGAGGTGGTCCGCCTGGACGTTCAACACGGCGCCGACGTTGCAGCGCTTGTAGCCCATCCCGGCGCGCAGCAGCCCGCCGCGTGCGGTCTCGAGCACCGCGATACTGACGGCCGGGTCGCGCAGGATCATCCGCGCCGCCTGCGGGCCCGTCATGTCGCCCGCCACGGTCAGCTTGCCGTCGATGTAGACGCCGTCCGTCGTCGCCAACCCCACCACGTGCCCGCTCATCTTGGCGATATGGGCGATCATCCGCGACGTCGTCGTCTTGCCGTTCGTGCCGGTGACGGCCGCGATCGGGATGCGGGACGGCGAGCCCGGCGGGAAGAGCATGTCCATCACCGGGCCGGCCGCGTCGCGCGGCGTGCCCTCGCTGGGCGAAACGTGCATCCGGAAGCCCGGCGCCGCGTTCACCTCGCAGATCGCACCGCCGGACTCGGCGTACGACCGGCTGATGTCGTCGCACAGGAAGTCCACGCCCGCCACGTCCAGCCCGATCGCCCGCGCCGCCCGGACCGCCATCTCGCGGTTGTCGGGGTGGACGATGTCCGTCACGTCGACGGCCGTGCCGCCCGTGGACAGGTTGCCCGTCGAGCGCAGGTAGACCACCTCGCCCGTCGCCGGCACGGTGTCCTTGGCGTAGCCCTTCTGCGCCAGCAGCCGTTCGGCCTGGTGGTCGAACTCGAGCCGCGTCAGCACCTTTTCGTGCCCGATCCCGCGCCGCGGATCCTCGTTCGTCAGGTCCACCAGCTCGCCCACCGTCCGCATCCCGTCGCCCACCACATGCCCCGGGACGCGCTTGCTGGCGGCGATCAGCTCGCCGTGGATGACGAGCAGCCGGTGATCGAACCCCGTCACGAACTTCTCGACGACGACCGTGGTCGCATGCTCATTCGCGTGCCGGAACCCCGCCGCCGCCTCCTCCCCCGTCACCACGCCGATCGTCACCCCCCGCCCGTGGTTCGCGTTCAGGGGCTTCACGACGACCGGGTACCCGATCCGCTCCGCCGCCCGCACCGCTTCCTCCGCGTCGTACACGAGCCGCTGCTCCGGTACCGGCAACCCAAGGTCGCGCAGAATGCGGTTCGTCTCTTCCTTGTCCGATGCGATTTCGACGGCGATGTGCCGCGTCTCGCTCGTCACGGTGGCCTGCACGCGCTTCTGGAACTTGCCGTGCCCCAGCTGGATCAGGCTGAACCGGTTCAACCGCAGCCACGGCACGTCCCGTTCCTCGGCCGCCTTCACCAAACTGGCCGTACTCGGCCCCAGCGCCCGCCGCTGCGCGAAGCGGATGAAGGCATCGCGCGCCGCACCGAAGTCGTAGCGCGCCCCATCCTTGGCCTCGCCCGGCCGCAGCGCCTCCGGCAGCAGCCGATGGATGAATTCCAGCCCCACCCGCGCCGCCTCGACGCCCACATCCTCCTGCTCGTACTGATAGATGACGTCGTACTGCCCCTCCACCCCGTTCCCGCGCGTCTTCCCGAACGTCACGTCCGCGCCCGCCTCGTTCTGCAGCTCGATCGCCACGTGCTCGAACACGTGCCCGAGCCACGTCCCCTCGCCCTCGCGCAGGCGGCGGATGAACCCGCCCGGCTCGCCGTACGAGCAGCCGTGCTGGTACAACCCCGGCAGGGCGCCCAGCAGCGGCTCGATGAACGCATCGCCCAGCCGACCCGTCGGCCACGCCTCGAGCTCGCCGAGATCGACCGTCAACCGGATCACCGGAAAGAGTGCGTACTGGTTGGGGCCAAGGTAGACGTTCTGGTTGAGGATCTTCATGAGGGGCGGGCCTTGCGGGGCGGGTGGGATGATGGGGGCGAGTGTACGCGGGGTGGGACGGGGGGGCAACGGGGGGGAGGTATCGTCGGACGCGATGAAGACCGGCGGCTGAAGCCGGCCGGCTGGGGGCCTTCGGCCATGGTGCCCGCCTTCGCGGGCACCCAGACCCTCGGGGCGCCCGCGAAGGCGGGCGCCATGGCGGCCCGCAAGGGCCGCCTCCAGCCGGCCGGCTTCAGCCGCCGGTCCTCTCTCTCCGGTCCTCTCCGATCCCCCCCCGCACACCAAACCACCGCCGCTCCCCCAAGGACCGCCGCGATGCCCTCCTCGCACACAAACCTCGTCGTCCACCTCGTATGGTCCACCTGGGACCGCCTGCCTCTGATCACGCCGGACCTTGAGCCACACATCCATCGCTCGATTGCCATGACGTCCCGAGACCTCGGCTGCGAGGTGATCGCCGTCAACGGAACCGCCGATCACGTACACGTGCTCGTGCGGATTCCGACGACTCTGGCAGTCGCCGCAATCGTTCACCGGCTGAAAGGGGCCTCGTCATACCGGATCAACCGCCGCCCGGGAGGTGTCGACACGTTCCGTTGGCAAGGCCACTACTCCGCCTTTTCCGTCAGCCGCTGGGACGTCGACCGCATCACCGCCTACATCCGATCCCAGAAGACGCACCACGCAGACAGGACGATCCAGCCTCATCTCGAACGCGCCGACGACGAGCACCCGACGATCCGAGACGATCGCGGCCATTGACACACGCGGCCGGACGCAGCCGATGGATCACTGATCCAGGGTCGCATTTCGTGTATCGTGCCCCTGCACCATGCCCCTCCACCACTACCACCTCGCCCTCCCTGTCTGGAACCACCCCCCTGGCGCGGCACGTTCTACGCGCTGCCGTCCGCCGAGACGATGCGGAAGTGGCGGGAGACCGTGCCGCCGGGGTTCCACTTCTGCTGGATGGTGCCCTGCGCAATCACGCACGACCGGGTGCTTGGCGGCCTTGTCCCTCATGCTCGCCGACCGCCGCCCGCACGTCGTCATCCACGCGCCGGACGATGTGGACGGCGCGCCCATCGCGCGGCTGTGGAACGCGGTGCTCCGCGCGGCGGTGGCGGAGGCGACGACATTGCCGGGGAGCGCGGCGGACAACGGGTACCCGATCGACATCGGCGAGCTGCCGGCTTGGCCGGTGGAGCGGGGGCGGCAGCTCGGGTTGTTCGACCGAAGGGACGGACACTGTCGATCGGAAAGGACCCGGCGGCTGAAGCCGGCCGGCTGGAGGCGACCCTTGCGGACCGCCATGGCGCCCGCCTTCGCGGGCGCCCCGAGGGTCTGGGTGCCCGCGAAGGCGGGCACCATGGCCGAAGGCCCCCAGCCGGCCAGCTTCAGCTGCCGGCCCTAATCCCGTACAACGAACCGTAATCCCGCACAACGAACCCTATTCCGGTACAACGAAATCGTCGCCCACCTACGGCGTCGAATCCTCCGCCAACGCCCGTTCCCCCATCGCCTGTACCGGCCGGTTGTTGCCGCTGAAGATCGCCGTGTACGCCGCCAGCTGCTCGGCCGACAGCTCGACCGGCGTCGTCATCACGTTCCAGGCCACGCCTTCCGAGCAAGGCGGCGTCGTGAGCGAGCCGGCGTAGCGGAAGGTGGTCTGGACGGCGGGCAGGAGGGCGGCGGCGTCGACCATCCCCTCGACCTTCGTCTCGGGCGACTCGGCGGCCGGCAGGTTGTCCATCACGGCCTGGTAGGCCTCGTTCGCCGCGCCGTCGTTCAGCAGGACGCCGACGACGGCCAGCTTGTCGTCGGCCGACTTGTGCACGAGGTGGACCTCGGCGTCCGCCAGCACGCCGTCCACGCTGTGCTCGGACGGGGCGTGGAAGTGGAACTGCGCCAGGTCGTAGCGCATGCCGTCCAGCTCGATGTAGCTGCCGGTGTCGTAGTTCACCTGGACGGTGTGGCCGTTGTTCAGGACCTTGATCGCGCTCGGGCTGTAGTGGAAGACGATGTTCGCCAGATCCGCCGCCGCGGGCTCGCCGATGTCGATCGGCGACTGGGCGAGGCCGCTGCCGCACGCGGCGAATTCCTCGCTGAGCGCGGCCCAGTGATCGGGTCCCGCCTCGCCTTCGTAGGTCCAGTGCGGAGCGTCGTGCTCCGCCGGGGCGGCGGCGTGTTCGGCCGCCGTCGGCAAGGCCGCCGCCGGCTCGGCGGGTACGGCGGCTTCCGGCGGGGCCTCCGGTGGGGCCTCCTGCGGGACGCCGCATGCCGCGAGGCCCGCGAGCAGAATCGAACACATGCCCATCAGGGCAATTCCGAACCGCTTGCTCAACATTTTCTCCTTGGATGAGCGCGTGCCGGGAGTGTAACGCGGCACGTTGGGCGCGTCCATGCCGGGTCGCAGTCCGAAGGCGCCGCGACGGCGATCGGCCGGATGGCGACCCGACTACGGCACGGGGGTTGGTGTCGCCTCGACCGTCGCCGCGGCGGTGGACTCGGCAGTCGTTCCCGCGGTCGCCTCGGCACTGGCGGTCACCGTCGGCGTCGGGGTCGGCGTCGGCGGGACGGGCTCCTCGCGGAGGACGCGCGGCAGGTAGATCCGCGGCGGGGCCGGCGTCGGCGTCGGCTCGAGGGTGGCCGTGGCGGTGGCGGTCGGGGGCGGCGTGTTCGACGGCGTCGGGGTGACGGTGGCGTCGGGGGTGGGCGTGGCCGTGCCGGCGGACCAGTCCGGCATGTAGCCGAACTCGAAGTTCGTGCCGACGTTCGGCGCCTGCGCACCGCCGGCCGCGCCGAGCAGGCGCGTGATCGACTTCGTCGCCAGGTGGATGCGATAGAGGCCGGCGTACTGCGTGCCCTGCTGGGCGCCGGCGGGGCCGGCGGAACGATTCGACGCCTTGCCCGAGACGAAGCCCTTCGAATCCAAGCGCGTCGAGCCGAATCCGGAGAAGGCGAATCCGGCCGAGCCGAATCCGGCCACCGTGAGCCCGGGCGCGATCGCGCGCAGGCCGGACCGGTAGATGTTGCCGAACAGGATCTCGTCGCCGTCCGGCGACCACGCCATCGTGTCGCTCGATCCGTCGATGTAGCGCTCGACGGACCCGGTGGCGAGATCGAGGACGGCCAGCGCGCCGAACGAGAACGGTTGGGGGCCGGTGATGAACGCCAGCCGTCCGCCGCCCGGTGCGAACCGCGGATGGCGCTCGTGGCTGTCGGGCCGCTCGACGAGCACTTCGGCGCCCGTGCCGTCCGCCCGGATCCGCCACAGTTCCCAGCGGTCCGTCGTGTTCGGCTTGTTGCTGCGGGCGCTGTAGACGATCGTCTCCCCGTCCGGCGACCAGTCGGGTTCGCGCTCGTCGATGTCGGGCGTGTTCGTCAGGCGGCGGACGGTGCCCTTGGCGGTGCCGTCGTCGCACCAGATCTTCAGATCGAGCCGCTTCTGGTCATCCTCGGACAACCCGAGGCCCCCGTCGTACACCAGGCACCGGCCGTCCGGCGACCACGCCGGATCGCCGCTCGTGCCGTCGTTCTCGACGGCCGTGCGCAGGCCTCCGCCCTCGGCGGCGACGACGTGGATCGTCGTCAACCCCTTGGGATAGGTCGTGAACGACACGAGGCGGCCGTCGGGCGACCAGCGCGGCTGATCCTCGCCGGCGGCGGACTCGTCGATGTCCGACAGCCGGCGCTCGTTGCTGCCGTCCGGATCGCTCGTGAACATGTTGAACGTATCGAGCTCTTGGCGCGTGTAGACGATCCGGCCGGACGCCGGCGTGCTGAACGGGTAGTCCTGCGCCAGCACGCGCCCGGCCAGTGCCCCCGCCAGCGCGACGGCCGCCATGAACGTGCCCACCGAAGTTCGTCGCCCGTGCCATGTTCGGCGCCGCGGCGCGCGGCACCCCCGTGCTCGTGTCTTCACCAACGTCCCCCTCCGCACACGACGCGCCCGCCAAGGCGCCCTTGACGGTCCATTATACGGTGGCGGGTCGAAGTAGGGCCGTCCCATTCAGGGCCGCGTGGCCCATCGTTCCCCAGCGCGACGCACCGCCGTTACGGACCGGCCACACTTCGTTTGCATTCTTCCCATCACCGGCTCATCCGGCCCTGCAATACTTGCGAGCATCCAACCCCAGCCGATCGGCACCCCCCGGCCGCCCGGCACAACCCCAAGAGAGGTTCCCCCATGAATCGCAAGACCACCCTGTCCATCGCCGCGCTCGCCTTTGCGCTGGTCGGCACCGTCGCCGTCGCTCGCACGGCACTCGCACATGGCCCCGGCAGCCGCGGCGGCGCGGGCGGCATGGGCCTCGCCGGCCTGGCCGGCCACGGCATGGGCCACGCCGGCGGCCAGGCCGAGCGCGGCGAACTCCTCGCCGCCGAGCTCGGCGTCACCGTCGACGAGCTGCAGGCCGCCCGGCTGCGGGCGTTCGAGAAGGGCCTCGCCGCGGCGGTGAAGGCCGGCAACGTGACGCAGGACAAGGCCGACCTCATGCTCGCCGGCGCCAAGCTGGCCGCCGCCATCGACCACGACGCGATCACGGCCGAGGCGCTCGGCATCAGCGTCGCCGATCTCACGGCGGCGCGCGAAGCCGGCAAGTCGATGCGTGATCTCCTGACGGAGCAGAAGCTGGACGCGCAGACGTTCCACACGCAGATGCAGGCGGCCATGGACAAGGCGATCAGCAAGGCCGTCGCGGACGGCGTGATCACCCAGGCGCAGGCGGACGCGCTGAAGGCCGCCAAGGGCGAGCGCGGCGGTGGGCTCGGACGGCGCGGCGGGATGCCCGGCGGCCAGCGCGGCGGCCGCGGCGGCCACGGCGGACCCGGCATGAGCGACGATGCCGACGGCACCGCGCCGGTGTCGCCGACGAGCAACGACGCCTAGCATCGACCGCGACGCCTCCGCCTCCATCAGCCGTGCGGAGTGGCGAAAACCGTCGGTAGGGGCGGGTCTCAGACCCGCCCCTACGTCCGCGTCACGACGACCCCCACGGTCCGATCCACCGCCCGGCCATCACTTCTGCCCCCGCTTCAACAACGGCAGATTCGCCACCGCCGCGATCCACCCCTGCCGCGCCGCCGACGCCCCGTCGAGCGCGAACGTCCCCTCGAACCGGTCGCCGACCACGGCGCCGGGCCCGGCCCGCAGCACGACGTCCATGCGCCCGGCACCGGCCGCGGGGGCCGGCATGGACAGCGACGTCGTGCCGTCCCCGAAGACCGCCGCGCCGGTGAGCGTGCCCGTCAGCACGGCGCCGGCGGGCTGGTTGCCGTACGTCACCTTCAGCAGCGTCGAGCCGCGGGACGAAACGTAGAACGGCGTCCGCGGGTCGCGGCCGAGGCTGAGCCACGGGCCCGACGGCGTGGCGGTGGGGGCGGGTGTCGGCGTGTTCGTCGGCGTGCGCGTGGCCGTCGCGGTCGGCGTAGGGGAGGCGAGGCGGGACGGGTCGGTGAAGCGGAGGATCGTGCCGTGTGTGCCGACGGCATAGGCGATGCCGGGGCGCGCCACGCCGACGCCTAGCAGCGCGTCGCGCGTCACACCCTCGCCGACGCGGTGCCAGGAGTCGCCGGTTCCGGCGTCGTCGGTATACAGCAGCACGCCCTCGTCACCGGCAGCGTAGCCGTAGCTCGTGTTCTCGAACGCCAAGTCGTTGATGGACTTCGGCGGCTTGCCCTGGCTCGTCCACCGCGCCCCGCCGTCCGTCGTCGCCCGGATCTCGCTGGCCGCCACCCATCCGACGTCCAAGCTCGCGAACCACACTGCCAGCATCTTCGTCTGGTTGCCGAAGCCGATGTTCGCCCAGGTCTCGCCGCCGTCCGTCGTCTTGGCCAGCACGCCGTCGAGGCCCGTTCCGAAGCCGGTGTTCGCGTCCAGGAACTGCAGGTCGGACAGCCCGTCCTTGATGTCGACCATCACCTGACGCCAGTGGTCGCCGCCGTCCGTCGTCTTGAGGATCCAGCGCTCGCCCGCCACGGCGATCCAGCCGAGCTGGGTGTCGTGGAACTCGACGCGCAGCAGCCGCTTGCCGGCTCCGGCGCCGGGGTCGAGCCCCTGCCAGCTGTCGCCGCCGTCGCGCGTTCGGTAGACCTGCCCGTTCACCCCGACGATCCAGCCGTGCATCGGGTCGACGAAGCTCTGGGCGTTGAAGACCTTGGTGTCCGGCGGCGTGATCTCCTGCCAGGTCCGCCCGCCGTCCCGGGTTCGAACGACGATGACGTACTGGTTCTGCCCGCCGTTGCCGCCCGTGGCGAACCCGTTCATCGGATCGACGAACTCGACCTCGCGCAGTGTGTACTCCGTCCCACTCGGGACGCGCTCGACGAACGGCGCCGGGCCGCTCTGCGCGGAGGCGACATCGGCGGACGGACCCGGCGCCGGCCCGGCGCGGAGGGCCGCCAGCGCCCCGACGACCGCGAAGGCGGCGGCCGCGGCGCGGGCGGGGGATGAGGAACGGCGGCGGGGGGTCGGCATCGCGCACTCCTGACGGCAGCATCGGTTACGGGAACCGGATCCAAGCGGCGGAGGATAGTACGGCGGCCCGGGTTTCGTCATCTATGGCCGGGGCCAACGGACTGCAAACGCAGCCGTGTAACGTTTGCGCAACGGTCGATCCGTACGCTGTAGCCAGCTCCTGGCGACTGATCGACCGCGACCGGCCGGACATCGACCTCCCGTCGAAGCTCGCACCGTCGCCCCATCGTCGCCCGTCCGACAATCCAACGTCCGCCCGGCATCATCGTCATCGTCCCTGCCGCCGCCTCCCAACGCCGCCCGCATCGCCCGTCGCCGCCTTCGCCGTGCCCTGCCGCCGGCCGCCGCGTCATCGTCGCCACCGTCGTCCCGTCGTCCGACGGTCGCCAGGAGCTCCGGCGGGATCGGGAAACCGATTCCGTACACAATGCCCCCGGACCCACAGCGGTCCGGGGGCATTGTGATGTCGAGCGTGGATTGTCCGCGCCGCGACGGCGGCGGCACGCGGGACGCCGGGCGATCAGTGCCCGGCGTGGGCGACCCAGGCCTCCTCGGCCTGCAGGGCTTTCACCTTGCCGGGGGCGATCTTCCGGTAGACGTGCTCCGGAGCGCGAAGTTGACCGTCCACGCGGAGCAGCCGATCGATCGTCAGCGCGAAGTGCGCGGCGTTCATGTCCAGCAGCGGGGCGATGACGGCCCAGTCCTCCGGTGTGAACGACACGAACGCGCCGCCGTTCAGCTGGTCTTCCGTCACGCGCCGGTGCGGGTCGCGCACGTAGATGGCGCCGCCCGAGGCCAGGCTGAACAGGTTGCCGCCGCCGTAGGGCGTCGCCAGCTCCGTCCAGCCGCCGCGCCCGTCCGACCGCAGGCCGTTCAGGACCACAAAGCCGCCGTCGCGCAGCGGATCGCCCGCCATGAACGATTCGGCCAGGTAGTCGAGGCACGTGCCGTTGATGACCACCCGCGGCCGGCCGACGGCGTTGATCAGCGGCCGCCCGGCGGCATCGCCGCGCACGAAGGCGCGGCCGCCCTTGGCGCCGTACATGAACGCCTGCCCGACATCGCCGTGCACGACGAGCGTGCCGCGCTTCATGATCTGCGCCAGCTGGTCCTGCGCCCAACCATGGACGACGATCGTCGCCCCGTCGATCCCCGACGCCAGGTAGTCGCCGCTGGCACCATACACGTCGATGCGGACCCCATCGCTCTCCGGCCCCATCCCGGCGCCGATGAAGCGGTGCCCGGTGCACCCGACGACGATCAAGCGCCGCCACCCGGCCTGGACGGCCTCGACGAGCACGCGTGCGAGCGACGTCGGCCCTTCGATTTCGAGGCCCGTCGCGTCGACGATGAGCGTCGTCGCCGGCGCGGGCAGCGCATCGTCGCCCGGCCCCGCCCACACGCGGTACCCCTCGCACGGCGTGACGGCGATGGCGGCGACGACGCTCTCCAGGACGGAGTCCAGCTGCGCGATGAGGCGGCTGGCGCGAAGCGCGCCGGGGTCGTACGGGCCGTCGAAGAGGGCGTCGAGGGCGGCGAAGGCCGCCGCGCGCGCGGCGGGATCGGCGGGGCGGGCGGAGGCGGCGAGGGCGTCCAGGTAGGCGGTGGCGGTGGTGTTCGTCCATGAGGGGACGAGGGGGCGGGGGTCAGGATCCATGGCCGAGTGGCCGGTGCCCGCGTGGCCGTTCGATGCACCGTTGGCAAGACCGTTCGCGTGGCCGTTCTTGTGCGCGACTTCGTCCCCGATCCCGACGTCGGCCAGCGTCACCGCGCGGCCGAACTTGTCCGTGCAGCGCAGGTGCTTGGCGCCGTCGGCGTCGCGGGTGACCTCGAAGACGAACGCGCCGCCGTCCGTGTGGCTGCCGCCGCGGGCGGCCCAGTAGCGGTCGGCGCGGCGCCAGAAGCGGTCGTCGGAGGCGGCGAGCTCGTCCAGGACGGCGTCGATCACCTGCTTCTCGGAGCCGGCGAAGGCGATCTGGTGGGTCGGGCCTTCCTGGAGGGCGAAGACCTGGGGCCGGAGCATGCTGGTGTCCGTGATGCCGATCAGGCGCCACGCCTCGCGCAGGCTCTCGGCGATGATGAAGAACCACGGACCGTCCGGCGAGCCGTGGATGTGGGTGGCCTGGATGGCGGCGTAGGCGGCCTGCTTGTCCGGCGGGAGCTGCGTGAAGTCGCGCTCCGTCGTCGGCGCCAGGGACTCGATGACGTACTCCAGCGGGTAGCCGTACGTCCGGCGGTGGAGGTCGTAGACCTGGGCCGCGACCTCGGTGTCCGTCTGGAAGAGGGGCTTCAGGCCGCGCTGGGCCAGGTAGTCGCACATGGCTTGGTAGTTTGCGAAGTCGCCGTTGTGGACGAGCGCCTCGTTCAGGCCGACGAACGGGTGCGCACCGCCGGGATGCCAGACGCGGCCCTTGGTGGGGTAGCGGTGGTGGCCGATCCAGACGTGGGCCGTGAAGTCATCGAGGCGGTAGTAGCGGATGACGTCCTCGGCGTAGCCGACCATCTTGAGGACCAACAAGTCCTTGCCCTGGCACATCACGAAGGCGCGCGTCCCGCCCGGCCCGGCGTAGTAGTCCACGTTGAAGCGGTGGTTCGTCTGCTGGACGTACTCGTCCTCGACGCGCTTGGCGTGCGGGCCGAGGCCGCTCTGCGGCGTGAACTGCGCCCAGAACGCCGCCAGGTGATCCGCCCGCGGCCGGACGAAGTAGACGACGACTTCGGGCGGGGCGACCTCGATCCCCGGCAGGACGTGCCAGTCCTCCAGCCGCGGCACCTCCCAGGTGTGGTCCACGCAGTATGCCGCGTGCAGCCACGTCCGCTCGACCTCGTCGCGCACCGCGGGGTCGACGTAGGCGACGGCCATCAGGTAGTCCTCGGCCAGCACGTCGGCCGACACGCCCATCGCCGCCGGATCCAGCCCGACGGCCGCGATCCCGCCGCCCTTGCCGTTGCCGCGGTTGCGCATCTGGGCCAGCGGCGTGATCAGGTGGCGGCCGGCGATCGGCACGGTGGACGCCAGGCCGACGACACCGCAGCCGCCCTCGGCGGCGGACTCGCGATCGCGCGGGGCGACGGGGAGGGCGTGGCGCTGGGCGGTGACGTCGGCGATGAAGGGGTCGGTCGGGTCGCGGTCGACGTCCGGCGTCATCGGTCACCTCCGTTCGCGGCGACATAGCGCAGCGCATCCCGCCGCCCGCGCAGCTCGCGCACGCTCCCCATCCCGAGCTGGTGCAGGATATCGCGCAGCTGCCACTGCAGGCTCTCGTACAGCTTCAGCAGGCGCATGGCGCCCCAGTCGGGCTGGACCCAGGCTTGCAGCTCGGGGTCGGTCGTCGTCAGGCCGTACGTGCAGCCGCGGCCGCGCTCGCAGTTCGAGCAGCGCGTGCAGCCCAGCGCCACGAGCTCGGCGGTGCCGATCACGCAGCCGTCGGCGCCGAGTGCGATCGCCTTGGCGATGTCGTATGCCGTGCGAACGCCGCCGGAGGCGATGAGCGTCACCTGGTCGCGGATCCCCTCGGCCTCGAGGTGGCGGTGGACCTTGGGGACGGCGAACTCGATCGGCATGGCGATGTTCTTCTTGGCGATCTCGGGCGCCGCACCCGTCCCGCCGTAGCTGCCGTCCAAGTGGATGATGTGCGCCCCGGCGTAGTACGACCCGACGGCCACCATGTCCACGTCGGCCGGCGTGCTGACCTTGACCGAGATGAGCGCCGTCGGGTTGACGGTCCGGATCCAGTCGATGTGCTTCTTGTGGTCTTCCACCGAGTACACGGAGTGGAACGGGAACGGGCTGAACAGGGACACCCACGGCACGCTCTCGCGGATGTTCGCCACCGCCGTCGTGGACTTGTCGCCCAGCAGGTGCCCGCCGAGGCCCGGCTTGGCGCCCTGGGCGTACTTGAACTCGACGACCGGCGCGTGCTGGATCGTCTCCTCGCGCACGCCGAACAGCCCGGTGGCCACCTGGGTGATCACGTTGTCCTTGAACGGCACGAGCCCCGGCGGGTAGCCGCCCTCGCCCGTGCACGTCAGCGTCCCCCACGCCTGCGCCGCCCGCGCCCGCGAGACCATCACGTTCTCGCTCACCGAGCCGAAGCTCATCCCGCCGCCGTACCACGGCGCGCTCAGGACGATCTGCCGGCCGTCGTCGCGCCGGTTCAGCGGGATCGTCGTGTCGATGTGCGCGAGGACGTCGTCCGGCGCGCTGCCCTTCGCGTCGCCGACCCGGCGGTCGCTCGAGGGCCGCCCGGCGTCGCCGAGCGTCGCGTCGTCGGCGCCGGGGAATGCGAACGCGAGGCGGTCGAAGCCGCCGCCGCTGGCGCCGACGCGGTGCTCGAGGTGGGCCGGCGGGCGGCCGTGCTCGGACTGGTACCAGCCGGCCATCAGCAGGTCGGCCGTCCAGCGCGCGTCGCCGAGGGCCGGCGGCGCCTCGTATTCACCGTGGCTGCGGGCGTGGAAGCCGTCGTGCAGGTAGTGCGTGACCTTGCGGATGAGCGTCGGCGTCGCGACCTGCGGTTCAGCCGGGGTAGCCATCGATCCCTCCGAATGCTTCGTGCTCGAGGTCCGGCTGGAACATCGCCCGGCCAAGCTCGCCGCGCAGCCGGCGGACCTCGCGCAGGCCCATCGCGCCCATGATCTCGAGGAGCTGGTCGCGCCACGCGCCGCACAGGTTAACGATCCGCTGCGCCGCCCACGCCGCGTCGAGGCCGTCCGGCAGGGCGTAGCGGGCGGTGGCGGCCGTCGTGCCGCCGTCCAGCGGCCGCGCCTGGAGCGCCGCGATGAGCGGCGATTCGAGCGCGACGGCGTCGGCGCCGCAGATGATCGCCTTGGGGAGGTGCTCGGCCATGACGAGACCGCCGGAAGCGATGATCGTCACCTCGTCGCGCACGCCGCGCGCCACGAGGCGGCGGTGGAGGTCGACGAGGATGTCGCGCACGAACGCGGGCTGGTCGGCGGCATCGACGCCGCGGCCGTGCAGGTCGCACGCCACGTGGAAGGCCCGGATGCCGTTGGCGTAGCCGCGCTCGAAGGCCGTCCACCAGCCCGGGGCGGCCGCCAGCCGAAGCGCAACGACGGCGCCGGGCGCGTGCTCTGCGACGGCGGCGGATAGCGCGACGTCATCGACCTCGACGAGCCGCGGCGCAAACGGGAGGGCGGCCAGCGCGGCCGCGTCGTCCCGTCCGGCGGTCAGACGGGGGGCGATGTGCGTCCCGTCGAGCTGCGCGCGGGCGATGACGTCCAGCGGCAGGACGGCCAGCGTCTCGATGGACCGCGCCGCGTCGGACCACGCCGCGACGACGCGGGGGTCCGCCAGTACGGCGTCGGGCGGGGTATCGAAGAGGAGCGGCAGCGGCAGCGTCGTGACGTGCGGCGCCGCGCCGAGGACGGCGCCGGCGGCGTCGAAGCGCAGGTGCATCGGCTTGGCGCCGAGGTCGACGGCCGTCGAGATCATCTCGCGCCCGTGGATCCCGTCGCGCGTCGGCCGGACGATCTCGCTCATATCCGTCCAGATCGCGTCCCAGCCCTGACCCCCGAACTTGCCGCGGTAGCCCTGGCCCTTGACCGGCACCGCGCCGGTGGCGGCCTCGGTCAGGACGGTCTCGACCATCGCCGGCTTGAAGAAATCGTCGCCCCACGCCGCCCAGGCCGGGTTGCGCTCGATCTTGACGACGTCCGGGTGCTGGATCGTGCAGCGCAGGCAGCCGACGCACAGGTTCGGGCGGGGCGCGAAGCCGCCGACCGGGCCGCTGAACACGCCGTAGACGCACGGCCGGCTGAGCACGGTCTCCCAATGGCCGAAGTACTGCACGAACTCCGTGACGAGCAGCTTGGCGAGCCCCGGCCGGCTCACCTTGACGAGGAAGCGCGACGGGAGGTTGGCCAGGTCGGGCGCCGGGCGGGCGGCGATGTGGTAGCGGTGGAAGGCGGGGCGGGCGGGCGTGTCGGGCGGTTCGGGCGGGACCGATGCGCGCGCCGTACCGGCGGGTGCCGGCGCGCGCCCGTCGCCCGCGGCGGCGAGCGTCTCGACGAGGATGGGGTTGGGCGCCAACGACAGCGCCGACCGCGGCGGTGCCGGGTCGGCGTGTTCGAGCGGGCGGGAGGGTCGGGGCGGGGCCATGGTCATGGGCGTCACCTCCAACGATCGACGGGGCTGCGGGGACTCGGTCACGGGACTGAGGAATACGTGCGATCGGGGCCGATTTGCGGCTCGCGGTTCGCTGGGCGAGGGCGCGGAGAATTGTAGAAGGGAGGACCCGAGTATAGCCAGTTTTCGATGAACAAAGCTTAAAGAAAGACTGCCGACCAAGCCAGATGTTGGGGCGACGCACGCCGTCGCACCACAGGATGTCGTATCGATGCCGCATCGTTCGGCGTGTCGTCACGGTGACCGCCGGGCGCCGCCCGCGCCGGAGCCCGTGTGCTACCATGGCCGCTCGCCCGCCCCGACCGCGTAAGGAGTGTTCCATGACCGCACGACGGATCGTCGTCGCCGCCGCCGCGCTCGTCGCCGTCGCCGTGCTGGCGCTGTACGTACTCGATGCCACGATCTGGGCACCGGTCGAAGTCGGCACCGATGCCCCGGTCGCGCCGACGCTGGCGGCAGTCGCCACCGATGCGGACGCCCTCGCCGCGACCGGCGCGACCGAGCCGTCCGCCGCGGCCGGCACGACGGGCGAGGCCGCCCCGGCCGCCGCCGGCGAAGTCCGGACCTACCGACTCGACCCCGCCCGCTCCGAAGCGCGCTACGAGGTCGGCGAGACGTTCTTCGACGGCAACCGCTTCGTCGTCGCCGTCGGGCGGACGAAGGGTGTTGCCGGCGAGATCCGGATCGACCCGTCCAACCCGGCGGCCAGCCAGGTCGGCGAGATCGTCGTCGACATCAGCCAGCTGACGAGCGACAAGGAACGCCGCGACAACTTCATCCGGCGCAACGCCCTGATGAGCAGCCAGTTCCCGGAGGCCCGCTTCGCCGTCGGCTCGATCGACGGCTTCCCGGCCGACCCGGCGATGGACACGCCCCTCGCGTTCTCGATGACCGGCGACCTGACGGTCAAGTCCGTCACGAAGGCCACGACCTGGGCGGTGACGACCACGCTCACGGCCGACGCGCTGACCGGCACGGCCACGACCACCGTGAAGATGTCGGACTTCGGCATCGGGCCGATCGAGATTCCGATGCTGGCGACGGAGGACGACGTGTTGATCGCGTTCGATTTCGTGGCGGTGCCGGTGGAGTGACGCCCCGTTGGGCGAATTCTTAATTCTCGTCTGCCGAACGAACCGGCGGCTGAAGCCGGCCGGCTGGGGGCCTTCGGCCATTGCGCCCGCCTTCGCGGGCGCCAGCGACTTCGGGGTGCCCGCGAAGGCGGGCACCATGGCGGCCCATCAGGGACGCCTCCAGCCGGCCAGCTTCAGCTGCCGGAATTGGGTTGGCGGACACCCGCTAATCCACCACCAACCGATACCCCACCCCCGCCTCCGTCAACACGTGTGCCGGTCGGGCCGGGTCGGTCTCGATCTTGCGGCGCAGCTGGGCCATGTACAGGCGGACGTAGTGCGTTTCGTCGACATAATCGTCACCCCAGGCGTCGCGCAGCAGCTGGCGGTGGGTGACGACCTTGCCGCCATGGCGGGCGAGGGTCGAGAGCACGTTCCACTCGGTCGGGGTGAGGTGCACCTCGCGCCCGGCGACGCGGACCCGTCGCGCGGCGAGGTCGATCGACACGTCGCCGCTTTGGACGATCGGCTCGCCGGCGTCGCTCGCGGTGCGGGCCGCCCAGCGCAGCGCGACGCGCAGCCGGGCGCGCAGCTCCTCGGCACCGAACGGCTTCGTGAGATAGTCGTCGGCGCCGAGGTCGAGCGCCGCCACCTTGTCGGCCTCGCGGCCGCGGGCGCTCAGGACGACGATCGGGGTGGACGACCACTCGCGCAGGCGGCGGACGACGTCGAGGCCGTCGATGTCGGGCAGGCCGAGGTCGAGGATGACGATGGCAGGAAGGACGCGCGCGGCGGCTTCCAGAGCGGCGGCGCCGGTGTCGGCCTCGACGACGCGGTACCCGTCCGCCTGGAGCAGGGCGCGCAGGAAGCGCCGGATCGGCGCCTCGTCGTCGACGACGAGGACGAGCGGGCCGTCGGTGGCGTGATCGCTCATCGCGACGCCTCGCGCGCCACGACTTCGTCGTGCGCCAGCGGCAGCGACAGCGTGAACTCGGCCCCGCCGCCGTCCCGGTTGGCGGCCGCGACGGTGCCGCCATGCGCCGCGGCGATCGCACGGCAGATCGCCAGCCCGAGCCCGCTGCCCCCGCGGCCCGCGTCTGCGCGGTAGAACTTGTCGAAGACGTGGCCGACCTCGCCGGGCGGCAGACCCGGACCGCGGTCGGCGACGCGGACGGTGAGACGGTCGCCGGCCGCGGCTGCGCTGATCTCGACGGGGGTGCCGGGCGGGGTGTGGCGGGCGGCGTTCTCGAGGAGGTGGATCAGCGCCTGCTCGACGAGAACCGGGTCGATCAGCGGCAGCGGCAGGTCGGGCGGCACGTCGATGCGCAGCGGCCGGTCGCCGAGCGCGTGTTCGGCGCGACGGATCGCGGCTCCGATGGGCTCGTCGATCGGCGTCGGGCTGGCCGTAAGGTCGATCGTGCCCGACTCGAGGCGGGTCATGTCGAGCAGGTTCGCCACCAGGCGGCCGAGCCGTTCGGACTCATCGGCGATGTCGGACGCGAGCGCGCGGCGGGCGTCGGCGTCGAGGGCGTGGTCGGCGGTGAGGAGCGCCTCGGCGCTGCCGCGGATCGTCGTGAGCGGCGTGCGCAGGTCGTGCGAGACGCTGGCGAGGAGGCTGGCGCGCATCGCCTCGGTCTCGGCGCGGACGCGGGACTGCTCGGCCTCGTCGGCCAGGTGGGCGCGCTCGACGGCCAGCGCCGCCTGGTTGGCGAACGTTTCGAGCAGGTGCTGTTGTTCGGGCTCGATCGGCGGGGCGCCCTCCGGCGGACGCCACGCCAGTACGCCGACGATGTCGCGCGCGCCGCGCAGCGGCACGTGGACGCTCGGCGCGCCGGGGAGCGTGTCGGTGCCGCGCCCGGCGAGGCGGCCGTGGTCGAGCGCCCAGCGCGCCACGCCTCGATCGTCGTCGGCGAGCGTGATGCCGGAGGGTACGGCGGCGCGCGGCGAGAGCCCGCCATGCGCGTCGGGCACGAGCAGGACGACGCCGCCGCCGAACACGTCGTGGACGTGGCGGGCGGTGGCCGCGAGCAGGCCGTCCAGGCCGCGCGTCTTGGCGAGGTCGCGGCTGAGGTCGAACAGCGCGGATGCCCGCCGCTCGCGGGCCTGGGCGACCGTGGCCTGTTGGCGCAGCCGTGCTGTCAGCGTGCTGATGAGGACGGCGACGCCGAGCATGACGATGAACGTGAACACGTACTGCGCGTCGGACACGGCAAACGTGAGGTAGGGCAGGACGTAGAAGAAATCGAACGCCGCCACCGCCAGGACGGAGGCCACGATGGCCGGTCCGCGACCGAGCCGGGCGGCGACGAGCACGACGCCCGCCAGGTAGGCCATGACGAGGTTCGACTCACGCGTGCTCGGTGGAAGGAGCTGCGCCACCGCGGTCACGACGGCCACGACGGCCGTCGCCTTCAGGTAGGCCGGGCCGCGGGACGTCGGCCGGAGGACGGGCAGTCGCTCTGGCGCCTCGCCCCGTTCGCCCGAGATGACCGAGACGTCGATGTCGCCGCTGCCGCGGACGACATCGTTGACGAGCGAGCCGAAGAGGGCGTCGCGCCACCGCGGGTGCGCCGGCTTGCCGAGGACGATCTTCGTGACGTTGTGCTCGCGGGCATAGGCCAACAGCGTCCCGGCCACGTCGTGCCCGGCCAGCGTGACCGCCTCGCCTCCGAGCTGGTCAGCGAGGCGGAGCGCGGCGACGACGGCCTCGCGCGCCGCAGCCGGAAGGCGGGCCACGCCTGGCGTCTCGACGTGCACCGCCGTCCACGGGGCCCGCAGGCCGTCGGCCGTGCGCTTGGCGCCGCGAACGAGCTTCGGGGCGAGCGTCCCGGGGCCGATGGCGACGACGATCCGGTCGCCGGCCGCCCAGGTGGCGTCGATCCGGTGCTCCGTCCGGTAGGCCCGCATCTGGGCGTCGACTCGCTCGGCCAGCGTCCGCAGCGCCAGCTCGCGCAATGCGATGAGGTTGCCCTTGCGGAAGAAACCGCGCAGCGCGTGGCCGGCCTGCTCGGGGATGTAGACCTTGCCGGCGCGCAGACGCGCCAGGAGCTCGTCGGGTGGAAGGTCGATGAGCTCGACGTCGTCGGCCGCCTCGAGGACGCTGTCCGGCACGGTCTCACGCACCGTGACGCCGGTCACCGCGGCGACGATGTCGTTCACGCTCTCCAGATGCTGGACGTTGACGGCGCTGTAGACGTCGATGCCGGCCTCGAGCAGCTCGACGACATCCTGCCAGCGCTTGGGGTGTCGCGAACCGGGCGCGTTCGTGTGCGCCAGCTCGTCGACGAGGATCAGCTCCGGGCGGCGTTGGAGCGCGGCGTCGAGGTCGAACTCGTGGAGCGTGTGGTCGCGGTAGGCGACGTCGCGCTTCGCCAGGACCTCGAGACCCTCGAGCTTCGCCTCCGTCTCGGCGCGCCCGTGCGTGTCGACCCAGCCGACGACGACGTCGACGCCCTCGGCGGCGCGGTCGTGCGCGGCCTCGAGCATTGCAAACGTCTTGCCGACGCCGGCCGCGGCGCCCAGGAAGACCTTGAGGCGCCCGCGGGCCGCGCGCCGATCGTCCGCTTGGACGCGGGCGAGGAGGGCGTCGGGGTCGGGGCGGTCGGGTGGGGGAGGGATGGGCACGAATGGGGTCCAATGGATCGATGCGATTGCGGTGGGCGGTGATTGCGTTGGGCGATGTAGGGGCGAAGCATGTGTGGGCGCCGCGGCGCCCACACATGCTTCGCCCCTACGACGTTTACGGGACGTCGGTCGCGTTCCACCGCTCGGGCAACCCGTCCAACGCCGCCGCCGGCGTCACGAGCGCGTCGGCCGCGGCTTGGGCGACGGCGGCCTTGTCGTCCAATGCCAGGTTGAGGAGCAGCACGTTCACGCGCCGCTCGCCGAAGAGGCCCAGCGTTCGAGCTTCAGTATATCGTGCGACGAGCGCCCGCACCGTGGCCTCGTCGGTCCGCCGCTCCCGCGCGATGCGCCCGACCTGCCAATCCGCGGCGGCCGGGCTGATGTGCGGGTCGAGGCCGCTGCCGGAGGCCGTCACGAGGTCGACGGGGATCCGCGCATCGTTGCCGGCATCGGAAGCCTCGAGCACGTCGATCCGTGCTTGGACGGCCTCGCTGAGCGCCGGGTTCGTCGGACCGAGGTTGCTGCCGCCGGACGCGGCCGCGTTGTACGGCCCGCCGCCCGTCGCGCTCGGCCGGCCCCAGAAGTAGGCGGGATCGTCGAACGCCTGGCCGATCAAGCGCGAGCCGACGACGGTGCCGTCCGCAGCGCGCTCGAGGCTGCCCTTGGCCTGGGCGGCGAACAGCGTTTGCGCCACGGCGGTGACGGCGATCGGGTAGACGACGCCGGTGAGGAGGGTGAGGAAGGCGACGAGGCGGGTGGCGGTCCAGAGGGACTTGCGCATGGTGACTTCCTTTGCTTCGGCCGGTTAGACCCAGCCGAGTGCGACGAGCACGAGGTCGATGATCTTGATGCCGACGAACGGGGCGACGAGGCCGCCGAGGCCGTAGACCAGGAGGTTGCGGCCCAGCAGATCCGCCGCCGACGCCGGCCGCCAGCGGACGCCGCGCAGCGCGAGCGGGATGAGGGCGACGATGATCAGGGCGTTGAAGATCACGGCGCTCAGGATCGCCGAGTTGGGCGTCGCCAGCCGCATGACGTTGAGGGTGTCGAGCTGCGGGTAGACGGTCGCGAAGGCGGCCGGGATGATCGCGAAGTACTTGGCGACGTCGTTGGCGATGCTGAACGTCGTCAGCGCGCCGCGGGTGACCAGGAGCTGCTTGCCGATCTCGACGATCTCGATGAGCTTGGTGGGGTTGCTGTCGAGGTCGACCATGTTGCCGGCTTCCTTGGCCGCCTGCGTGCCGCTGTTCATGGCCACCGCCACGTCCGCCTGCGCCAGCGCCGGCGCGTCGTTCGTGCCGTCGCCCGTCATCGCCACCAGCCGGCCGCCGGTCTGGTGCTCGCGGATCAGCTTGAGCTTGGCCTCGGGGGTCGCCTCGGCCAGGAAGTCGTCGACGCCGGCCTCGGCCGAGATCGCGGCGGCGGTGAGCGGGTTGTCGCCGGTGATCATGACGGTCCGGATGCCCATCCGCCGCAGCTCGGCGAACCGCTCGCGGATCCCGCCCTTGACGATGTCCTTGAGGCGCACGACGCCCAGCGGCCCGTTGGCGTCGGCGACGACGAGCGGCGTCGCGCCGTCCCGCGCCACGGCGTCGACGACCGCCGTCACGCCGGCGGGCGTTGCCACTCCCTGCGCCGCGAGCCATGCCTGCACCGCGTCCGCGGCGCCCTTGCGGATCTGCCGGCCGCCGAGGTCGACGCCGCTCATCCGCGTCTGGGCGGTGAACGGCACGAACACCGCGCCGAGGTCGACGAGGTCGTGCTCGCGCAGGCCGAAGCGCTCCTTGGCCAGGACGACGATGCTGCGGCCCTCGGGCGTCTCGTCGGCCAGGCTGGCCAGCTGCGCCGCCTCGGCCAGGGCCGTGACATCGACGCCGGGCGCGGGCAGGAAGTCCGTCGCCTGGCGGTTGCCGAGCGTGATCGTGCCGGTCTTGTCGAGCAGGAGGACGTCGACGTCCCCCGCCGCCTCGACGGCGCGGCCGCTGGTGGCGACGACGTTCGCCTGGATCAGGCGGTCCATGCCGGCGATGCCGATGGCGGACAGCAGGCCTCCGATCGTCGTCGGGATCAGGCAGACCAGGAGCGCGACGAGGACGGTGAGCGACACCGTCGTACCAAGGCCGGCCTCGGCGACGGCGTAGTTCGCGAACGGGCGGAGGGTGGCGACAGCCAAGAGGAAGATGATCGTGAACTTGGCGAGCAGGATCGTGAGCGCGATCTCGTTGGGTGTCTTCTGGCGCCGGCTGCCCTCCACGAGGGCGATCATCCGGTCCAGGAAGCTCTCGCCCGGGTCGGCGCTGATCCGGACGATCAGCCAGTCCGACAGGACGCGCGTCCCGCCGGTGACGGCCGAGCGGTCGCCGCCGCTCTCGCGGATGACGGGCGCGCTCTCGCCGGTGATCGCGCTCTCGTCCACCGAGGCGACGCCGACGGCGATGTCGCCGTCGCCGGGGATCGTCTCGCCGGCGGCCACGAGGACGAGGTCGCCCTTGCGCAGCGCGCTGGCGGGCACGTCGGAGGCGGGCGCGTCCCGCTCGGCGCGGGCCACCTTGTGCGCCACGACGTCCTTGCGCGCGGCGCGCAGCGTGGCCGCCTGGGCCTTGCCGCGGCCCTCGGCCATCGCCTCGGCGAAGTTGGCGAACAGGACGGTGAACCACAGCCAGAGCGTGATCGCGCCGGTGAAGGCGGCCGGCGCATCGGCCCGGCCGCGGAGGGCGAGAACCCAGAGCGCCGTCGTGAAGAGGCTGCCGACGAAGACGACGAACATCACCGGATTGCGGACCTGGACGCG
>Ga0138256_10001866_pt1 | contig 22638 bp, 18 predicted proteins | sample KNB2016incub_MG_FD_105486 | JGI IMG/M metagenome (GOLD analysis project Ga0138256, IMG submission 105486) | Active sludge microbial communities from wastewater in Klosterneuburg, Austria - KNB2014incub_MG | ecosystem: Engineered > WWTP > Activated sludge > Unclassified | place: Austria... | reverse complement strand
GGCGCCACCTGGTACGGCTACACCACGCTGTGGGTGAACCGCAGCGGTGCGCCGCCCGAACAGCTCGGCACCCTGCCCACGCGCACGGGCAGCAGCCTGCGCGACGTGCTCGATTTCTTTCCCGCCTGAACTTTGCAACTGTCCACGAGGCCCGACCATGACCGATCGCACCCCCCTCCACCGTCTGCAGGTTGCCACCGTGCTGCAGCGTTTCATCGACGAGCAGGTGCTGCCGGGCACGGGCGTCGAGCCGGCCGCGTTCTGGCGCGGCTTCGACGCACTGGTGCATGACCTGGCCCCGAAGAACGCAGCCCTGCTGGCCGAACGCGAGCGCCTGCAAGCAGAACTGGACGCCTGGCACAAGGCCCATCCCGGTCCGATCCGGGCCATGAAGACCTACCGCCGCTTCCTGCAGAAGATCGGCTACCTGGTGCCGGTGCCCGACAAGGTGAAGGTGACGACGAAGAACGTCGATGCCGAGCTGGCGCTGCAGGCCGGCCCTCAGCTGGTGGTGCCGATCACCAACGCACGCTACGCGCTGAACGCGGCCAACGCACGCTGGGGTTCGCTGTACGACGCGCTGTACGGCACCGACGCGCTGCCCGAAGACGACGGCGCCAGCCGCGGCCCAGGCTACAACCCGGTGCGCGGCGCCCGGGTGATCGCGTACGCACGCCATGTGCTGGACAGCTGTGCGCCGCTGAAGAAGGGCTCGCATCTGGATTCGACGGGCTACGGCGTGGTCGACAACAACCTGGCCGTCACCTTGAAGGACGGCAGGTCGGTAGGCCTGAAGAATCCGGCGCAGTTCGTCGGCTTTCAGGGCGAGATGGGTTCGCCTTCGTCGGTGCTGCTGTCGCACCACGGCTTGCACATGGACATCCGCATCGACCGCAGCACGGCCATCGGCCGCGGCGACCCGGCCGGTGTCAGCGATTTGGTGCTCGAGTCGGCGCTGTCGACCATCCTGGACCTCGAAGACTCGGTGGCGGTGGTCGACGCCGATGACAAGGTGCAGGCCTACGGCAACTGGCTGGGCATCCTCAAGGGCACGCTGACCGAAGCCGTGACCAAGGGCGGCAAGACCTTCACGCGTGGCCTCAACCCAGACCGCCTCTACACCGGGCCGCGTGGCGAGGACGTGGCGCTGCACGGCCGCAGTCTGCTGTTCGTTCGCAACGTCGGCCACCTGATGACGAACCCGGCCATCCTGTGGGACGACGGTCGCGAGATCCCCGAGGGCATCCTGGACGCCGTCATCACGACGACGATCGCGCTGCACGATCTGAAGAAGACCGAAGGCCTGCGCAACAGCCGTCGCGGCAGCGTCTACATCGTCAAGCCCAAGATGCACGGCCCGGCCGAGGTGGCCTTCGCCAGTGAGCTGTTCGGCCGTGTCGAGCAGCTGCTGGGCCTGCCGAAAGCCACGGTCAAGCTCGGCATCATGGACGAGGAGCGCCGCACCAGTGTCAACCTGAAGGCCTGCATTGCCGCCGCCGCCGACCGCGTGGCCTTCATCAACACCGGTTTCCTGGACCGCACTGGCGACGAGATGCACAGCGCGATGCAGGCCGGCGCCATGCTGCGCAAGGGCGACATGAAGAGCAGCGCCTGGATCCAGGCGTATGAGCGCAACAACGTGCTGGTCGGCCTGGAGTGCGGGCTGCGCGGCAAAGCGCAGATCGGCAAGGGCATGTGGGCCATGCCCGACTTGATGGCCGCCATGCTGCAGCAGAAGATCGGCCACCCATGCGCGGGCGCCAACACGGCCTGGGTGCCCAGCCCCACCGCGGCCACGCTGCATGCGCTGCACTACCACCAGGTCGACGTCTTCGCGGTGCAGAAGGCGCTGGAAAAGACCGACTTCGACGCCGAGCGCGAAGGGCTGCTGACCGGCCTGCTGACCGTGCCCGTAGCGCGCAAACCAAACTGGTCCGAAGCCGACCGGCAGCAGGAACTGGACAACAACGCCCAGGGCATCCTGGGTTACGTCGTGCGCTGGATCGACCAGGGCGTGGGCTGCTCCAAGGTGCCCGATATCCACAACGTGGGCCTGATGGAAGACCGCGCCACGCTGCGCATCAGCAGCCAGCACATGGCCAACTGGCTGCACCATGGCGTGGTGAGCAAGGCACAGGTGAAGCGCACCCTGAAGCGCATGGCCAAGGTGGTGGACAAACAGAACGCAGGGGATCCGGCCTATACGACCATGGCCGACCGCCTGGACAGCTCGGCTGCGTTCCAGGCCGCCAGCGATCTGGTCTTCAAGGGCCTGGTCCAGCCCAGCGGCTACACCGAGCCGCTGCTGCACACGTGGCGACTGAAGGTCAAGGCCGGGGGCCGATAGGCCAGCGCAAGCCCTGATTGGCAGGTCCGGGGTGCACCGCTATCGTGCATCCCGAGACCATTGCCATCCAGGAGATCCCATGTTCAAGCGCATGCTCGTCGCCTCCACGCTGGCGGCCGCTGTCTTTGCCGCACAGGCAGGCACTGTCACCGTCGTCACCTCGTTTCCGAAAGAGCTGACCAGGATCTACAAGACGGCCTTCGAAAAGGCCAACCCCGGCATCAAGGTCGAGATCCTGAACAAGAACACGATCCAGGGCATCGCCTACGTGCGCGAACTGCCGGTCGGTCAGCGGCCCGACATCTTCTGGGCCTCGGCGCCCGATGCCTTCGAGGTGCTGGCGGGCCAGAAGCTGCTCGACAACGTGGCCGCACTGGCCAACAAGGCGGCGCCGGCGAAGGTCGGCAACTATCCGATCAACAACCCGCAAGGCCTGTACCTGGGCCAGGCGCTGGCCGGCTACGGCCTGATGTGGAACACGCGCTACATGGCGGCCAACAAGCTGCCCGCGCCGCACCAGTGGGCCGACCTGATGAAGCCGGTCTATTTCGGCCATGTGGCGATCAGTTCGCCGTCACGCTCGGGTACCACCCACCTGACGGTGGAGACCATGCTGCAGGGCGAAGGCTGGGACAAGGGCTGGCACCAGGTGCTGCAGATCGCGGGCAACTGCGCCGCCGTCACCGAGCGCAGCTTCGGCGTGCCCGATGGCGTCAACAATGGTCAGTTCGGCATTGGCCTGGTGGTCGATTTCTTCGGCCTGGCCGGCAAGTACAGCGGCTTTCCGGTCGAGTTCATCTACCCCGACGTGACCGCCGTGGTGCCGGCCAACATCGGCCTGGTGGCCGGCGGCAAGAACGCCGATGAAGCGAAGAAGTTCATTGCCTTTGCCGTCAGTCAGGAAGGTCAGCAACTGCTGTACGACCCGAAGATCTCGCGCCTGCCCATCCTGCCGCCCGAAGCCATGGACGGCAAGACACCCAAGGGCTACCCCAACCCGTTCGAAATCGCCAAGCGCGCGAAGGTGCATTTCAACTCCGACCTGTCCGAGTCGCGCTACAACGTGGTGTCGGCGCTGTTCGACCAGACCATCACCTTCCGGCTGAAGGAGCTGCAGGCGGCCACCAAGGCCATCCACGCTGCCGAAGCGGCGCTGGCCAAGACGCCCAATCCGAAGGCCGCGGCGCTGCTGAAAGAAGCACGCGACGCTGCCTTCACGCCGGTGGTCGACGCCGGCAAGGTGGCCGACCGCGAGTTCCTGGCCGTCTTTGCCGCAAGCAAGAAAGACGCTGCCGTCAACAAGCGCGTGACCGCGCTCGAGGACCACTGGAACACCAGCGCGCGCCAGAACTACGAGCGCGCGAAGGCACTGGCCGAGCAGGCACTGGCGCGCTGACCCGTTGATGAATACCCCCACCGCCGCGGCCGGCGGGCTGCAGGCCCGGCCGCGCCCGGGCCGCCCCGTTGCTGCGGTCGGGGTGCGCCCCGGTGTCTGGCTGGCCGCGGCCTTGGTGCTGGGCTTCTTGCTGCTGTTCATGGTGCTGCCGGTGGGGCGCGTCTTCTATACGGCCTTCGTCGAGGCCGACGGCACACCCACGGTGGGCCACTTCGTGGCCTTCTTCTCGCAGGGGCTGATGAAGGAATCCTTCCTCAACAGCCTTTACGTGGCCAGCGTTTCGTCGATCTTCGCGGCCCTGATCGCGGTGCCGCTGGCCTATTTCACGGTGCGCTTCGACTTCCGCGGCGCCATCCTGATCCAGACACTGGGCGTGCTGCCGCTGATCATGCCGCCCTTCGTTGGTGCGGTGGCGATGCAGCTGATCTTCGGTCGCTCGGGCTCGCTGAACCTGCTGCTGGGCGAGTGGTTCGGCGTCACGCTGCCGATCATGGAAGGCCTGAACGGTGTCATCTTCGTCGAGTCCATCCACTATTTTCCGTTCATCCTGATGAACCTGACCGTCGCGCTGCGCAACATCGACGGCGCGATGGAAGAGGCGGCCATGAACCTGGGCTGCCGCGGCTGGCGCCTGTTTTGGCGCGTGATCTTTCCACTTGCGTTGCCGGGTTTCGTGGCCGGTGCCTCGCTGGTCTTCGTGAAGGTCTTCGACGACCTGGGCACGCCGCTGGTGCTGGGCCAGACCAACCTGCTGGCGCCGCAGGCCTACCTGCGCATCACGCAGGTCGGGCTGGAAGACCCGATGGGCTACGTCATCAGCGTCATCATGATCGTGTTCTCGATCGCCGCGATGGCGCTGTCGGCACGCGTGCTCAAGGGTCGCGACTACGCCACCACGCAAAAGGGCGGCGGCAGCATCCGCCGGCGCCGGCTGTCGCCGCTGGGCGCGTTGGCCGCTTACGCATGGATCGGCGCCGTGCTGCTGATCGTGCTGTCGCCTCATCTGGGCGTGCTGCTGCTCAGCCTGGCGCAGGTGTGGAGCTTCTCGCCGCTGCCCGATGCCTACACGCTGGCGCACTACGCCACCGTGTTCCAGGACTCCAGCGGCATGATCAAGAACACGCTGCTGTACTGCAGCCTGGCCGCCGGGCTGGACGTGATCCTGGGCGTGACCATCGCCTACCTGATCTTTCGCACCACGCTGCCGGCACGGCAATGGCTGGACTGGATCGCCACCGCGTCGCTCGCGGTGCCGGGCATCGTGCTGGCGATCGGCTTCCTGCGGCTGTACAAGGGCATCACGCTGCCGGGCACCGACACCCTGCTCACCAGCACCTGGGTGATGATCATGCTGGCCTATGCCGTGCGGCGGCTGCCCTATGCGCTGCGCAGCTGTGTGGCCGCGCTGCAGCAGGTGCATGTGTCGCTGGAAGAGGCCGCCGAGAGTCTGGGTGCGACCAAGCTGCGCACCATCCGCCGCGTCCTGGTGCCGCTGATGGCGGGCGGCATCCTGGCCGGCTTCGTCACCAGTTTCATCACCGCGGCGGTGGAGTTGTCGGCCACCATCTTGCTCACTTCGGCCGAAAGCCAGGCGCCGATGAGCTATGGCATCTACCTCTACATGCAGAGCGTGGCCGGCCGCGGCCCGGGCGCGGCACTGGGGGTGCTGGCGATCGTCGTGGTCGCGATCGGCACCTATCTGTCGCATGGGGTGGTCGAACGCACGCAGAGTCGGTTTGCGCCGTCCGCCAAGGAAGCCCAGGCATGAAGAAGGTCAGCGTCCAGTGCCGCCACGTGCGGCTGTCCTACGGCTCGACCGAGGTGCTCAAGGATGTCGATCTCGACATCGAGCCGGGTGAGTTCTTCGCGCTGCTGGGCCCCTCGGGGTCGGGCAAGAGCACGCTGCTGCGCCTGATCGCAGGCTTCAGCCGCCAGCAGAGCGGCGAGGTGCTGATCGACGGCGTCGACATCTCGGCCCAGCCCCCGTGGTCGCGCAACATCGGCATGGTGTTCCAGAGCTACGCGCTGTGGCCGCACCTGAGCGTGTGGGACAACGTGGCCTTCGGCCTGGTCGAGCGCCGGGTCGACAGGGCGACGGTCCGGCACAAGGTGGGCGCGGCACTTGAGCTCGTGGGCCTGTCGGCCTTCGGTGATCGCCGACCGAACCAGCTGTCGGGCGGTCAGCAGCAGCGCGTGGCACTGGCGCGCACCATCGTCATCGAACCGCAGGTGCTGCTGCTCGACGAGCCGCTGTCCAACCTCGACAAGACCTTGCGCGTGCAGATGCGCCAGGAACTGCTGAGCATGCAGCGGCGTCTGGGGCTGACGACGATCTTCGTCACCCACGACCAGGAAGAGGCGATGACCACCGCCGACCGCATGGCCGTGCTCGATCAGGGTGTGGTGCAGCAGGTGGGCGCACCGGCGACGCTCTACGACGACCCGGTCAACACCTTCGTGGCCAACTTCGTCGGCACCATGAACCTGTTGCCCGGTCGCGTTCACGCCGCAGGCACGCCGGCGGCGACGCTGCAGGTCGACGGTGTCGGCGACCTGCCGCTGCCGGCGCAGATGAGCGCGCCTGCGGACGAGCGCCAGATGCTGGGTTTTCGGCCGCAGTCGCTGCAGATGACGGACGCCGGTGCGGCGCGCGATCCGCAGTGGCTGTGGATGTCGGGCCGCGTCGAGGCCAGCGAGTTCCTGGGCGAGTTCACGCGCTACCGCGTGCGGGTCGGCCCACACAGCGTGGCGGTGGATCAGACGCACCACGCCGGCCAGCACAAGTTTGCGGTCGATGGCGACGTCAGCCTGGGGCTGGCGCCATCACAACTGCGCTGGTTGTCGGACTGAGGGGCAAGGTCTCAGGTCGGCGTCGGCACACCGCTCATGCGGTCGAACTTCAGAAAGTACTTGCGCGCCATCGCCACCAGCTGGTTCTCGCTGGGATGATCGACGATCTCGCTGCCCACCAGCTGGCCGGCGATCTCGGGCCGGTGCTTGCGTACATAGTGGTCGAAGTCGGCCAGGCCGGTGCGCGGGCCGGTCATCAGCACTTCTGGGATGCCGACCAGCGCATCGCAGACATGGCCGAAGAACTCATGCTCGGTGCGCACGGTGCTGCCGTGCTGCGCGGTGTGATGGCTGTGCGCCTTGACCTTTTGCGCCTGCACATGTTCGGCATCGAACTGCAGGATCTGGGCGCTCTGGTGGTCGATCCAGACCACGGCGTGAAACATCGTCATCGGGGGTTCTCCTCGGGTTGCAGGTTTGAAAGGGTTCAGGGATGGCTGCTGCGTTCGCGGCGGCTCTCGCAGGCCACACAACGCAGCGCCCAGGGTTCGATCTTCAGGCGGTCGAAGGGAATGTCGCTGCCGCAGTCGCTGCAGACGCCGAAATCATCGTCCTTCAGCCGCAACAGGGCCTGACTGACGGCGCCGAGCTCCTGCGTCTCGATGTCGGTGCGGGCCAGATCCATCTCGCGCTCGTTCTCGCGTTGCGGCGCGTCGTCGTCGTCCTGCAGCAGCACCTCACGCGCATGCTCGGCGCGGCTCTGGCCGTGCGTGTGCTCGGCCAGGCGCTGGTCCAGCTGATGCTGGCGCTGCACCAAGGCGGCCTGCAGCAGGGCTTTCTGGCCGGCGGTGAGGTGCTTGCTCATGGGTCTGGTCCTTGCGCCATTGGGGCAGGCTGCTTTCATGCGGATCATGCGCCGACCGACCTTGAGCGGCCTTGAGTCCGGTCAAGGTGAAGCGGGCCACCAGAGGGCTCTGCCTACAATCGCGCCGCCGTGACTGCCCCCGTTTCCAGCCCCTCGCTGCCCACGCGTTGCGACGTCGCGGTGGTCGGTGCCGGGCCGGCCGGCAGCGCGGCCGCCTGGCAGCTGGCTCGCCGCGGCCTGGATGTGGTGCTGATCGACCAGCAGGTGTTCCCGCGCGACAAGGTATGCGGCGACGGCCTGATCCCCGACGCCCATGCGGCGCTGCGCCGCATGGGCGTTCTCGACGAGGTGATGGCGCAGGCGCAGCGTGTGTCGCACGTGCGCTGTACCGGGCCGCGCGGTGGCCAGGTCGACGTGCCCGGCACGCTGGCGGTCTTGCCCCGCCTGCAGCTCGATCACATCCTGGTGCGGGCGGCCGAACGTGCCGGCGCGCGGCTGTTGATGCCGGCGCGCTTCGAGGCCCCGCTGCTGGCCGCTGATCAGGGGCAACGCGTGCAAGGCCTGCGCCTGCGCATCGGCGAGAGCCTGCACGAGATCAGCACACGCTGGCTGGTGCTGGCCACCGGCGCGGTGCCGCAGGGGCTGATCGCGGCCGGCATGTGCCAGCGCCGCACCCCCAGCGGCGTGGCGCTGCGCGGCTACGTGAAGAACCCGGCCATGGTTGGTCGCATCACCACGCTGGAGATCTTCTGGCACAAGCGCTTGGCGGGTGGTTATGGCTGGATCTTTCCCGCGCCCTGCGGGTTGTTCAACATCGGTGCCGGCCTGACCGGCAGCCACGAAGTCGAACGCGCCGACGGCGGTTTTCGCATGCAGGACGTCAACCTGCGAGCCATGTTCGACGCTTTCTGCGCGGTCTACGCGCCGGCTGGTGAGCTGGTGCGCGGCGGCCAGTTGCAGGGCGAACTGAAGGGCGCACCGCTGCGCTGCTCGCTGGGCGGCGCCTTGTGGTCGCGGCCGGGCCTGCTGGTCAGCGGCGAGGCCATCGGCAGCACCTATGCCTTCACCGGCGAAGGCATCGGCAAGGCGCTGGAGACCGGCCTGCTGGCCGCTGATGCCATCGCCACCGGCACCAACGACGACACGGTGCGCAGCCGGTATGAAGACGCGCTGCAGGCGCTGAAACCGCGCTTTGGCCTGTACGAGAAGGCCGCGCACGTCAACCACCGGCCCTGGCTGACCGACTTGGTGATCTGGCGCGCGCGCCAGAGCGCCGGCATCCTGCGCCGCATGAGCGGTGTGCTGGAAGAAACGCAGAACCCGGGCCGGCTGCTCAGCTGGCGAGGCATCACCAAGCTGCTGCTGGAGTAGGGCCGGCATCTGCTGCCAGGCCTGAACGCCGCGGCCCCCCACCAACCCCCGCAAGCGAGGGTGAGCCCGCTGCGGGGACAGTCGAAGGTCGATCCACAATCATCGGTTTCTTGTTGTCCAAGGCTGTTGCATGACTGCCCCCATCCCCGTTCCTCGCTTCAATCACTTTTACCGCCACGCCGAACTCACTCGGCTGTTGCAGGACTACGCGGCCGCGTTGCCCGGCCTCATGACCCTGAGCTCGCTGGGCAAGAGCCACGAGGGCCGCGACATCTGGCTGATGACCGTCACCAACAGCGTCACCGGGGTGCACGACGAGAAGCCCGCGCTGTGGATCGACGGCAACATCCACGCTGCCGAGCTGACCGCGTCCACCGCCTGCCTGTACTTCCTGCACCAGTTGGCCAGCGGTGCCGACGATGCCCGCATCCGCCATCTGCTGGACACGCGCACGGTCTACATCTGCCCGCGGCTGAACCCCGACGGCGCCGAGCTGGCACTGGCCGACAAGCCGCGCCACATCCGCTCGGGCACACGCGCCTATCCCTACGACGAGCCCCACATCGAGGGCCTGACGGTTGAGGACATCGACGGCGATGGCCGCGTGCTTTACATGCGCCTGCCCGACCCGCACGGCCCGTACAAGAAGTGCGACGCCGACCCGCGCCTGATGGTGCCGCGCGAGCCCGGTGAGTTCGGTGGCAGCTACTACCGGCTGATGCCCGAGGGCACGCTGCAGAACTGGGACGGCCTGAAGGTCACGGTCAACAAGGACCGCGAAGGCCTGGACCTGAATCGCAACTTCCCGGCCTACTGGCGGCAGGAGTTCGAGCAGGTGGGGGCGGGCCCCTACCCGGCCAGCGAGCCCGAGGTGCGGGCGATGGTCGACTTCATCACCCGCCACCCCAACATCGGCGCGGCAGTCAGCTTCCACACCCACAGCGGCGTGATCCTGCGGCCCATGGGCACGCAGAGCGACAACGACATGACGCCCGAGGACCTGTGGATGTACAAGCGGCTGTCCGACCTGGGCGCCAAGCTCAGCGGCTACCCGGCGATCAGCATCTATCACGACTTCAAGTACCACCCCAAGGAGATCATCACCGGCACCCAGGACTGGGTCTACGAGCACCTGGGGGCGCTGTTCTGGACGGTCGAGCTCTGGGCGCCCAACAAGGAGGCCGGCATCACCGACTACGGGTGGATCGAGTGGTACCGCGACCACCCGGTGGAAGACGACCTGAAGCTGCTGAAGTGGAGCGACGATCACTGCGGCGGGCAAGCGCACGTGGCCTGGTATCCCTACCGTCATCCGCAGCTGGGCATGGTCGAACTCGGCGGCTGGGACCGCATGAACTACTGGCGCAACCCGCCGCCGCACCTGCGCGAGCGCGAGGCCGCGCGCTTCCCCGGCTGGTTGTCGCAGATCGCCTTGTCGTTGCCCTGCCTGGAGGTGCTGCGCACCGAGGTGCGCGCGCTGGGCGCCGACACCTGGCGCGTGCGCTTCGCGGTGGCCAACAGCGGCTACCTGCCGTCCAACGTGAGCAAGCGTGCGATCGAACGCAAGATTGCGCGTGGCACCGTGTTCAACATCCACCTGCCGCCGGGCGTGTCGCTGATCAGCGGCAAGGAGCGCGTGCTCGCCGGCCATCTCGACGGTCATGCGCCCAAGGCCACGCTGCAGGCCTTCCAGCCCAACCGCGAAGTCACCGCCGATCGCGCAGTGGTCGAGTGGGTGGTGCATGGCGCTCGCGGTACGGCGATCGCGCTCACGGCCACCGCCGACCGCGCCGGCACCGTGCGCGCCGAAGTCACGCTGGATTGAACACCGGCCATGGTCCGGCCCTCACCGTCACCGCCCCTGGCGCAGTTGCGCGACACACTCGACCACGACTTGCTGGCGCTGCTGGCGGTGAATGCGCGTGAAGCGACGGCCGACCTGGCGCGCAAGCTGGGCGTGGCGCGCACCACCATCGTCGCGCGGCTGGCGCGGCTGGAGCGTGACGGCATCGTCAGCGGCTACACCGTGCGGCTGCGCCACGACCTGGCGCAGCAAGGGCTGTCGGCCTTTGTCGGCATCACGGTGCAACCGCGTTCGGGCGCCGACGTGGTGCGGCTGCTGACCCGTTTTCCCGAGGTCAAGCAGCTTGATTCTGTGAGTGGCCAGTTCGACTACGTGGCGCTGCTGCGCGCCGATTCGGCCGAGCGGCTGGATGCGCTGCTCGACCAGATCCGTGCGCTCGACGGCGTGCAGCAGACCACCACCTCGGTCGTGTTGTCGCGACGCATCGATCGCAACTGAACCGCGCCCGAGCGGGCAGGCGTCGCTTGCCCAGGAAAATGGATTTCGTGTGCTGCCGACCGCCACTGCGCCAGGAAACTGCGTTATCTTTCGCGCCGGCGGCAGCGCCGCAGCCGATCCCCCAAGCGACTGAACGAGCGAGGAACCCATGCCTGCACGCCCCTGGTTGTCTTCAAGTCGGCGCCGACTCGGCCTGGGTCTCGCGCTGGCGAGTCTGCTTTGCGCTTGTGCGGCACCACCGCCGCCCCCGCCGGCACCGGCGCCGGCCCCGGAGGTCGACGTGCGCGACCGCCTGCGCTTCGAAGACAGCCCCGAGGGTGCGCGCGCGATCCTGCCGAACTCGATCCTGTTCGAGTTTGGCAAGAGTGCGCTGTCTGACGATGCCGGCCCGGTGCTCGACCTGCTCAAACCGGCATTCACCAAGGCCCGCGGCCAGATCGTCGTCGAGGGGCATACTGACAGCGTCGGCAGCGATGCGGTCAATATGCGCCTGTCGCTCGATCGTGCCGATCGGGTGCGCGCGGCCATCCTGCAACGCCAGGTGCCGCCCAACCGGGTGGAGTCGCGTGGCCTGGGCAAGGCCAAGCCGCGCAAGTCGCCGGAAGTCAGCGACGAGGACCGTCAGGCCAACCGGCGCGCCGAGATCCTGTTTCCTGGCGAGACCATCGACTCGCTGGGCGGGCGCCAGATCGAGAACCTGGCCAAGGCCCTGGCACGCGCCAAGGGCGGCTGAGCACGGTAATTTTCAAGCTGCGCGCTTGACCGCCGCACGCCCGATTGCGGTATCTTCGCCGCCGGGCCTTTCTGCCCGCGACGAGTCACCGATGCTTGCGCTGCCCGCCCCCCCATTGCACCGTGCCTTCACAGGCTTGACGCTGCTGTTGCTGCTGACCGCACTGTGGGGCTGCGCGTCGCAGTCGCCGCGCGCGGCCGAGGTCGACGCCCGCAGCCGCGTCCGCTTCGAGGACACGCGCGAAGGTGCGCGTGCCGTCTTGTCCGAGGCCATCCTGTTCGAGGTCGGCAAGACCACCTTCGCCAACGCCGCCGACCCGGTGCTCGATCTGCTGAAGCCGGCGTTTGCCAAGGCGCGCGGCAAGATCATCGTCGAAGGCCATACCGACAGCACCGGCAGCGATGTCTTCAACCGCAAGCTGTCCATCGAACGCGCTGAAAGGGTGCGCGAGGCGATCGTGGCACGCCAGGTGCCGCCGAACCGCGTCGAGGCCCGCGGTTTCGGCAAGGACAGGCCGCGCCGTAGCCCCGAACTCAGCGACGAGGACCGACAACTCAACCGCCGCGCCGAGATCCTGTTTCCCGGTGAAACCGTCGATACCCTGGGCGGCCGCGAAATCGAAGGCCGCACCGACTCGATGCTGGCGCAGTTGAGCAAGGCCTTGGGGCAGGTCAAGGACAGCGCCAAGAGCGCCTACGAGAAGATTCGCGACAGCTTCAAGTCCGACAAGAAGTGATGTCGATGCCGAGCGTGCTGGCGCACCGTCTCGCGCGCCAACTCGCACTTCTGCCGTGGGTCTGGCTGGCCGTGCTGTCGCTGTCGGCGCAGGCCGCACCCATCGAGCGCAGCCAGGCCCTGATGACGCTGTCACCCGGCCGGTCGGTGTTGTCGCCGTATGTCGACTTGCGCAGCGGTGACGTGGTGGTGCACGTGCAGCCTGCGCTGTCGACACAGCCCGAACAGCTGATCGACGCACGCAGCGGCCGCGCCTGGGCGGGTGACCTGGGTCGGTTGCTGCGCGACTTCACGCATCTGGACAGCGAATCGGTGGCTGGTGTGGCGCGCGGCACGGCGCCCGATCTGGTGCTGCTGCGGGCGCTGGGTTGCGGCAGTGCCTACGTGATGTGCACCTCGATGCTCGATGCCGATGTGCTGCTGCTGGCTGCGCCCGAAGGCAGTGACCAGCTGCGCCTGACGGTGATCGATCTGCGCCCTCCGCTGGCCGAGATGGAAGCCTTGCTGGCCGGGCGCTTGCCGGTGGTCACGTCCGACTGGGGCGACGACGAATGGCGAGTCTTCGCGCTGGCAGCGCAGCGGCCCGAACGGCGCGCGCGCTGGGTCGACGCGCTGCGTTCGATCAGCAGCATCGATGGCTTCCAGAACGTGGTGGTGCACCTGAGCGCCGGCGCACGCCTGGGCGCGCGGCGGCTGTTCCAGGGTGCCGACGCAGCGGTCGACCTGCGCAGCGAGCTGGAGCTGCTGGGTCACCGCCTGCTGGTCGGCGCACATGCCGACGCGCTGCTGGCAGACGCGGGGCCGCAGGCACTGTCACAGGCGCAGTCGCAGTTGGCCGATGCGCTCGAAGCCGCCAGCCAGCCACCGAACCAGATCGGCGTGGCCACCCATCTGGTCGACCTGCTGTCCAACCGCCCCGCCGCGCAGCGGGAACGGCTGGCCACCGGTATCGCGGCCGAGGCAGGCCGCCGGCGCTCCGAGGTATTGCATTGTTTTGCGCAGTGGTTGTCGTCGCTGCCGTGTGGCGACTCGGCACCGCCCTGGGTACAGCGTGAGCCGCCCCAGGCCGCCGCGCCCGCAGCGCGTCGCACACCGGCCCAACCGTCGCAGCCCAAGCATCCGTCAGCGCAGGCATCAGCGGTCGCTGCCGCCGGAGCAGCCAGCGCCAACCCGGCGCGCGGCGAAGGTGCCGGCGACGCGCCGCACGAGTGGACGCTGATCCAGGCCGTGCCCAACAAGCTGGTGCTGGTGTCGTTCAACGAAGCCAGCGGCCGCATGGTGCCCGACCGCGCCGTGGTCGGCGGCTTCAGCTTCGTCGCGCGCGCCCTGGGCCCGGTGCAGGACGGCCGCTTCGAGGTCGAGATCGCCAGCCCCGGTGGTTCACCGGTGCAACTGCGCTACGGCCAGTACCGGGTGCGTGCCCGACTGGTGCTCGACTACACGCGCGAAGACCAGTGCGTGCAGGGCATGAGCTGCTGGTTCAGCGGGCCTGAACTGCACGCCAAGTCGGTGCCCCGCGACGTGGTGTTCTTCATGACCGTGGCCGGCCGCTTCGTCGACCGCCGGCGCACCGAGTTCGGCAGCCTGTTGCCGCTGCTGGCCGACGGCCCCGCGCGTTATCGCAGCCAGCTGAAGGAAGCCCGGCTGGCGGTCGAGAGTGTTCGTTTCGAGCTCTTGTGACGTGAGCAGGCATTGGCTGCGCCATGTGCTGCTGGTCGATCTGCTGATCGCCGGCTCGGCCCTGGCGCAGCCCTCGACCACCGAGGCGCAGGCGCTGCGCGTGGTGTGCGTGGCCGACAGCGCCGCCGAGCTGCAGCGCGATGCGGTCTGGCCCGAGGGTGCGCACGTGACGTCGATGGCACAGCGCTTCATCGTGCCGCTGGGCAGCGGTTTTGTCGTCGATCCCGGGCGCCGCCATGTCGTGTCCAGCTGGCATGCGGTCAGCACCTGCCTGGGCGACCCGGCACAGCTACGCCGGATTGGCGTGCTGGACGCGGGGCCGGCGGGGGTGCGATTGCGGCTGGCGCAGCGGCTGCCCGACCGCATGTTCCAGGACGCGGCCGGTCGCCCGGTGAACCTGGTGCAGGCGCTGTGCGATGACGAATCGCGGCCCTGTGGCGCCGACCTGCCGCGTGGCCCGGCCGACAAGCCGCTGGCGGCCACCGAGCGCCACCGCCAGCTCGACAACCTGCTGACCTATGCCCCCGACCTGGCCGTGCTGCGCGTGGACAGTGCGCTGCAGGCAGCGCCGCTGGCCTTGGCACTGGACCAGCAGCTCGACGACCAGATGCAGCTGCTGATCCGGGGCGTCGCCGATGCCGACCTGGCTGAGCTGGCCAGCACCGCGGCTCGGTACACCGGCCCGTACCAGATCAGCCACCGACGGCCCGGCGGCCAGCCCGGCGACGAGATCCACGCCAAGCTGCACCGACTGGCCGCACGCGCGTCACCCGCGCTGGCCGGTGCGGCGGTGCTGCGCGGCGGCGCGGTGGTGGGGGTGTTGTCCCGGATGCAACCCGGCGTAGCCACTTCAGCGGCCAGTGCAGCAAGCAATACCGCAACCAATGGGGCCAGCAATGCGGCGCGCACCGCCTATGCCGTGCCAGTGCGGGTGCTGGCGGTGTTTCTCGATCTGCTCAAGGTGCCCTACCTGACCCAGGTCGAGCCGCCGATCGGCGTTGGCAGCCCGGGGATGGCGCCACCGCCCGCGGTGGGGGTCCCGGTCATGGCGGCCGACCGTCAGGAGCTGATGCTGGGCGGCGCGGCGGCGCTGACCCTGCTGGCCGGGCTGGCCTTCTACATGCTGGCGCGACGCAATCGCCGCGCGCGGGTGACGGCGGCCGCACTGCCGTTGCCGCCGCAGCGCAGCGTCACGCGCACGCAGCCGAGCCTGCTGCATGCGACGGCGATGCCGACCGGCGCGCTCGACGCGGCGCCCGCCGTTGCGCCAGCGCCCGAATCCACCTGGGTACCGGCTGCGGCCTTGCCCGAAGCCCATCACGAGGTGCATCTGCGCTGTTCGCTTGGGCCGCTGGGCGATGTGGTGTATGCCTTGCCGATGCCCAACGGCGGCACCACGCTGTTCGTGGGGCGCAACCCGCAGTCGTGCCAGATCGTGTTTCCGCCGGCTTCTGACCTGGTCAGCGCGGTCCATGCCTGCCTGGCCTGGGATGCGGTGCAGCGCCACCTGACGCTGCGCGACCTGTCCAGCAGCGGCACCTGGCTCAACGGCGAGCGCGTGGCCAAGGGGCGTACCCTGGCGCTGAGTGCTGGCGATGAGGTCGACCTCGGTGCGCCCGGCAGCAACCGTTTCACGATCGAAGCCGACGGCGGCCCGTCGCCGCTTGTCACGGAGGTCTTGTCATGAATCAGGTCCAATGTCCGCGCTTTCACCTGTACCACCTGGTCGACAGCGTCGACGGTGGCTGCCCGGTGTGTGCCACGCAGGAAACCGACCTGAGCAAGACGCGGAGCCTGTTTGGTCCTGCCGGCGCCGACCACCCCGATCACCCCGACCACGACCCCGACGACACGCTGGCGCCAACGCCCCGCGTAGATGGCAACAAGACCGTCGGCGCCTACGCCCATCTGGGCGCCGGTGTCGAACCCGTGGTGGGCTGGCTGGCCTGCGTGGGCGGCCCCGACCGCGGCCGCGACTGGCGCCTGGTCAGCGGCCGCAACCACCTGGGCCGCGGCGATGGCGTGGGCGTGCAGCTGATGGCCGACCCGGGCGTGTCGCGCGGGCGCCATGCGGTGATCAGCTTCGACCCGCGGCGCAGCAGCTTCACGCTGGCGCCGGGCGACGGCGCCGGCATGGTCTATTGCAACGGCCGCGAAGTGGTGCTGCCGCTGACCCTGGCCGCGCACGACCGCATCGAGCTCGGGTCCAGCGCGCTGGTCTTCGTGCCGCTGGTCGGGGCACGCTTCAGCTGGGCCGAGTCCTGAACGCGCCGACCGAACCCGATCCTCCGGGGGGGCTGCCGCCGGACTTGGCGCTGGCCCAGCACACGGGGCGCCGTGACTCGCAGCAGGATGCAGTGCTGCTGTCCAGCCGGCTGGACGCTGACTTCGTCGCCCACGCCGGACAGCTGGCGGTGCTGGCCGACGGCATGGGTGGCATGCGCAACGGTCAATGGGCCGCGCAGCAGGCCGCCCAGGCCTTCGTCGAGGCCTATCTGGTCAAGACCGCATCCGAGACCCCGGCCGCAGCGCTGCAGCGTGCCCTGCATGTGGCGAATGCCGTGGTGCACGACGAGGCCGGGCGCCTGGGCGTGGTCGACCGCATGGGCACCACACTGGCGGTGGCGGTGCTGCGCGGCTGCGAGCTGCACTGGCTCAACGTCGGCGACAGCCGCGTCTACCTGGCCGAGGAAGGGCGGCTGAAACGCCTGTCGGTCGACCACAATTACGGCGAGATGCTGCACCTGCGCGTGCAGCGCGGCGAGCTCGGTGCCGACGAGGCGCAGGCTCATCCGCTGCGTCATGCCCTGACCAGTTACCTGGGTCGGCCCGAACCCGTGCTGCAGGCCGCGTCGGCGGCACCGGTGCTGCTGCGTCCGGGTGCCTGGGTGCTGCTGTGTTCGGACGGTCTGACGCAGGCGCTGGACGACGGGCAGATCGCCGCGCAACTGCATGGGCAGGCCGCGCAGGCCTGCGAGCGGCTGTTGCAGGCGGCACTCGAGTGCGGCCTGTCCGACCAGGACAACATCTCGGTCGTGCTGCTGCACCTGCCACGGGCCGAAGTGGCACCTCCCGCCGTCGCCGTCGCCGTCGCCGTCGCACCTGCGCCAGCTGCTGACGCCCCGGCAGCGCCGCTTTCGGTGCCGGCCTACCGGCGCTGGCGCGAGCCGTTGTGGTGGGCCGGTGCGGCGGCCGCGCTGGGGGCGCTGAGCCTGCTGTGGCTGGCGCGGCAAGGCGCACCCGAACCGGTGCCGATGCGGCCGCAGCAGCCCTCGGTCGATCTGCTGGCGCCGGCGGCGTCGCGGCCCGCGTCGGCGCCACGCGCTGACTAGGATCGTGCCCTGATGAGCAACCCGGTGCTGTGCGGCAGCTGTTTCCACTCCAGCGCGCCGGGCCACGTGTGTTCACACTGTGGCGCGGCGCTGGTCGAACGCGCGGTGCCGATGGCGCTGCCGGTGGGCACGCTGCTGGACGGCAAGTTCGTCGTCGGCGACGTGCTGGGTGCGCCGGGTGGTTTCGGCATCGCCTATCTGGGCTGGGACCGCGTGCTGCAGCGCAAGGTGGTGATCAAGGAGCTGTTCCCCGACCGCCTGGTAACGCGGCTGGCCGATGGCGGCGTCGACGTCGTCGAGCTGCGACACCGGGTCTACTTCAACCAGCAGCGCGAGCTCTTTCTCGACGAAGCGCGCAAGCTGGCGCGGCTGGATGGCGTGGACGCGGTGGCGCGTGTCATCCACTACTTTGCGCAGAACGACACTGCCTACTTCGTGATGCCGCATGTGGCAGGCACCAGCCTGGCACGCCGGGTGGCAGGCAGCGGCCGGTTGCCGCCGGCGCAGGTGCTGCAGTGGCTGTGGCCGCTGGCGCAGGGCTTGCAGGCGATCCACGAGCTGGGCCTGGTGCATCGCGACATCAAGCCCGAGAACGTGCTCATCGACGAGCGGGATCGCCCGGTGCTGATCGACTTCGGCAATGCCACCGCGCTGCACGAGGGTCAGACCCAGCTGGACTACGTGGCCGTGTCGCGCTGTTTTGCCGCCCCCGAGCAGTATCTGAACGACCTGTCTCGCACGGGGCCCTGGACCGACGTCTACGCGGTCGGCGCGCTGCTGTATTTCTGCCTCAGTGGCCAGCGCCCGACCGACTCGGCGGTGCGCACCGCCGGCGGGGAACTGCTGCCGCTGGACCGCCTGGTCAAAGGGCTGCCGGCGCTGCTGCTGCAGGTTGTCGACCGCGCCCTGGCGATCGACCCGGCGCTGCGGCCGGCGTCACCCGCCGAACTGCTGGCAATGCTCGAGCCTTTGCGGCCGCAGGCCTTCAGCTGGCTGCAGGCGCTGCCGGCCAACGACTTCGGTGCACGCATGCGGCGCGTGCACGAGCAGCTCAGCCGCGGTGCCGAAACGGCGTTCAGCATCAACCCGCTGGCTGGTCTGCTGCAGGGTTTCTGGTTCTTCAGCCATCGCCTGCTGTGGCCGGGTGTGGCGGCCAGCCTGTTCCTGCTGCTGGCGGTCGCCGTCGGCCTGTGGTGGCGCGTGTTGCCCTGGGCATTGCCGCTGGCCTGGCTGCTGGCGGCCCTGCCTTGTGCCGCCTATGCCGACCTGCTGCTGTACCGGCGCGTGGCCACGCTGGGCGCCAGTCTGGACCTTGCCGGCGACGAGCAGCGGCAGCAGGCACCGCAGTGGCTGGCCGCGGCCGGAGCACCCGACCCGCGCAGCATGCTGCTGGGCTTTGTGCCGCCGCTGCTGGCGCTGCTGATGTGGGGCCTGGTCAGCGACTTCGAAGAGGACGTGCGCTACCGCGTGCGCCAAGCGGTGGCGCTGGGCGACCTGCGCGCCCGCGTGGCCGCCTATGTGGCCGAGCACCAGGTGCCGCCGCAGACGCTGCAGGACGTGGGGGCGAGCTTCGTGCCGAACAGCGAACTGCGCGACCTGCAGCTGAAAGCCGGCGTGATCGACCTCGTGCTGGCGGTCAAGGGCGCCAGCGGCCGCCGCCTGCGCTGGCGACTCGACCCGACGCAGGGCTGGGTCTGCGAATCACGCGACCTGCCACCGCAGTACACGCCGCCGGGTTGCACGCTGGCTGAGTAATGCGTCGGCCAGGTAGGGCGCGCAGGCCTACCCGAGCCGATGTTCATCCGTCTGTTGGCGATGTAGACGGGTGCGTCGTGCGCTTGGATTGACTGGATAGACTGGATTGACAACGAATGACTACGAAGTCATACTGATTTTCAATCGTAGTCTGTGCTTGTTCGACTGTCATATGACTATGTATTCACGACCCTGCCGCAGAGGCGGTCGATTTCCAGGAAGGTGGTCCACGAGATGAGCATCACGCACAGCGGCAAGCGCCGCAGCTTCTACGGCTGGGGCTACGCCGACGAGCAGGTGGGCGCCGATGAGATGGGCTGGTTCGAGAACACCTGGTCGAAGTTGTTCAAGGTGGACCGCTTCGACCCAGCGCCCATGCCCGTCGAGGCAGACATCGCGCTCAGGCCGTCGCGGGTGTCGATTCCCGCCAGCCTGCAGGCCTACTGCACCGACGATCGTTACGAGCGGCTGTACCACACCTACGGCCGTTCGGTGCACGACCTGGCGCGCATGATCCATCGGCGCGACTTCAGCAATCCGCCGGATATCGTGGCCTTTCCGCGCAACGAAACCGAGGTCGCCGACCTGCTCGACTGGTGCGGCTCGAACGGCTACGCGGCCGTGCCCTTCGGCGGCGGTTCGTCGGTCACGGGCGGCGTGAACCACACGCGTGACGAGCGCTACAAGGGCCTGGTCACGATCGACCTGTGCCGTATGGACAAGGTGCTCGAGGTCGACAAGGTCTCGCAGGCAGCCCGCATCCAGGCCGGCGTGCTCGGCCCCGACATGGAGCGACAGCTGGCGCCCACCGGCCTCACGATGCGCTTCTTCCTGCAGGCCTGGGAGTTCTCGTCGCTGGGCGGCTGGATCGCCACGCGCGCTGCCGGCCACTACGCCACTGCCTACACGCAGATCGACGATCACATCGAGAACCTGTGCGTCGTGACCCCTGCGGGCCGCATCGAATCGCGCCGCCTGCCGGTCTCAGGCGCGGGCCCCAACCCGGACCGCCTGATGCTTGGCTCCGAAGGGGCACTGGGCATCATCACGCAAGCCTGGGTGCGGCTGCACAAGAAACCCAGGTTCCGCAGTGCCACCACGGTGCGCTTCACGCGCTACGACAAGGCCGTGGAGGCGGTCCGCGTCATCAGCCAATCGGGTCTGAACCCGGCCAGCGCACGGCTGCTCGAACGCGACGAGGCGCTGTTCACCGAGGCCGGCGACGGCCGGCACGATGTGCTGGTGCTCAACTTCGAGTCCGGCGACCATCCCTTGCAGCCGTGGATGGACCGCGCGCTCGAGATCTGCGCCGACCATGGCGGCGAGTGGGACGCCGACACGATGACCGACGAAGACGCCAACCGCAAAGGCGCTGCCGGCAACTGGCGCAACAAGTTCCTGCGCGGGCCGCACCTGCGCCAGCACGCCATCGCGCGCGGCGTGATGCGTGACACCGTCGAAAGCTGCATCACCTGGGATCGCTACATGGCGTTCCAGGCCAGCGTGAAGGAACGCACCTTGGCCGCCATCCAGCAGGTCACGGGGCGCCCGGGCACCTGCACCGTGCGCTTCACGCACATCTACCCGGACGGCCCGGCACCGTATTTCACCTGGCACGCCATGGGCGACAAGTCCAAGCTGGTCGAGCAGTTCTGGGCCATCAAGGCCGCCGCCTCGCAGGCCTTGATCGACGGCGGCGGCACCATCACGCACCACCATTCACTGGGCCAAGACCACCGCACCTGGTACGACCAGGAGCGCCCGCCGCTGTTCGCCGAGGTCATCCGCGCGGCCAAGAAGACGCTGGACCCGCAGCATGTGCTGAACCCCGGCATCCTGATCGACCCATGAGCCGCAGAGCTGTGTCATGAGCGCTCCGCTGGCGGGCGTCCGCGTGCTCGACCTCTCGCGCATCCTCGCGGGCCCCTGGTGCACGCAGGTGCTGGCCGACATGGGCGCCGAGGTGATCAAGGTCGAAAGGCCCGGCGCAGGCGACGACACACGCGCCTGGGGGCCGCCGTTCCTGCCCGACCAGAACGGAGGCGAGACGACCGACTCGGCCTACTTCGCCTCGGCCAACCGCGGCAAGCGATCGATCACGCTCGACATCGCCAGCCCGCAGGGCCAGGACATCGTACGCGCGCTGTGCGCCCATTGCGACGTGTTCGTCGAGAACTACAAGGTCGGCGACATGCAGCGCTACGGCCTCGACCCCGCGGGTCTGGCCGCGATCAATCCGCGCCTGGTGTATTGCTCGGTCACCGGTTTCGGCCAGACGGGCCCCTACCGCCATCGCGCAGGCTACGACTTCATGATCCAGGCCATGGGCGGGCTCATGAGCATCACCGGCGAGCGCGACGACCAGCCCGGCGGCGGGCCGCAGAAGGCGGGCGTGCCGATCGCCGACCTGATGACCGGCATGTACGCCTCGGTCGCCATCCTGGGGGCGCTGCGCGAGCGCGACGCGAGCGGGCTGGGCCAGCACATCGACATGGCGCTGCTCGACACGCAGGTGGCCTGGCTCATGAACCACAACCTCAACTACCTGGTGTCGGACGAAGTGCCCAGGCGCTGGGGCAATGCACACCCGAATCTCGCGCCCTACCAGTCCTTCTCCACGCGCGATGGCAACCTCATCCTGGCGATCGGCAACGACGGCCAGTTTCGCCGCTTCTGCGCGGTCGCCGGGCTGGACATCGCGACCGAGCCACGCTTTGCCGACAACCGCTCGCGTCTGGCCCACCGCGACCCGCTGGTGGCACTCGTCGCCGAGGCCATGCGCAGCAAGACCACGGTGCAATGGATGGCCTTGCTCGAGGCCGAGGGCGTGCCCTGCGGCCCCATCAACACCATCGATCAGGTGTTCGCCGACCCGCAGGTGAAACACCGCGGGCTGCAGATGTCGCTGCCGCATTCGGTGGCCGGCAGCGTGCCGCAGGTGGCCAACCCGATCCGCTATTCGCGCACGCCGCTGGCCTACCACCAGGGCCCGCCCACGCTCGGTGAGCACACCGATGCCGTCTTGCAAACGCTGCTCGGTCTAGACGCCGAACGCATCACCGATCTCAGGGCGCAAGGGGTTCTCTAGGGCCCGCCCCACCGATTCCAACAGAGCGATAAGGAGACTGACATGAGCTTGACTTCGACCTTCGCCAGGCTGGCCCTGGCGCTGTGCGCCGGTTTGCTGCTGCCGCTTTCGGCCAGCGCGCAGGCCTGGTCTGGCAAACAGCCCATTTGGTTTGTCGTCGTCTATCCGCTGGGTGGGGCGTTTGACGTGACCGCGCGCATTCTGGCCCAGAAGCTCATCGAAAGCCTGGGCCAGTCGGTGGTGG
>Ga0138256_10001865_pt1 | contig 22639 bp, 41 predicted proteins | sample KNB2016incub_MG_FD_105486 | JGI IMG/M metagenome (GOLD analysis project Ga0138256, IMG submission 105486) | Active sludge microbial communities from wastewater in Klosterneuburg, Austria - KNB2014incub_MG | ecosystem: Engineered > WWTP > Activated sludge > Unclassified | place: Austria... | reverse complement strand
TTGTAAGACTGAGTTATCTAAATTTATATGTGGTATTTTTACATTATTTAACCTATATTTAGTACATATTGTATTAAAATATTATAAAATGTATCCATGAATATATTTAGTAAGATAGCAGAATTATTCACTTCTTCTAAAAAAGAACCCAAGTGTGTACATCTAGAATACGATGAAGTGAATAATTCTCCTATGGGTAAGAGACTATTTAAATTTAAAAAAGGTGGACACATTCCAGTAAACCTAAGAAGAATTGTAGATAGAGGTCTTAGTATCATAAAAGCTACAAGACCAAGAGAAATACCTAAGTGTGCACAAAGAACCGGTGAATATTTAGTTAGAAGAAACAGAAGAAAACTTAGTTATTACTATAATGCTGAAGAAGATCTATGGGGAACTAGTAATTATTATGGTTCAAAGTATGATTATGGAATGTATGCTTATATAATTGATTGGCTAGATCTTAAATGTTTTACTATTAAGGAAATTGAAGGTATAAAAGCTGTATCACACATGTTAAAGAGAGAATGGCGTGATCAATTATTATTACTTGAGCATACTATTGAGACTCAGCATACTAGAGCTAGAGCTAGATATCATATAAGGAGATGAAAACTACTATTTTTACTCATCTGGTAAAACTACTAGATAAAGATGAATTAGAACATGCTATAAAATTTATTACGGAATTAGGACATAGAGAGACCATATTTAAAGAGATAGCTGATCCAGATAAAGCATTAAATTATGCTGAATCATATATAAATACACTTAAAATTAAATCACTACCTAAAAAAGAAGTAATGGAACCTCTTACCTATAATGATGAAGATATAGTAAAACCAATTAATGTACAGTGAAACATACAATACAATCTGAATTTAACGTAGGAGATATATGTCTTAAGAAAAGTAAATTTAGTAAAAATCAAGTAAGAATACGTAAAATACTAATTGCAATAAATGATAAAGGTTTAACTATACATTATCAAGCTGAATACTTAAGTACAGCTGCTACAAGATTTATTGCACCAGAAAGTGAATTTGAAAAAATAAAGAAAAATGAATGAGATATATCGTATGGAACTACATGAGACCATTAAAATAGATAATTTTACTGAAGTTAAAAGAGTTCCTGGTGGATGGCTTTATATTATTAGAATGATGTTTGGTAGTGAGCCAGTTCTCACTACTACTTTTATACCCTGGCACAATGAATTTCAAAAGAATGAGTAATAAGGTAAAAATATATCTAGATGATGTAAGAACACCAGTTAAATTATATGAGTGGTTAGTAGTAAGATCTTATGATGAGTTTATAAAAGCAGTAGAAGATGTTGGGTTTGAGAATATAGATTTTGTATCACTAGATCATGATTTAGGAGATAGTGCTATAAAGGAGTATCATAATTCTAAAGATAGAGAAATAAATTATGATAATATTACAGAGAAAACTGGTATGGATGTAGCAAAATGGTTAGTTGACCAATGGTTAGACGGTAAACCACAGTTTAATGTTAGAATACATTCACATAATAGCGTTGGAGCTAGGAACATGGAATCATATATTAATAATTATTTAAAAAAAGATCCTAAATCTTTTAGTATAGCTTTTTTATTTAAAACACAAACTAGAGATGATAACAACAGATGAAGCATGTCAAATGTCATTATTGGCAAATACTTTAAAAAACAAACATACTCTTGCAGTTTTAGAATACCTATCTAAACAGTCAGAAGTAAAAACTACAACGGAGATATACCTTGATCTAAGAATAGATCAAACAGTTGCTTCACAATCATTAACTAGATTACTTGATTTTAATTTAGTTAAAGTGTACCATAAGGGAAAGAATCACTTCTACAGTATTATAAGAGATAATGTAGAAATAATAGAAATTTTTTGTAAAAAATACTTTGATAAACAAACTATAAGTAATGGTAAAGATCATCAGTAGTAAAACTCACTATACTCCAGAAATAGAGGAATTTTATGTTGGATTTAGATATGAATTCTCTGATTTAATAGACTTAGAAGGTGGAGGTAATGAATGGGTATGGATGCCAAAGATATTGAAAGATAGTAATCATATGGAAATGGATTCTCCATTTTGCTATGATAAACTTACCCTATTTAGAGTAAAAATCCTAGATGAAGAAGATTTAGAAGAACTGGGTTGGGATATAGAACCATATTCTCCAGCTAGTGATGATATAGTTACTGCATATCTAAGTAGTAGAGATAAAAGGACATTTAAACTTACAATGTCAGATGAATATATAAAGATAGTTGAAAAACTATCTGTAAGAGACTCAGAAACATTGTTTAAAGGAGTATTACTCAATTTCAATGAATTAGAAGATGAGATGTGTAAATTAAAAATTCAAAAACAAATAGACTAATGATTATATCGTTTAATAGTGTACCAGATAATGAAACTTGTGAGTGTCCATTATGTAAAAATCAACATATCACAAAACAGCCTATATCTATAGCTACAGTGGAATTTCCTATGAAATTATATAGTATTGCAGAAGAACTAAATATAGCTTCTATACTTTGGAATCCATCTAGACATAACATAATAGTTGGATCTGATGGAATTAATCCATTAACAAATTGTATACATACAGTTGTTAATCTTATTAATCATGCAACAGGTGAAAAATATACTTTACTAAATGACTTGTATATAAGACTAAATAACTATCAAGGCTATTGTCAAGCATTTAAGGCATCTAAAATACAAACATCATGATTAAATATACTAGAGGTAAATACCCTGATGGTTGGATATATGCTGACATACAGGATATAGAAGATGGTGAAACCATAACAGAACAAATTAATAACTATGAGGATTTATGGTTTATTAAATTACTAAAGGAGACTATAGATAATTTAGGAGTAAAAGATATAAATTTAAAGATACTATGTATGCCTGATCAACAGGCAGATGCTAGATTTAAAGATACTCAATCTTTTAACCTAAAAGCAATGTGTGAATTTATAAATAATCTAAATTTTAATAGAGTTATAGTATATCATCCTCATAGTTTAGTAACATCAGCATTGATAAATAACTGTACTGTAATATCTCCAAAAGAGTTTATAAACAGTGTTCTATTAAATTTATATAGACAAGGTGTAATAGCTAAGAATTTAGTTGTAGTATCGCCAGATGCAGGTTCATTTAAATGGATACAACCAATTATTGCTGAACATCCTGAAATAGAATTAGTATGCGCTAATAAGTCTAGAGTAAATGACACAATGGTGAATGTAATTAATAAGGATGACTTTAATGGGAAAGTTGTACTAATAATAGATGACATATGTGTAAAAGGTAGTACATTCATAAACTTAGCCCAAGAAATAAATAAAAGAAATGCTGGTGCTCAGTTTTTAGCTGTAAGTCATATTACTATAAGGGGTCTAAGACCTGAACTAGGTGATCTTTTTAACAGAATATATACTACAAATAGTAAAAGTAATTTAGGTAAGGACTATTCAGTAGGTAATGTAACTACAATATATAACATATAATGCCATGTTTTGATGGACAAGCATCTTTGTATGAAACAATAGATGCTAATATAGTCAAAGAACTTAAAAATAAAGTTAATTTATTAACTAGAGTATTATGTTTTTTATGTAGGAACTTATATGGTTATGAAATATTTACCCACTTATTGGGTAAAAACTCTGAATTACGAGAATGGTGGACAGCTCATCAGAAAGAAGATGAATTACGTGCAAAGGCTATAAACCATGCAATGAAACAACATAATAAATTAATAAAGAAAAAAGTTAAATTAAAATAATGTCTAAATCACATGATGAATTAATTGCTTTCTGTGCTCATGATAATGAACCTACGTTCAATTTCAATAAGGCATTAGAAGAAGCAGCAGAGTTTATGGATGCAACACTGAAATATCAGACAAAACATCCTGATAATCCTAAAAGACCTCCTAAAGAAGAAATACTTAAAGAATATGGAGATCTTACATACAGAGGGCTAATCTTATTAAAAATGATTAATCCTGAGCTTACACTTGATCAAATATATACAAAAATAATAGACCATGTATCTATGAAGTTGGATAAACTACAGCAATATAGAAAAGATGGTCATTATGCTAATGGATTATGACAGTAACTTATGTAGAATCTCTAACAGATAGAATTGATTTATCATTGTTTGGTACATTATTTACAATTAAGGTTTTATATGATAAAATATATGGATCTACTACTCAAGGACGTAGGATATATATTCAACTAGAGTATTTAGATAAGTGTTCTAAAACAAATAAGATTGATCGCTGGAAGAGTCGTAAATGGTATTTATCTGATTATATGACAGATGATGAAATTATAAAGACATGTTACTTAGCATTTGAAGTATGTGTTAAACATGAAATTCTAGAAAACTTTAAGGTTGATGGAAAAGCTCTATTTAATCCACATCATGATTATTCAGCATTATTAAAAATTAAAAAAGAAAGAAAACGATGATACTAGATACTGATTCTTATAAACAGTTTCACCCATTTTTCTATCCTAAGAATCTGACTAAATTAGTTTCTGGATTTACTCCTAGAGCTAGTAGAATAGATGGTGTAGATGAAGCTGTTTTCACAAACTTACAGTATTATATTAAAAAATACTTAATTAAAAAGTGGAATAAGAAGTTTTTTAACAAACCTTTAGAGGAAGTATTACATAAATATAAGAGATTTCATAAGTATTTTAGTGGAGTTCCAAATATGCCTACAGAACATGTAGAAAAACTTCACAAGTTAGGATATCTACCATTAGAGATCTTAGCTCTTCCAGAAGGTGCTAGAGTTCCACTTAAAGTACCCATGTTCATAGTTCATAATACTCATAAGGATTTTGCATGGTTAACTAATCAAATAGAAACAAGTATTTCTAATTGTATTTGGGAGCCTATTGTAGTAGCTACTAAAGCAGGAGAATATTCTAAGCTTTTAACTAAATGGGCTATAAAAACAGGAGGAGACCCTAACTTTGTAAAGTTTCAGATGCATGATTTCTCAATGAGAGGTAAAGGATCTCATGAAGCTTCTAAATCATCTCAGTTTGCACATTTATTATTTGCATATGGTACAGATACTATTCCAGCAGTACAATTTGCTGAAAAATGGTATGGAGCAAATATAGAGACTGAGTTAGTAGGTACTTCAGTTCCTGCTACTGAGCATAGTATTGCTTGTGCTTATGGAGAAACTAGTGAAGCTGAAATGCTTATAGACCATATGAATATTCCATTATTTAAAGATATGATAATATCTGAAGTAATGGATACATGGGATTTATGGCATGTTCTTACTAACGTACTATATCAACCTAAAGTAAGAGAAATAATACTTTCTAGAAGTGGTAAATTGGTTATTAGACCTGATTCAGGAAATCCTGTTGATATTATTTGTGGACTACCTGATTTATCTGATAGTTTAGCAGACGATCATTTATCTTTATGGTTAGTACATGATGCTGGTAGTCCAGCAATGTTTAAGTATAAAGGTAAAGTCTATGCATATGATGAAACATCATATAAAGATTTTAGAGAAGAATTTGGAGAACATGCTGATCCAGATCATACAGACTATATACATGAAATTGAAGATAAAGTAGCATATAAAGGAGTTATAGAACTTCTTTGGGATAACTTTGGTGGTACTATTAATGAAAAAGGATTTAAGGTATTAGACCCTCATATTGGTGCTATCTATGGTGATTCTATTACCTTAGAAAGAGCTGAACAAATATGTCAAAGATTACATGATAAAGGATTTTGTACTACTAATATAGTACTTGGAATAGGTTCTTATACTTATAATTATCATACTAGAGATATTCTAGGTATTGCTATGAAAGCTACATATGCTGAATATGAAACTCAGAAACTAAGTGGAATATCTACTGAATCAAGAGAATTATTTAAAGATCCTATTACAGATTCTGGAGAAAAGAAATCAGCTAAAGGTTTATGTGCTGTATTTAAAGATGATAAAGGAAAGTATTATCTAAAAGATCAGGCTACATGGGAAGAAGTTTATAATTGTGAATTTAAACCAGTATTTAGAAATGGTGAATTATTAATAGATCATAAACTCTCTGAAATTAGATCTAGGTTACATGAAAATCAATTTTAAAAGATATAGACATGCTATAGCCTTTGCTGTAAATTGTGATCCTAAGGATGTTAGATTTTTAATAAATGATATTGATTTAGAAGAAGTAAGCAGGGATACTTTAAAAATAGTTAGGAATGAGCCAATAGGATTCTTTAGAGTAATGAGAGATCTTGAAACAATATCTGAATGGTATATGTATGAGTTTCCACATTGTTGTGCTTTTATAATATCCTGTGGTGTAACTGTGTATCCTACATATAGGAAATTAGGTATAGGATCATTATTAAATGAATTCAGACAAGATATAGGTAGATTATTTGAATATTCTGCAATACTATGTACTGATATTGAACAAAATGTTCCACAAAGAAAAATACTACTAAAGAATCACTGGTATGATGTACTTAAAGTAAGAAATAAAAAGACAGAAAATAACGTCTTTTTATCAGTAAAGAATTTATGAATACAATATTAACTATTATAACTTATATTATAGGGTACTTATTATTAAGTATACTGTTAGGTAAGAGAGATAAAAAAAGAAAAGTAGTTATACTAATAATATTAATGTTAGTAGCTGCAATTATTTATGTGAACAATTAATTTTTATGAATAAGTTATTTTTAATGCTAATGGTAATCTTATTGATTACATCCTGTTATTCTTCAGCAACATGTATCTCTGATAGAGATAAGAAATTTAATAACAGACAACGAGTTAACATATATGATGGGAGATGTCCTAAACAGGCATCTTACCATAAATGGTTATTCGTTTTTAATGTAAAGTCATAATAATAACCGTGAGGCAAACGTAAGATTATCCAGGTAGAGATAACATCAAAACCTGGAAATCTTAAATTATTAAAAAATGAAAATACAAAATACTACAGCTATAAACAATAATACTTATACATTTTCAGAATTATCTAATGGTCGTACAATAGGATTATATACTGCAACCGATGTAAGTAATTGTAAATTAAGTTATATTCATGGTATAGGAAGCTTAGCTATTGTATCTGAACAAGAAAGAAAAGCAATTATTGATGGTTTATTAAATGAGTCTAAAGGTTGTGTAATATTAAATACAACTAATGAAGTAGTGGCTAATTTTATTAAAATACATATCCAATATATTATTTTCATAAAATACCTATTGGTTATGGTAGATCATATCACTATCACATATGTATTAAGAATACAGTCAAACTTAATAACTCATGTAGAGATCCAGAAGTAGTTAATCAACCTATAGCAGTAGAACAACATAATAATAAAGTAGCTATAGCAGACAAACTACTAAATATTTTAAGAAAAAAACGTCGTAAAACTGATTGGGTAACTGAATTTATAGATACATTATAATGAAAAATTTACTAATAATAAAAGGTGATACAAATGATGGAGATTATATTCACAGAATTACATTCATAGATGAAGAAGAATTAAAACTTATAGTTAAAGTAGCCGGTTTAATAAAAGAAGAAGATAATGGTAAACACTGGCCAACTGGTGAACAATCAAATGGAACTGAGATTGATGAAATGTATGGTGATAAATTAACAGGAGAAGAACTTGATAAGTTTGAAGGTTATGTACCACGTGGAGAGTATGGAATACATACTATTGAATCTATTGAAGTTCATCGTGTTGTAGAAACTAATAAGTTATTATAATGAAACATTCAATAATAAAAGGAGATATTTTTAAATATGCTAGAGAAGGTGCATTTAATCTATTAGTACATGGATGTAATACTCAATCTTTAATGAAATCAGGTATTGCAGTTGATATGGTAAAATTATTTAGCTGTAATACCTTTGATTTAGAACTACAAGGTGAAGATATTAATAAGTTAGGAATGATAGATTATGAAGAATTCTGGGTATCACCTCAAGAAATTATATCATATGATTCTCAACCTGACTATCCTTCACATCATTTAATAGTTATAAATGCATATACTCAAGCATTTCCGAGAATTCCTTTAACAGGAAATATACCACTTGATTACGAAGCTCTAACATTATGTTTTAGAAAAATAAATTATGCATTTCCACAGTATACTTTAGGAATACCTTATATGATAGGATGTGGTAAAGCTAAAGGTAATATAGACACAGTAAAGAACATAATATTAAAAGAATGTAGTGACTTAAAAGAGATACTATTTTATGATAACAACACGTCCAAATAATATAATACTAGATTTACTAGATTATTTAGGTTATACACCAGTACTACTTAGTAGAAATTATTTTAATAATTATCTACAAATATATCCTAAATTTAAACATTATACTGATTGTAGTCCTAATTCGTGTGATTATATACTAAACACAGTAGATACAATTAAAATTTTACTTAATAATGCCGATAGTACGCAACTCATATACTATTAATAACCATATTATTGTTAATTTAATGTTATATTTAAATTATACTCATACTGTTTCTCATGTAAATGGTAAATATTTAGCAATTAATCATATGTATAAAAAATTTACAATGTCTAATTATTTAAGTGGTGTAAATGTAGTATCACCATTAGAATGTGTAAATAAAATATTAGAAAATGGCTGAAGGAATAAGATGTAAATATAATATTATAATAATAGACTTTCTTAATTATTTAGGTTATCATGGTACACTAAGTGAAGATAAAAGTTACATTCTTATACGAAATGAAAAGAAACTATATTATACTCATCATTTTAGTGATTTTCCTCGTGGAGGTGTATTACTTTCTCCAGCAGATGCACTTAAAGTATTAATACATGAGATGTCCATACAATAGTATAATAATAGATTTATTACAATACTTAAGATATAGTACAATATCTACTAGTGACTATATTAATTCACATTATATATATGTTGATACTAAAGCTAGATTATATGCAATATTTAATATTTATGCTATGCCTGATGGTGAATTAATGTATAATACTATTGAAGTATTAAATGAAATATTATCTAACTCATGATTTTTTGCAAATATAACACTATAATTATAGATTTACTTAACTATTTAGATTATCAGGATTCTCACAATGATCATAGAGGCTATATACTTTTTAGTAAAAAATATCAGTATTATAAAGTTTATACTCACATTTATAATGTTGATAGATTAACAATTAATACATACTTAGAAGTAATAAATATATTATTAAATGATAATAAGGATACACTATAACAAGATTATTGAAGATTATATAAATTATGTAGGTTATAAAAAAATAAATTATCCAAAAATTAAACCAATGTATATATATATTAATACAACTAAAGGAATATTTAGTATACACCATATAAGTAAATATACTGAGATGATGCTACATGATATTAAGCAACCTTATGACGGATTAAAAATGCTATTAAATGATAGTAAGAGTATCGTATAATAAAGTTATTGAAGATTACTTAATTTATTTAGGTTATGCAAATTATATAAGTACACTACATACTCGTGATAATCTATCATATATTTTTATTAGTACTTGTGCTAACGTGTATGCTATACATAGCAAGAGTAGACCACAGGGAAGCTTACAGCACATTAAAGAACCTTATATTGGATTAAAAATGCTAATGAGATATCAATGAGAGTGACAAAATCATTTAAAACTACTATTTATAATATTTTTTTAATTAACTTGTTAGAATATTTAGGATATTATATACGAGATGCAAGTATAGATAATAAGAAAATAAGCATAGAAATAAATGTTAGCTATAAATTAGCAATTATAGTATCCTATGACTATCAAGATGAAACTTATGCTGAAATACAAGATGTCGTACAAATGTTAATTGAACAGTAATCAAGATATTAAACAAAGAGAAGCTACACAAGCTATTATAGATAATAACTTCAATGGGGAGCTGTTGATAGCTATGAGAGTGGGTAAAACCAAAATAATTATTGATGCACTACATAAGTTTCATGGAAGTGTATTGTGGATAACTAGTAAGGCTAAATTAAGAGATGAAGATATTCCTGCTGAATTCTATAAATGGTATGGAGGTATTAGAGAAGATACTGAAATAATATGTTATAGGTCAACTGGTAGTATAAATAAAGTTTATGATCTTATAATACTTGATGAATATCAACATGTAACATTGAGAGATTATAATAATTTAAAAGGTAAATTTAAAAATTTATTAGCATGTAGTGGTACAAAACCAAATAAGTATGACAAGTTAAAGATTTATAACGACCTTGGATTAAAGGTAATATATGAATTACCACTAGAAGAAGCTATAGATCTTAATATAGTGGCAGATTTTGAAGTTGAAATATGGAAGACGGAACTAAATAATAAAGATAAGAATGTTAAAGTAGAATATTTAGATAGAAAAGTAAAACCACCTATAAAGAAGGTATTTTATACCACAGAGCTTGAGAGATACAAATATATAAGTAGATCAATAGCTGAATTTAAAGAGGTAGGTAAAGACTCATTCTTTCTAAATCTGAGGAGATTAAAGTATTTAGGATTACTTAAGTCAAAAGAAGATATAGTTCATGAATTTTTAGTAAATAATCAAGATAAAAAGGTATTAGTATTTTGTGTAGATATATTACAGGCTGAAAGGATAACTCCGTTATCTTACCATTCAAAAACTGATGATGCTTGTTTAAAAGCATTTTTAGATGATGATATAACACATTTAAGTGTTTGTAATATGGTAGATGATGGAAGAACGTTTCCACATATAGATATAATACTAATTATAGGCTCTAATAGCTCTAACGTTCAGATTATACAGAGAATTGGTAGATCTCTAATGTATAAAAAAGACTTTAAAGCTAAAGTGATAGCTCTATGTGCAGAAAACACTATAGAGGAAACGTGGTTAAACAGAGCATTATCTGGAATTAATCCAGATAAGATTATTTTCAAGAAATATGAACGATGAACAACTTTTAAAATTAGTAAAACACAAAGAGCAAGCGGTGGTAGGTCTACTTCTCGTAAATGAGCTAGTAGAGTTAATACAGGAAGCTGATGGAGTAGTATTAGATAATATTAAATTAACTGATAAAGGTAAAGATATAGTTGGAAGAAAACTATATTTTACTGTAGACTGGTTAAATATAATAAGATCTAAATGGCCAGCATCTTCAAGAGGTAATAAACATTTATTGAAAGATAGGTGTGAACTATTTATATCTAAAACTGGAGCATCTCTAGGAGATATAGAGACAATATGTGATAGATGGTTAATAGATAAATCACATCCCTTCTGTGGATATCCTGAGAACTTCTTTTATAAAAAAGATGCTGAGGATAGAATGGTTTCCATAGCAGAGGATATGTATGAAGAATTAAATACAGTAGCAGTAGATCCTAGATATCGACAAGCATGAATTTTATCAAGCAAGTTGAAGATGGGAGATTAGGATTAAACAAAGGTGTTCCTGGAGGATTACCGGCTTTTGATAAAGCAATGTTTAATACACAGCATGGAAAGATAATTGGTTTAGTAGGAGGTGCAAAAGCTGGTAAAACAGCTATGTTAATTCAACGATATATCGTTTATCCTTTTCTTGCAGGAGAAAATATTAAGTGGATATGGTATTCACTTGAGATGAGTAGGAATCAAATCATAGCAAGATTAACTAGTATTTTTGCTGATATTCATTCTAGAAAGGAATGGAAAGAAGGCACTGGTGAAAAAAGATTCAGAATACCTGAAAGTAGAATATTAGGTCTTGGAGATGATGTACTGGATGATGAAGAGTTTGAATATGTAAAGAAGATACATTCTTTATATATAGAACCTTTGATGGGAGTTCAAGATGAACATGGTAATCTAATTAGTAGAGGTAGAATAGATTTTATAGAAGATTTCTCTGAATCAAATCCTACAGGTATAAATAAATACTTAACAGAGATTGCTAAAGAATATGGTGAATATAGGTATGATACATTTAAAACTAAAGATAGTGTAACAGGAGAGTATGTAACTAGAAAAAGAATAATAGGTTATGAACCTAAAGATGATACTAAAATATGGGTTATTATAGATCATCTTGGATTAATGAAAAAAGAGCAGGGTCACAATCCTAAGGAGAACATAGATAAGATGATTAATGAGTATGCTAAGACATTGAGGAACACTTGTAAGTTCACCTTTATATTAGTATCTCAGTTAAATAGAGGTATTAAGGGAGTTGATAGAATGAAGCTAACTGGAGAACAACTTCAGCCACAAACTGAAGATATAAAAGAATCAGGAGCTTTAGAGGAAACAGCTGACATAATATTAGCACTATTTAATCCAAATACAGTTGTCCATCTAAATAAGCATTTAGGATATGATTTAAAGGATTTTAATATGGGCTATAGATCTATACATGTTATAGCATCTAGATATACGCCATGTCCAATTAATAAATCTCTATTTTTTATTGCAAATACTGGTAGATTCATAGAGTTATATGATCCAGGCAGTAGAGAACTTAGAGATCAAGTGGCTGAGATAAAAAGATTATGATAGAATTACCTTTAAAAAGGGTAGAAGCAACGGAGAGTAATCTCAAAAGTTTATTAATTATATCACATATGAAATGTGGTAAAACTAGTAATTGTCTTCAAATACCAGACTCTTTAATGATTAACGTTGAAGAATCTGCAGAGTATTATGGAGGTCAGTATTTGAATGTAAAAGAGTTATGTAGAAAACATAACAAGGGTCCAGTGACCGTAATGAATAACATACTGGAAAGCATAAGGAATAAAAATAAAGAGGTAAAAGGCTACGCTTATAGAAGAATTGTGATTGATCAGCTTACTGATTTAGAAGAGATAGCATTGAGAGCTGCAACACATGCGTATAAACAAACCCCTCAAGGTAAAGATTATATGGGTACCGATGTAACAGAACTAGACTTTGGTAAAGGTTATGGTTTACTGAGAGAAGCAATGGATAGTTTCATAAATCCTTTCAAGGAATTGTGTGAAACACTAGTATTACTAGGACATCCAAAGACATCTTATGTAAATAGAGGTGGAGAGAGTTTACAAGTAACAGATCTAAATGTAACTGGTAAGTTAGCTAAATCAATTCCAGGTGGAACTGATGCTAATGCAGTAATGTATAGAGATGAATCAGGCTTAAGAAATATCTTAAGTTTTGTAAACAGAGGTAATGACAATTTAACAGGATCAAGGGTGGAAAGGCTAGCAAACAAGGAGTTTGTAATATCTGAAGTAATTGACGGAAAGTTAATTACTCATTGGGATCAAATTTTTATCAATTAAATTTTTATAACATATGAAGTACGGTTTATCGAAAGACAAAGTTCAAGAAGTAATTTCTAATTTTCCAGTTGCATTGGATAATATATGCAGATTGGAAAAATGTGAGTTTGTAGCTGAGAAGGGTGTAGATAAAAGCCCTGCAATTGAGTTTACTTATGCCATGGAAGCTAATGGTACAAAATTTAGAATCTTCGACACATGTTGGAGTGTTAATGAGTCAAAAGTTACCGCAGGAGCGAATGAAACTATGGCTGATGCAATAGATAGAGTTGTAACAGAACTTAATACTAGAATGAGACATATTGCTACCAAATTTAATTGTAGTGATGAGGAGTTAGAAGCATTAACTGGCAGAAACTTTCAAGAGTATGCGCAGAATTATTGTAACTTAATAAATAATAAGAGGGCAGTAGAAAATCCCTTATTATTTCTTAAAACAGTAAATAGCAATGGCTATGTTAATGTTGCTAAATATCCTGCATTTCTACAAAGAGTAGATACTGGTGATTGCAAATTGTCTTACACTAGATTTGAGTTAGAGAGAAACTCTAAGACTCACAGCAATGGAGTCAAAAAAGAAGAAGAGAATTACGTATAATAGACCCTGTTGTTAGGTCTACTCATGATGGTGATGATGGAAGGGAGTATGAAAGTACTCCCTTTTTTTTTTATGAAATATGGATTAAATAATATAAGGATAGATTCCAAAGAGCAGTTAAATAAATATATATCTGATGAGCAGATAATGACATTTTATTTTAAAGAGTTTGATTTAGATAAGTTTTATTATTCCCCATTTAGAGAAGAGGGAAAACCAAGTTTTATGATATCCTATTTAGATGGAGAATTGAAATGGAGAGATTTTGGGATATCTAATAAACCATCAAATGCTGTTGAGTTTGTATGTAAGTTAACTGATACAACATACTTTCAAGCACTTAATAATATATATAAGGGTGTAGTATTAAATAAAGCTATACCTATAACTAAAAATTATATAAAGCCAGATAAACTAACACATGAGTTGTTATACTCAGATAAGTGGTTAGATTGGCAATTAGAGTATTGGATAACAGGTAAAGTAAGTAGAAAAACATTAGATCATTTTAATGTTAAGTGGTGTAGAGAGTTATGGTTTAACAATAGATTATTTGCTAGAGGTTCTAAATGGAACCTTATGTATTTTTATAATCACTCAGTTATTCCTTTTGTAGAGTCATGGACAGTATATAGACCAAATGCTCCATTTGATAAAAAATTTAGAAAGCATAATATATTAGATCATATCATGGGATATGATTTTCTCCCTGAAAAAGGAGATTTGTTAATGATAACAAAGTCATATAAAGATATAATGGTCTTATATGAATTAGGTATTCCTGCAATAGCTCCTCATAATGAGAATGTTGAAATACCAGAAGAGATAATAAATGAATTAAAAACAAGATTTGATAAAATATATGTTAATTATGACAATGATGAAACAGGAGTAAAATCTAGTATTAAATTTACTAAGAAGTATGATTTAAAATATTGGAATTTACCATTATCTATTAATTGTAAAGATCCATTTGAATGTAGTTATAAGTATAATTTAGATATTTTATATAAGTTAATATTGGATAAAGTTGAAAGAGATAGCACTATTTAAGATTAAAAATTATTTATCTGAAGAAGAGTATGATAATTTAATATTTGCAGTAACCTTAAGCTGGGGAGGTCTAAATAATGCATGTATATATCCTCAAGATAACTATGACACTATTGGAGGTTATTTATCAGGTGCATTTACATGGGATAATACTCCAGAAAGACACCTTTATTGGAGCAATATACATAAACGGTTAATAAATATAAAGCTTGAAACGTAAAATAATGATAAAAGAATATAAAGATTTAATTAAAAAAACAGCAGTTTACCCAACTGAAGTTAAAAACTTTGGAATTGCGTATACCTTTTTAGGTTTAGTGGGAGAGTGTAATGAACTAATGTTAGAACTAGAAAAGTTTGATGAAGGATCTAAGGATTTAATTATTAAAGAGGCTGGTGACGTATGTTGGTATGTTATGGCAATGATTAATGAATTAGAATTAGATGCAGAGCAGATATTTAATATGCCTGAAAGTTTACAAACTGAAGTAGAACCAATTACACTTGCAGAATGTATTAAAAAGTACTATAGAGATAATAAGACTATAGATAAAGAGTTATTTACAGAAGTACTTAGTAATGTAGTTATATCACTGAAAGTAGTTATAGATGATGTGGACTCAAATATAGAGGAAGTAATTAAGTTAAACACAGAAAAATTATTAAGAAGAAGAGAACAAAACACCTTACATGGTGATGGATCAGAAAGATGAATAAAAATTTAAATAAGTTAGAAGTAATTAATAAACTAGATATATCCGTTAATAAGGATGATCTAATGGAGATGCTACTAGATAAAAAACTATCTGAGTTAGAATCTAAACTAAATATAAATAATGAGCAATTAAAAACTGTTAATGCTGCAAAATTAGAAATATATAGAGGGTTAGTATTAGAACAAGTAGAACTAAAACTTGATAAATTTAGTAAACTAATATCTAAGAAGAAATTAGTAGAAGTAATAAAAGCAAGTGTAATTGTAGCAAATCAGCAGTATGGAAAAGACAATATTAATCATCATACATTTAATATAAAGATAGCAGATGAATTAACTCTACAAGTTTATGTAAAACTAAATATTAAAAAACTAATTGATGATTTTGAATCTGAACTAGAGGCTTTATATGCTGAAAATAATAGGCTTAAACAAGAGATAGAATTAATTAATAAGTCAGGTAAAAGAGTTAAGTCAAGAATGTTAGCGAATATTCTTAAAGAAAGTGAAGATGGAAAAGCTATATTAGAATTAATAAACAAGAAAGATTTAAAGTTACTGGATTTTAATACAAATGGATAGTAATTTCATGTTAGGATCAGATCCTGAATTTTGTGGATTTGATTTTAACAACAATAAAGCAGTATCCCTAATTGGGTTAATAGGAGGTTCTAAACATGAACCAAAGAAAATAGAGGTAGAAGGTTGTTTCATACAGGAAGACAATGTAAACTGTGAATTTACAGTACCACCTAAAAAAGACTTTATAGAACTAATAGGTGTAATTAAGGAGTGTGTAGATTATACAGACAATAAATTAAAAGGATTAGGTTATAAATTAGTTGCAAATAGTAGTGCAAGGTATGATGAGAAGGAATTAGATAATGAGGTAGCAAGAACATTTGGTTGTGATCCTTCATTTTGTGTTTACACAAATGGTGTAACAGTATTACCTGAAGTTGAAGCCATAGGTAATTTAAGATGTTCTGGATTTCATATTCATTTTGGATGGAATAATACATATACAGAAGAAGCTTATAAAAACTTCATATTATTATGTGATTTATTTTTAGGTGTACCATCCTTAGTATATGATAAAGATGAAGATAGAAGATTAATATATGGATGTTTAGGTGATTATAGATTACCGTCATATGGAGTAGAATATAGAACAATGGGTTCTGGAATGTATAATAACTATAAAGTTATTAACTTAGGTATAAATATGATAAAAACAGTTTTGAACTTAAATGCAGTTCAACATTTTTGCGATCATATGATGGAGGATCTATATAGGTTATTCAATGAAAAAGAAATTAATTATAAATCAAAACACAAAGTATGGGAGAAAGCAAGCTCTTTGTATACGGAACTTTAAAAAGTAATCATGGAAATAATGGACTATTAAGGCATAGTACATTATTAGGTAAAGCAGTTACTCAAGCTAAATTTGGTCTTTACAGAAACGGAATACCTTATATGGTAGATGATGAAGAAAAAGTAAATGTAATAGGTGAATTGTATAAGATAACTGATATAACCTTAGCCAGATGCGATGGATTAGAAGGACATCCTGACTTCTACACCAGAAAAAAAATAAAAGTAAAGCTTGGAGAGGAATCTCATGTAGCATGGTGTTATATTAATAATAATATTGATAGAAGAAAAGCAATACATTTAGATGACGGAGAATACAAGTAATTTTGGTAAGTTTTTAATACATAGTAGTCAACATAGTAATTCAGGATATACAACATTTGAGGATAAGTATAATTTTGTTGTAGATAATCAAATTTATAAATATTTAAGAATCGAAGGATGTAATGCTACAGTAATAAATTGGAGTAGAGATTTTTATCTATTAATTCCTGTTGCTAAGGTAAATGCTATGTTAAAGACACTTGGAATAACTATGCTTAAGTTATTTATAGAGTCTAAATATTTTCATTTAGATTATAAATTATTAGATACAATTTATACTGCTCCTGATGATAATCGTAAGTATAACGTATTTAGAATATATTTTAATAATGGTTTAAATAAACAGCATTATTATACTTTTTGTTTTTTAAGGCATTTATATTATTATGAGAGTACTTTAAAAGATTATTTTAAAGATTATAAACATGATCCAATAGAAAAAATATATAATCTCAGATGTCAAGGTCATTCAATATTTCCAGTTGGAGGTGGAGGTTCTCAATTAATTAATGATACTTGGTTTAAGTCTTATATAAAACTTAAGAATAATGGTCATTTTCTAGATCCTAAATATAACTTATATCAATTACAAGATCCTAATGGAGAAAAAGGTAGAATAAATAAGGTAATTTTTCATAGACTAGCCTATTATAATTATGTATTGGTAGACTATGAAACTGATATGGAAATAAAAGATTCAGGATTACAGTTTAAAATATATGCTGATAAGAAACATCCTAGATTAACATCTGATAGCTCTGTTCCTATATTTGGATCAAACTATCCTTTATACAAGATAAAAAATACAGAAGTGAAAATAAAAGTATTATCAAGACATCCTTCTCATGCTCCACTAAGAGAGCTAAAACATAATAAGAAAGTTTTATTAAGACTAGGATCTACTACTAAAGTAGACAAAGACTATGATATATGTATTAATAATATAGGTGCAATAAATACTACAAGTAACAAATTAAAAATGAAAACTGCATTTGCAGAATTCAAAGTACCTACACCAAATTGGTTTGCATATAAAGATATGTCAAATCAAAATTTAGATGATCCAAAAATATTTCCAATAGTTGCAAAACATGAAACAGGTTCCAGAGGAACTGGAAACTATCTGTTAAAAAATAAAGAAGAGTTACAATACTTTGTTAAGAATAAAAGAAACATTAGTTCTTTTATATTTGAAAAGTTCTGTACATATTCATATGAATATAGAGTACATGTAAGCAAATGTGGAGTGTTTATGGTATGGCAGAAGCTTAGAAAGCTAAATACTCCAGATGATAGAAAATGGGTGTATAACAATGATACAAGTGTTTTCTTAAGTCCCAATAATGATAAATTTAGGGAAATAGATATGGCAAAGTTAGATAAAATAGCACTTCTAGCATTAAAATCAGTTGGGCTAGATATAGGTGCTATAGATATTAAAATGAGTAAAAAAGGAGAATTTTCAATAATAGAAATAAACTCTGCACCAAGCATAGGAGATGTTGGTATGGAAATTTATAAAAAAGAAATATTAAAATTATGTGCGGTATAGTAGCATTTTTGCCAAAAGGCAAAGGAAGACCAAATAGAAGAATGTTGTTGGCAATGGGTATGGCAAACGAGGAAAGAGGTACTGATAACTGTGGCATCTCTGTAGGTGACACAATAATGAGAGGAGGTTATAGTGAATCAAAGTTTAGAGACTTTTATATAAAAAATAAAGTAAAAGTTGATGAAGCTCTTGACTGTTCAAAACCTGTAATAATCCATACTAGAAAATCAACAAGTAATTCTACAGGTGATACATATGCTCATCCCTTTATCTTTTTTACCAAATCTGAGAATGGAGAGATGGCTAAAAAAATAGTAGGTTGTCATAATGGCATAATAACTAATAAAGAAGAGTTATTTACTAAATTTTGTACTCCTGAGAGTAATAGAAAATTAGTAACAATAGATTCTCAGTATATATTATTATCATTGCTACTTGCAGATGATAAGAAAGAAGTATTACAAGTATATGAAGGTAATGCAGCATTAATATTTTATACACATGAAGGCTTTTATGTGTGGAAAGGTGCTTGTAATCAAGCAGAAGAGAGACCAATGTTTTATATGGAAACTGTTGAAGGTTGGTATTTTGCATCAACAAAAGAAAACTTCTTATTTAATAGTGACTATAATATAGAACCTACAATGGTCAAGCATAATGAGTTACTAAAATTTACATTACATGGTAAACTGGTTAGTAGTACAATAGTACCAAGAACTAAGGTTACTGCACCAGTTAATCAAGCCTGTAGTGTTAATAATTATCATGATTCTGTTACTGTTCTTGTTGATAAGTTTCATAGATTAACAGATATGAGTGGTAAAATATTATCAGACATATATTATGTATATAATTATAACTCATTTAGTTACTTATATACTAAGTCTGCATATAATAGGTCTCCATTATTCATATATGAAGGTGTTGCATGTAGAAAAAGTATAGGTGTAGTTAAGTCATTATTAGGAGATGTTAGACGTAAAAAGTTTAACATAAAGAGTTTCATGACAAAGCGTGCTGAAGATCTTAAATCCTGTATAGTAAAAGAGTTTCCAGTTATAATTAAAGGTGAGCTTAAATTTTTAATAGAAAAGGATTTTTCAGGAAATCTTACTTGTAGAGATATGACTATAACAAGTAAGTTAAAAGATAAAGAGAAAGAAGAAGATAGAAATAATATTCTTCCTCTTATTCCTAATAACAAGCAATTAGAACTTTACGAAGAAAATTATTGGAGTTATGTCGATTGAAAAAAAGTTTAATAACTACATAATACGTAGTGGAGAGAAGTTAATTAAAAATAAAGATGTATTTAAGATAGAGGGAAAATGGGTTAGGGCCAATGAAGTTGTAATAGATAATCTTACTGGTGAGAAACATAATATTAAAAGAAATGATTTAGTACCTTGTTATAGTGCAGAAGGTGGGAGAGTTATGTCTTCTAAAGTAGTACAGATAGATCATGATATGTTTTGTGCATCTGCATTAAATAGTCCTAAACTAAAAAACAAGTTAAATAAACATTTATCTGGTGAGAATTTATATGTTACAGGTGCTACTAAAATATCTGTTCCTGTAAATAAAAATAGAAATAAGTCTATTTATTCTTTTTCTCAGAAAGCTATAACTCCAGTATTACAAACTAATATACCATTTTCATCAATACTTGATAGATTTACATATGGTTTTGAAATAGAAACATCAGCTGGTGAAGTAAGTGATAATGCAATACATGAGTATGGATTTACAACTATATATGATGGTAGTATTCAAGGTCATGAATTAGTAAGTAAACCACTTAATAGTAATGAAGTACATCATGTTGGAGCACTTGTTAAACAATTACCTTATTGCTGTAGTATAAATAGACATTGTTCTTTGCATATTCATATAGGTAATATACCTAGAACTGAAACTAATTTATTACGTATATATGATATATATACTAAACTACAAGATGAATTGTGGTTGTTAGTTCCACCATATAAAAAAGAAATAGAATACCTTAAAAATATAGATAAGGATTATGTTAAGACTTTAATTAAGTTTAGAGAATTAAATGTTAGAAACATAATGAATTTCTTTGGCCTAAGTTCTTATAACTTTACTCAAGTAAGTAATATGGAGCAGTTGTTAGGTGAAAATAGAAAATGGGTGTTAGATGGAAGATATCATTTTATAAACTTCCTTAACTATATATGTAAGAGAAATGGTGCTGGTACAATTGAAGTTAGACTGTTACAGTCTACTTTTAATTGGAAATTAATTCAAACTTGGTTGTTAATAAATGTATTAATAATAAATCATGCTATTACTAATAATATAATAGGATCTAAAGTTAAGATAGATATATTAGATATAATTAATAGTAGTGAATTAGAGGATCATTTAAAACCTATACTTATAAGTAATATGAATATAATCAAAGATATATATTTTGATCATACTATAAATAAGGTTAGGATGCAGAATATGTTAGAAGAGATAGATAAAGTTATGGAGAAACAGCTTAGACCATATGAAAAGTGAGTTAGATACATGGTATAACCCACTATTAAAATGGAATGTATTAAGTGATAGAACTAAAGATAATATAGATAATATATATGAAATGGGTAGAGTGTTTCCAGATAGAAATAATGTATTTAGAGCATTCAGAGAATGCCCATATGGTAGAGTTAGAGTAGTAATGATATTTCAAGATCCTTATCATGATGGTAGTGCAACAGGTATTGCAACTGCTAATGAATCTAATAAATTATCTCCAACATTGAGAAATATGTTTAGAGAGTTAGAATCAGAATATGGAACTTGTGATGTAAACCCTAACTTACTATCATGGTGTAAGCAAGGTGTGCTAATGTTAAATACAGCCCTCACTGTTGATCAAGGTAGTCCAGGAAGTCATTTACAAATGTGGTCTAAGTGGACTACTAATTTTATTATTGGTTTATCTAGTAGTAAAACTTTAGTATGGGTATTATTTGGAAAGAAAATTCAAGAATATGAATCTTTAATTAGTAGAGGAATAGTAGTCAAGTGCGTACACCCAGCAGCAGAATCTTTTAAACCTAATGCTGGGTTTTTTGGCTCTAATATATTTAAAAATATAAATAAAAAACTTGGTTCAAATATAATATGGAATGAACAAATATAAAGAACTTGGTTTAATACTTAATGATATATCTAAAGATAAAAGAGAAGTATTTAGTGCATTCTTTAATAGGTGTGACTTTGAATTTAAAGGTGATGGATTTGCTTACATTAGACTTACAAATAATAATGTATTTACAATAGGTTTATCAGATAAGTATTTTAAACTTAAGCATGAACATAGGATTGGTGTATTGGCACATGAGTTAATACATATGATGTATAAGCATCCTCTCACATATGCCGGTAGACATACTGATGAGATATTACAGATATCTATGGATTTATTTATTAATCAAATAGTGCATACTATATTTGGATCTGACTACTTACCACCAGAAGGAGTACATATACAAGATTTCATAGAAATAGGTGTATTAACAGATGGTGATAGAAATAAAGATACAGAGTATTACTATAA
>Ga0138256_10001864_pt1 | contig 22640 bp, 24 predicted proteins | sample KNB2016incub_MG_FD_105486 | JGI IMG/M metagenome (GOLD analysis project Ga0138256, IMG submission 105486) | Active sludge microbial communities from wastewater in Klosterneuburg, Austria - KNB2014incub_MG | ecosystem: Engineered > WWTP > Activated sludge > Unclassified | place: Austria... | reverse complement strand
TGGTAGTCCCTTACTAACATTTTTGCTCAAAGCCAATTGCTCATTACTCATTGCTGATTGCCTATTGCCTATTGCTAATTGATGCACAATCGCTTCTACAATTATCACAGCACCGTCCACAATCAAACCAAAATCAATTGCTCCTAAACTCATAAGGTTTGCACTTACACCAAACACATTCATCATTCCTAATGCAAACAACATTGAAAGAGGAATTGCACTTGCGACTATCAAACCTGCACGAAGGTTTCCGAGAAAGAGAACCAAAACGAAAATGACAATGAGCGCACCTTCCAGTAAATTTTTTTCTACTGTGCCGATGGCACGGCTCACCAAATCTGTTCTGTCCAGAAAGGGTTCAATTATCACATCTTCGGGCAATGATTTCTGTATGGTATTTATTTTTCCTTTAATGCTCTTTACGACTTCTGCGCTATTGTATCCTTTGAGCATCATCACCACGCCACCTACCACATCTTTTTCTCCGTTGTAAGTCATTGCTCCATAACGCACGGCACTACCAAAACGAACTTCTGCAACATCTTTAATTAAAATAGGAATGCCGTTGGGATTTGTTTTAACGACAATATTTTTGATGTCGTCAAACGAGCCTATCAATCCAACTCCTCGAATGAAATAGGCGTTTGGTTTTTTGTCAATGTATGCACCACCTGTGTTCTCATTGTTTTTTTCAAGTGCAGAAAAAATTTCAGGGATGGTAATATCCATCGCCAGCAATCTGTCGGGATTAACCGCCACCTCATATTGCTTGAGTTCACCACCAAAAGAATTTACTTCTGCAATACCGGGAGTGCCGTAAAGCTGCCGGGCAACAATCCAATCCTGCATGGTTCGCAAATCCATTGCAGAATATTTTTCTTCACTTCCTTTCTTAGGGTGTATGATGTATTGATACACTTCTCCTAATCCTGTACTGACAGGTGCTAATTCCGGTTTACCAACTCCATTAGGTATATTTTCTTCAGCTTCTTTCAGTCTTTCATTTATGAGTTGTCTGGCAAAGTAAATGTCAACGTTATCATTGAACACAACGGTAATTACCGAAAGCCCGAAACGGGAAATGCTTCGAAGCTCTTCCAGGTCCGGAAGGTTGGTAATGCTTTGTTCAATAGGATAAGTTACCAACTGTTCTACCTCTTGACCGGCAAGAGTAGGACAAACCGTGATGATTTGCACCTGATTGTTGGTGATGTCGGGTACGGCATCAATAGATAACTTATTTGCACTCCACACTCCCCAAACAATGAGTGCAAGTGTCATCAAGGCAATGATGAATTTGTTCTTTATGCTGAACGCAATGATTTTGTTTAACATTTTTATATTAATTGACAATTAGCAATGTGCAATTGACAATTGCTTACTTATTGCAAATTGCCTATTGCGAAACTTTAAAAGTAAAAAAGCTAATCAACCAATCTTTGGCGGCTGCCAAATGGAAGAATTTACCTCCGATACAAAAGATGAATTATAAACAGAAAACTTCTCTATGTTTATTTGAAGGGAAAATTCAAGATTTGGAAAAGCAACTACTGTAATTGAAGTTGCACAACATGCGCAAAAGCAAAAGGGGCTGCACTGGTCGTTTTCATCGTGATGGTGGTCTTGTGCGGCTGCGTAAGTTGAAGGGATTTTGTGCTGGCTTGTATTGCAGTTGTCCTTACATGGCATACAAAGCAGAACAAGCATATATGCTGCTAAAAAAACTGCTATGTATTTTCTCCATTTCACGCTTCAAATATACGATTTTTAATATTTTATGTTACGATAGTTTAATAAGGCGGTGACGATGATATGCTGATGTATATAGAAAAAGGGTTGTTGGTTAAATGCTTAATCCTGTTATGGGTTTACCGTTCATTTTTTTCGATATAATAATGGTATTTCTTTCAGGCTATTTTAGGGCAAGACAATTGCGCTATTTGATAGATGAGGAATTAGCGTTTCAAATAAAAAAGGCTATCTGCAAAACAGACAGCCTCTTTAATAGAATAGGTTTGGTTTTAATTAATTTCCTAATTCACTCATAAATTTTACACGCATCATACGTATTTCGTCAATGGTGTAGTCGTTTTCGCCCAACTCGATTAGCGCATCTTCTGCACTGTCGCTTTCTGCTGTGCGGAAATAGTCGAAAACATCTTGCTGACGGTCGGCATCTATGACTTCGTTTAAATAATAATTCAAATCTATTTTTGTGCCTGAGGCAACAATACTTTCTAACTCTGTGATAATATCTCCCAGCGGAATACCTTTGGCTTCGGCCATATCATCAAGAGAAATTTTGCGGTCAATGTTTTGGATGAGATAAACCTTGAGTCCCGATTTGTTGACTACGGATTTTACGATGAAATCTTGTGGGCGTTCAATTTCATTTTCTTCTACATATTTTTTTATGAGGTCAACAAATGGTTTTCCATATTTGCTTGCCTTGCCCGCACCAACACCGGTTATGTTTTTCATTTCCTCCATGTTGATGGGGTACTGAATAGCCATTTCTTCGAGTGAAGGCTCCTGAAAAATTACAAAAGGAGGCAGGTTTTTTTGCTTGGCCATTTGCTTGCACAAGTCTTTTAGCATGGCAAACAAGGTTTCGTCAGCCGCTGCACCACCACCACCTTCGGGTTCATCGTCTTCGTCACTGTCGGCACTTTCGTAGCTGTGGTCTTGAGTTATTTTGAAGCTTTGCGGCTTGTCCATAAACTTTTTACCTTCATCGCTAAGTTTGAGCAAACCGTAGTTGTCAATATCTTTAAACAACAGTCCGGCAAGCAATGCCTGACGTACAACAGCCATCCAGAATTTAGCATCCTGATCCATTCCTTCGCCAAAGACTTCTAATTTGTTGTGTTGATAGTCTTTAATTGCTTTGTCGTCTTTTCCAATGAGGACGCTGATGACATGCTCTGCAGCAAATTTTTCTTTTACAGCCTGAACGGTTTCAAGAAGTAATACTACTTCGTCTTGTGCTTCTATTTGTGTTTTTGGATGCAGACAGTTGTCGCAGCTGCCACAGTTTTCTTCTTCGTAACGTTCGCCAAAGTAATGGAGCAGATATTTTCTGCGGCATACAGATGTTTCGGCAAACGAAACAGTTTCGAGTAGCATTTGTTTTCCTATTTCCTGCTCGGCAACCGGCTTGCCTTTCATAAATTTTTCGAGCTTCTCAATGTCTTTAAAAGAATAGAAAGTAATGCAACGCCCTTCGCGTCCGTCACGTCCGGCACGCCCTGTTTCCTGATAGTATCCCTCTAAAGATTTCGGGATGTCGTGATGAATAACAAAACGCACATCGGGTTTGTCAATTCCCATTCCAAATGCAATGGTTGCTACAATAACATCAATTTTCTCCATCAGAAATTTATCCTGCGTTTCGGCACGCACCGGTGCATCAAGACCTGCATGATAGGGCAGGGCTTTGATACCGTTTACATTGAGTGTGCTGGCAACTTCTTCAACTTTTTTTCTGCTGAGGCAGTAGATGATGCCTGACTTTCCTGTATGGTTTTTAACAAATTTGATGATCTCTTTTAGTACTTCAACTTTTGGTCGTACTTCATAATAAAGATTAGGTCTGTTGAAGGATGCTTTAAACAACCTTGACTCCATCATACCTAAATTCTTCTGAATATCGAGCGAAACTTTTTCTGTTGCTGTGGCTGTGAGTGCAATGACAGGAATGTTTCCGAGTGCTTCTATGATGGGCTTTAATCTACGGTATTCAGGACGGAAATCGTGTCCCCATTCTGAAATACAGTGTGCTTCGTCTATGGCCAGGAAAGAAACTTTAATTTCTTTAAAGAAAGCAACGTTTTCTTCTTTTGTTAATGATTCGGGCGCAACATAAAGTAACTTTGTTTTGCCTGATTTGATATCTTTTTTTACCTGGGCAATCTCTGTTTTGTTTAGCGATGAGTTGAGGAAGTGCGCCACAGCTTCATCGGTATTAAATCCTCTTAATGCATCAACCTGATTTTTCATCAGTGCAATTAAAGGTGATACAACAATGGCTGTGCCGCCCATCATTAATGCAGGCAATTGATAGCACATAGATTTGCCACCACCCGTAGGCATAATAACAAAGCAGTTTTCGCCACGCAATACCGTTTGAATAATTTCTTCTTGTTCGCCCTTAAATGTGTCGAATCCAAAATATTTGAATAAGGCGTCCTTTAGTCGAGCATCTGTAGGCTTTTGCTTGTTTGAGGCTGCAATTATAGTTTTTGCAACCGGCTTGGCTTTTTCGACCTCTTTAGTTTTCTTCTCAACTACTGTCTCTTTCACCTTCACTTTAGCCTTGGTGTCGGTTTTTTCATTCTTGTCTTTCACAGATTTCTTTTTCTTTGTTTCTGCTAACATTTTATTTATTATGCTAATTAAAAATTTGAGTTAACTAAATTAGATATTTTTGCTCAATTAAATTGTAACAATTAATTTTTTTTTAAAAAAATCAGAAATAGTTTAGATTGAAATCAAAGCAACAGATAATTAAAATTGCCAAAAAGACCCTTCAGTTGGAGGCGTCTGCTATTGACGGCTTGCAAAAATATGTTAACCATGATTTTTTTGAGACTGTAAAATTAATATTTTTATCAAAAGGAAGGGTTGTTTGTACTGGAATTGGTAAAAGTGCCATTATAGCTCAGAAAATTACCGCCACACTCAACAGTACAGGCACGCCAGCTGTGTTTATGCATGCTGCCGATGCCGTTCATGGCGACCTTGGGGTAATCCAAAAGGACGATGTAGTGATTTGTATTTCCAAAAGCGGCAACACCCCGGAAATAAAAGTGCTGGCGCCCTTGCTAAGGATGGCAGGCAATAAGCTAATTGCTATGGTGGGCGACACCTCTTCCTATCTTGCGCAGCAGGCACATTATATTCTAAACACTACCGTTGCCCGAGAAGCATGTCCGCATAATCTGGCACCTACAACAAGCACTACGGCACAGTTGGCCATGGGCGATGCCCTGGCAGTGTGTCTGCTCGAAAACAGGGGGTTCTCAAGTAAAGATTTTGCTAAATATCATCCCGGTGGGGCATTGGGTAAAAGGCTGTACCTGAAAGTTGGAGATGTTTATAAGAACAATGCCAGCCCACAGGTAAAACCTACCGATGACCTGAAGAAGGTGATTGTAGAAATTTCGGGAAGCCGCCTTGGAGCAACTGCCGTTGTAGATAAAGGTAAACTAATAGGGATAATTACCGATGGCGACCTAAGGAGGATGCTGCATAGAAGTGGCAATACACTGGCAACAAAGGCAAGAGATATTATGACTTTAAAGCCAAAAACTGTTAGCCCCGATACCATGGCTGCCGATGCATTTGTGCTGATGAAGTCAAATAATATTACCCAGTTAGTTGTGGCTGACAAAGGGAAGTATCTTGGTTTTATTCACCTTCACGATTTGCTTAAAGAAGGCATATATTAATTTTTAATTAAAGAAATGTTTTTCAGAAGGAAGCCCGACCCCAACTCAGAAATGAATTTTCTGGATCACCTTGAAGCCTTGCGCTGGCATTTGGTGCGTGCAACGTTAGCCATATTTATTTTAGCCGTTGTAGCATTTATTTATAAAGACATATTGTTCGATAAGATAATTTTCGGACCCAAGAACCCACATTTTATTACCTATAGACTGCTTTGTATGCTTTCGCAGAAATGGTCAATTGATTTATGTATTACCGATATTCCATTTCACCTGATAAGCACCACTATGGCAGGACAGTTTACTACGCACATGGTGGCAGCCGGAATTGCAGGCCTGATTTTAGGATTTCCTTATTTACTTTGGGAAGTTTGGCGTTTTGTGAAACCTGCATTGTCGGCCAAAGAGAAGAAATATACCAGAGGCATAGTGTTTTCAGCTTCTTTTTTGTTTTTCTGTGGAGTAGCATTCGGTTATTTTATTCTGGCACCGTTATCAATAAACTTTTTGGGAAGTTATAAAGTGAGCGAAGAAGTACAGAATGCCATTACACTCGATTCATATATCAGCATTGTAAGCATTATGACATTGGCGTGTGGAGCGGTTTTCGAACTGCCTATTCTCGTTTTTTTCCTCACCAAAATGGGTATTATAAGTCCTCAGTTTATGAGGCGCTACCGTAAACATGCTTTTATTGTAAATCTTGTGGTTGCTGCTTTAATAACGCCTTCGCCAGATGTTACCAGTCAGATGCTGGTGGCGATACCATTGTTTCTGCTATACGAATTCAGCATATTTGTTTCTGTTGTTGTGGCGAGGCAGGAGAGTAAAAACGAATAAAAAATAATCACATGAGCAAAAGTGTAGATGAGTTTAATGACTATCGCGCAAAAATGAATAAGCGCATTCTCGACTCAGATAATCTGGTTTTAAAAAGATTGTACAACCTTGATGCGAATACTTATATGGATGGTGCCTTGCCGGTGCAAACCAAAGAAATGCTTGGGCTTGTTGCCAGCATGGTGCTGCGCTGTGATGATTGTATTAAGTATCACCTTATTCAATGCAAACAAAGTGGTATTACTACAGAACAGATTTATGAAGTGTTTGCCGTAGCCAATATTGTTGGAGGAACCATTGTGATTCCACATACCAGAAGAGCAGCGGAATTTTGGGATGAGATTTGAATTTAAAGTTTATCTGCCTTATTCAGTTGGAATGAAAGGTAAAAGATAGGCTGCTTAGCTGCTAAATATTTTTTTTCATAAGTGGTTTGAATATCCATGTCAACCGGCATCTGCAATTCTTGATATAGGTCTGTTGTTCGGTTTAATATTTTATAGCCGCCATCACTGACAGTCTGCACGGTAAATTCAAATAAACTTTTATTGTCGGTCTTTAAATGAACAATGCCGTTTGGTTTTAAAAAAGTGCTGTATCTTTTGAGGAAAAGGGGAGAAGTGAGTCTTTTGTTCTCTTTCGATTCCTTTGGCTGCGGATCAGGAAAGGTAATCCAAATCTCACTTATCTCATTGGCTGCAAAAAACTTTTCAATGGTTTCCATCCTTATTCTTAGAAAAGCAGCATTCATTATTTTTTCTTCGTTAATGGTTTTTGCACCACGCCATATTCTTGCACCTTTAATGTCAATGCCAATAAAGTTTTTTTGCGGATAACGTTGTGCCAAAGCAACAGTGTATTCACCTTTACCGCATCCTATTTCCAAGACAATAGGTTGCGGTTTTTGAAAAATGGTTTCGTTCCACTTGCCTTTTAAATTAAAATCCGGTGAGTGATAGTTTATTTCCGGCTGAATTACCCTCTCAAATGTCTGCATTTCTGCAAAACGTTTCAGCTTATCTTTCCCCATAATCTTTTATACTCAAATAACGGTAATAGTATTTGCGAAGTTTGTAATTATTACTCCTGACTTGAAGGCAGTGCCATTAAATTGGAAAACAAACGGTATGCTCCGGGCACTCCAGCGGGCAGTTGCCTGAAGAAAGCAAGACCTGTATATACAAAATGCCCTTTGCCGGATTTGGCAACTATCAGACTTCCATTCAATGGACTTTCGCCTTTGTCATTGCAGCTTAATGGGGCTTGATACTTTGGGTCAATATCTTCCGCAAAATAGATTCCACGCTCCTGAACCCATCCTCTAAAATCTTCTGCAGTAATTTTGTTTGGTGTGTTTAATATTTTATTTTCCGGCTCAGTAAATCTAATTTCTGCATATTCATCTGTAACTCTTTTTCTTGATATTTTAAAAGGATATGGGCCTATGTTGTTACCAAGTTTACCCAAGTTGTTGTTGGTATTATATTGTACAATAAAAGTGCCACCGGAAGATACAAAGTCCATGAGTTTGTTTTTATAACCCATAAGCCAATCGTTGGTGTTGTAAGCTCTGACTCCTGCAATAATCACACTGTAATTTGACAGATTGTCGTTCCTGAGATTTTCTTCTTTTAAAACAGATATATTATAACCGGCATTCTGAAGACACTGCATCACTTCATCACCGGCACCTTCAATGTATCCTATTTTGCCTTTAGATGTTTGAAGCTGTAAAGGAACAATTTTTACTTCTGATGGTTTGAAATAATATTGGTAGGGGATGTGCTCGTAGTTGATTTCCTGCAAAGAATATGCTTCTGTATTATTTGGTAAAATACTTACTTGTAAAAATTGATTTGCTATCCTTTGATCAGCATCAGCCTTTGTGTCCTGTTGTATTGTAGCATTAAAAATCAGGCGCTCGTTTTTTGAAAGTTCTTTAACTTCAAATTCAGAAGGATTGACTTTATACCCTGCCGGTATGGTTAATCTAATTTTGCCAGTAAAGGATTTACTAAGACTTCGTACTGTAAGCTTCAGATGGCCGGTTTTATTGTTTATTAAAAGACAAACATTCTCATTAAAGTTTACAGAAACGGGTGGGACTACACTGGTTGTTCTGTATTTTTCGCCCTCTACCGGGTCAATCCATTTGTATCGCACCGGCAGATTAAAGGTTAATAGATGGTCTGAAATTTTTACTCTTACAGATACAGAAAAAACGGCATCATTAACAGGTTTCTCAATCATGTTTGGGTTGTCTAAAACATAACGACCTGATTCAGGTTTGTTTTTCAACCAGTAGTGAATACTATAAGGAATGCTTGCAGGCACAACAAACGATTTTTCATGCGACCAGATTTTATTGTACTCAAGCTTTGTACTCATACTTGTATCAGAAAATGGTAAGTATGATATAGATTCAATAGTTGCAGGCGTTTGAGAATATATAATGGAGCTGAGCTTAATAGCGATGCTGTCACCTTGAGTTACATAAGGTTGATTCGAGGTAGCATCAAACCATAAACCTGCACAAGACAAAATAAGTTGCTCGGTTTCCTTGATTTTTAGATTTCTCCAGTGGTTATCCTGTAATTTGTTTAATTCATCATGAATCTTTAGCAAGTCAGGTAAAATAGCAGCAGGGTTTTTCATATCAAATTTAAGCAAGGCTGTTTCAGAAAGGGTCTTTATTGCTTCTGTGCCTTTAATTCTGTTCCAACTGAAATTACTTTTGCAAAATATTGTTGTACATGAGGTGTCGCCATCAATGTTTTTTAAATATTCAAGCATAGAACCTCTGATAATTTCTACACCAAACCCCTGACTCTTGTGCTGACTTCGGCTTAGTGCTGCAATTTCACCACATCCTTTTCCCCACCATGTATTGAAAAACCCAACATCTGTTTTCAATTGGTCATCACGTTGTGTGTTATTATTTCCAAAATTAAAGGTGTTCCAATACAGTGTTTTTGCCTGCCAGGGCTTTAAAGTTTTAAGTTGCTCAGGAAAATATTTATTGTCAGCAGCCATTTTAAAAGCTTCTCCCGCTAAAATTGCACTGGCTGTATGATGCCCGTGTCCGCCTTCGCCAGTAGTAGGAAAGCGGGTAATAATGACATCCGGTTGAATTAATCGGATGATATAAACCACATCTGCCAGTACGCTGTCATGATTCCAGAAAGTAAAAGTTTCTTCCGGTGATTTGCTATAACCAAAATCAATGGCTCGTGTAAAGTATTGTTCTGCACCATCAATTTTTCTGGCTTGCAACAATTCGTTAGTACGGATAATTCCTAAGGCCGCTCCTTGTTCTTTACCAATAAGATTTTGTCCGCCTTCGCCACGATTGAGGCTCAGATAACACGTGCGTAAATGTTTTTCTTTTGATAAATAGGTGAGCAGCCTTGTATTTTCATCATCAGGGTGAGCAGCAATATACAATACCGTGCCAACGGTATTGAGCTTTTCAAGACCTAATTTTATCTCTGACGGATTATAAGACTGTGCAGACAACAAACTGCACCAAAGAGTCAATAAAAAAAGAAAGTGAATTTTTCGAACCATAGATTAAAAAAAACCGAAACTACAATTTTTATCAGTTCATTTTGTTTAATAGTGCAAAATAGGATTAGAATTGAGGGGGCTGTGTTTGTTATAAGGTAGATGTTTTTATTAAAAAGTGAATGGTTTCTGTAGAAGTAAAAGCGTAAATTGTATTTGGAATTTCCTAAACTACTGATGAGAGTTTGTTGTTTGTACTCTTTGTTTACGTTTTCTCACCAATAACTGCCCATGCTTTTCTTCTTAACCTGTGTATTTTTCACAATTCTTCACTTGAGTAAATTGGATTGAAATTTACTCATAAATGATTTTTTTGTCCATGTTTTACACTTTTTTGTGCAAACCTATTTCAGGGCAGGACATATTTTTTTGTGGGTGCCTAATCATTGTCAATTATTTCCTTTACTTTTTGTTCTAACGCTTTTTGGTCAGGTAAATACAACTGATATTTTGAAACGAAAATTTTATTGGTCAATCCACCAGTTGCATACTTTACTGTGAATTCATGTTTATCTGTGGCAATGATAATTCCGATTGGTTCATTGTCTCCTTCGGTATTTTCTTCTTCTTTAAAGTAGTTCAGATATAGATTCATCTGCCCGATGTCCTTGTGTGTTACTTTTTTTGTTTTCAAATCAATCAGCACAAAACATTTTAAAATGCGATGATAAAAAACAAGGTCAATAAAATTGTGTTCGTTGTCAACTGTGATTTTAAATTGTCTTGCCACGAATGAAAAACCTTTCCCAAGTTCCAACAGAAATTTCTGCAAGTTGTCAATGAGTTTCTTTTCAAGCCCTCTTTCTTTAATGATGCCGTCTTTCGGCAATTCAAGAAATTCAAAAACATAAGGGTCTTTCACTGCATCCTTTGCTGAAATTAGTTCATGTCCTTTCTTTGCTAATGCCAACACACCTTTCTTGTCGGTGCTTAATGCCAATCGTTGAAACAAAGCGGAATCAATCTGCCGTTTCATTTCTCTGAAACTCCAGTTTTCTTTAATACTCTGTTTCTCGTAGAAACTTCTTGCCAAGTCGTCCGAAACCGTGAGTAATTCAGCATAGTGGCTCCAACTCAGCAATATGCCGGACACTGTCTGGCGTTTTGCAGATTTGCCAGACACTGTCTGGCGAATTTCAGATTTTCCGAACATCGTCTGGAAATTCGGGTATTTGATATAGAAAAGCCGCATCAGTTGAAGGCTTGAACGACTGAATCCTTTACCGAATCTCGTCTTTAAGTCTTTGGAAAGAGAAACCAACAATTCCGTTCCATACTCTGCCCGCTCTTTTCCTTGCTGCTCATATTCAACAATGTGTCTGCCTATTTCCCAATTGGCTTTCACTAACTCTGTATTGATTGCTTTAATTGCATTCTCTCTTGCTTTTTGCAAGGTTGAACCAATGTTATCAAGTAAATCGTTGTATTTGTTCTTTGATAGTTTCATTCTTTTGCTATTTTTATCCATTCAAAGTCTCCCTCATTTCAGGAGACTTTGAATGTAGAAATTGCTACTTACCATTCCATTTAAGTAACATCAACTACATAAACACCCGGCAAATTAAGTTCATAAAACCCTGCACTTGAATGTTTGTGGTCGGTAAACTCAATTGCCAAATTCCACTTTTTAACACAGGGATGGTGATGTATGTTATCTAACCTTTGTTTCATAAACATTTTTTGTATAGTATGGTTTACAGTCAAACGATTGTTCAAATACGTGATGCAGTTTGCCGTCTTTAGTCTGTTCTTTAGGAACGGCATGTTCCATTTTCAACAATAAATCAAATCTACCCGTCTCCTTTAACCTTTTAGCCATTTCATAAGCCTTAAATCATTTGCCGTTTGCCACTAATTTATTTTTTGTGGGCTGATTATTCATTGTTCTTGCTCTTAAATAAACTGTCAAATAAAGTTTTCTGTTTAAAATAAAGTCCGTCACTTTTTCCTCTCACTTGTCCAACAAAGTTGATGTAACCTTCAAGACGATGAATAAATTTTGCCCTGTGTTGGATTTCAATTTCTCCTCTAAAATTAAAGTGTCGCTGTGTTGCTGTGTCAATGCCGTTTGTTGTCATGTCATGTAGCATTGCCCGAATTTTCTTCAATAGTTTTCTGTCAACATTTACTTTTTCATTCACTGTCAAACCTGTTACGGTTTGTTTTCTGTTTGATGATTTCAAACGAAGTTTCTTCTCGTTGATTTGAAAGTTATTTTTCTTAATCAGGTTAATGATGTCAAGAACTGTGTCGTTTGAAATGAGTGTATCAGCTGAAAAAGTTAAATCATCAGCGTAACGGGAAAATAGTAAACCGTTTGTGTTGCAAAACTCTTTCAAGTCATTGTCAAGTTTCAGACAAATGAAATTTGAAATCACTGGCGAAGTTGGTGCACCAATTGGAAGTTTGCCTTCATAAGTTGTCAGTAAAGTCAATGCTGTTGCAACTGAATCATTAAAGTTGAAACACTCGGAAGTAAAAACGTCCTTCACCTGCATTGCAGATATACTTGGAAAAAAATCTTTCAAGTCAATATTCAACACATGCTTTTTACCGATGTGAACTTTAGCATTCTCAACGATATTGCAATGTGTCCCTAAGTAGTGAGGATTCACAACAAAGCCATGCACTTCATTTGGCTTCATCCACAAATAATACGCTTGCAAAAAATAATTCAGTCGCTTCTGAATTGCCTTCAACTTTTTTTCGGGAGCAAAAATTTGTCGTTCACCACCTTTCTTTTTTTTGATTGAATAATTCCTGTAAGTCGGATTGTTTATGATTTCCTCCAACTGAAAAAAAGATGTTTTGAGAAGCCTGCAAAGTTCCGATGGGCTTTCAACTGTCAGAAGGAGTAAGGCATTTAATTCGTGCTTCTTTAAGGACTGCAAACTTTTATGCAAATGATGTGAGCCAACATAAAAATATTTATGAATATGCTTTTTATTCTCTGCCGAAAATTTAAGTATGTCAGTTGCTTGTTGCATAAATAAAAATGAGCCGTTGCAAATTATCTTTGATTTTGTCGTTATTTATGAGAAGCGGAACGCAGTGAGCATCGCAATAAATAGCGATAATTCAATTCTTCCACTCCGTCACGGGTTGCAGGAACACAACCACCATGTCGTAAATGTTTGACATCATAATTTTTCAAGCAACGGCTCAATGTCTTTGATGTTAAAATGGTTCTTCTAATTCTTCTAATCTGCTTTTTGAAAATGTAAATTCGTTTTTGAAACCGTCAAAGTTTCTGTAGTTGGTAAAGTTTGCATCACGCAAAAGTTTTACTGTTCCTAAACTTCCGTTTCTATTCTTAGCCAAAATAAGTTTTGTTAATCCCGCTGTGCTGTTACCGTCTTCATCACATTCAAGTCCGTAATATTCGGGTCGGTAAATGAAAATCACTTTGTCCGCATCTTGTTCAATTGCTCCGCTTTCTCGCAGGTCAGAAAGTTGCGGATGCTTTGAACCGCCTCTTGATTCAACTGCTCTGCTCAATTGACTGGAAGCAATTACACAAACATTTAAGTCCTTGGCAATGTTCTTTAATTCCCTACTGATGTAACTGATTTCAAGTTCCCGGTTGTTACGGTACTTATTTGAACTCATCATTTGCAAGTAATCAACAACAATCACTTTCACTCCATTTTCAGCAATCTGTTTTTGGCAATGGGCTTTCAATGCTGTGAAAGAATTATTGCAACTGTCGTTCACAAATATTTTGTGTTTGCCAAACTCATTTGAAATTGCAGATAAATTATTTTTCTGTTCTTCTGTTAGTTCGTGTTGCAAAATTTTATTGACTGCAATTCCTGAAAGTGAAGAAATGAAACGGCTTGCTAATAAAAATTCAGATAAATCAAGAGTGAAATACAGAACTGGAATAGTTGTAGAAATATTGAGAGACAGATTTACAAGCAATTGGGTTTTTCCCATTGAAGGTCTTGCTCCAATTACAACTAACTCTCCCAAGCCAAAACCGCCAAACATTCTATCAAATTCTGTGAATCCTGTTTTGATTGCGTTGCCCGGATGCGTTTCTGCTTGTAACTGATTTATGTTCTTAGAAACAAGGTCGGCAATACTTTTTGATTCTCTAGCAACACTGTTTTGCAATTCCGATTCATAAACTATCTGCTTCAATGAAGCAAGCAACTCTCTTTCGTCAATATTTTGATTGCCGACAAGATTTTCAATTTTATTTTTTATTTCCTGATTCATTTTGTGAAGGTAGATTTAAGTTGTGTTGTAACAGCGATTGTTGAAAAATTATTGTCCTGTAATTGCCCGAAAAAGAATTATCCCTACTGTCAAACCAATTGAAGCAAAGAGTAAAATTTTCAGAAGATTATTTTCTTTAGCAATTTTCTCAAACATTTTGGTAAATTCTTTCTCTGAATTATCAATTCGTTGTTTGGTTGCGTTCTCTGCTGATTCAATTCTTGAAGCCAAATCTTTTTGTTTGGCGGTTAATTCGTCTTTAATATTTCTTTCAATATCGCCAAGTCGTTGCTGTGTATTTTGTAGTCCTTGATTTATTGAACTTACTTTGTCCATTCAAGTTCTCCCTCATTTCAGGAGACTTTGAATGGACGGAAAACCTGGACACCAAAGTATCCGTGAAGAGGTTTTTCAATTAAAAGTAGGCTTCATCAGCCGCGGCTGATAAGCCAATATAAGCCCTTTAATTTTTTCCAAGAAAATTTCGCTGCATAAAATCAAGCCATCTTAAAACAGAGAAGAGCACTTCTACATTAATATTAGATGCAGTATTCTAAAAGAAAATAACTTTTTTACAACCTGACGGTTTGGCAACTTGACGCAGGTAGGGCATTTTAGCACCACTGTTGATGCGAGAACCGAACTTCAAATATAGCGCAATAGTTCAATCGTTGCAATTTACTTCTGTTTGCGTTCAAACCACTTGTCAAGCGTTCGTTTTTATATATGTGCTGGATTAATCTGTATTTGTCCTCCAATGGCTTTTAAAACTTTCATTATTGTTGCAAATTGCGGCTTTGCTCCATCAGACAATGCTTTATATAAACTTGGTCGGCTAAGTCCGGTTTCTTCCGCTATTTTAGTCATTCCGATAGCTTTTGCAATGTTTCCGATTGCAGTTATAATTTGAGCATCATTTCCATCTTTCAAAACTTCATTAAGGTATTCAGCAATCATTTCGTTGCTTTCTAAATAGTCCGATATGTCAAATTTTGTTGTTTCCATTTTCTTTACTTTTTAAGTTTACTCCAAATATCTTTCGCTTTTTCTATGTCTTTTTGTTGGGTTGATTTATCTCCACCAATCAAGAGAACGATAATTTTTCCATTTTTTTCCTTGAAGTAGATTCGATAACCTTTTGCATAGTTGATTTTCAATTCACTAATTCCGTCACCAACAGGTTTGCAATCTCCAAAATGTTCTTCGGTTTCCAATTTTTGGATTCGGAACAAAATCTTTGCTTTTGCTACTAAATCTTTTAATTTTTTCAACCATTTATCAAATTCTGCCGTTTTCTCAATAAAGTACATTTAATCATTGTATTCATTCGGATACAAAATTAGTGAAATTTTTTTTAAATACTAATATTTATTTCCATTCCATTTCAGTAACATCAACTACATAAACACCCGGCAAATTAAGTTCATAAAACCCTGCACTTGAATGTTTGTAATCGGTAAACTCAATTACCAAATTCTACTTTTTAGCATAGGGATGGTGATGTATGTAATCTAATTTTTGGTCCATAAACTTTTTCGTATAGCATGGTTTACAGTCAAACGATTGTTTAAATACGTGATGCAACTTACCGTATTTAGCCTGTTCTTTAGGAACCATTTGTTCCATTTTCAGCAATAAATCAAATCTGCCTGTCTCCTTTAACCTTTTAGCCATTTCATAAGCCATAAATCATTTGCCGTTTGCCACTATTTTATTTTTTATCCATTATTTCAAAGTCCCCTGAAATGAGGGAGACTTTGAAAGTATGGAAATAGCACTTCACCGGCTCTATTTCCAATTTGTTTGTTACCGGCAGGTTTTCTTTTCATTTTAGTCTTATTGATAAATCCAAATGCCCTCCAAATCCGAGTTCAACTATTTTTTGAAGTGTCGAAATCCGAGCTTCTTTTATGTTGTTCTCTATTTTTGAAATATACGACTTGGTCGTACCAACTCTGTTTGCAAGCTCTTCTTGTGTTAAGCCTTTTTCAAGTCTTGCTTGTTGAAGCATTACTCCGATTTTAAAGTTTTCGTACCCAGCTTCCAATTCATCACGTTTTTTCGTTCCACGTTTGCCGTAGTTTTTTTCTTTAAAATCTTCAAGTGTCATCAAATTTTTATTTTTCGTTTTCATATTCTGTTTTTATTTTAATTGCCATTTCAATTTCCTTTTTTGGTGTCTTTTGAGTTTTCTTCTGAAGACCATTAGCCAAAACCACTAATTGTCCTTTGTCGAAAAAACAGAAAATACGAAAAATATCACTTCCTAATTGTACTCGAATTTCGTAAAGTCCTTCCGTATTTTCTATATGCTTTAGATACGTTTCTGGAACTCTTTCTAAATCTTCTACCAAATCAAATGTCCAAACTATTTTCGCTTTTACTTTCTTGTTTTGCTTGTTAAAAAAAGTTTGAAAATAGTCTTTGTAAAAGGTTATTGTTCTATATTTCTTTTTTTCGTTCACTTTGCAAATATACAAAAGTTTCTCTTTAGTGCAACTATATTTTATGGGTTTTTTGTTTATTGTTGTCGGAGAGATTTAGGCGAAGAGTTCGGTTAAACTTCTGGCTAACGGCTGTCTGTGAAAAAATATAATTTCAAAAACATGTTCAAATATAGGGATAATGTTGTATGTTTAGATATTAAAAATTGGTCATAGCAATGCCCACACTAACAAGAATAAATCGGGAGCAAATCACCTTTTCCAACTTAGAGAGTCAGGTAGCTCCAGACAGAGAAATAAGTTTTATAGATGCTCTTGTCCATTCAAAGTCCCCTGAAATGAGGGAGACTTTGAAAGTACGGAAATGGGCTGGTTTTATATGTTTTCAGTTGTTAATGAGTTTGCTTTTACGTCATCATAAAATTTTGCCATAGTAACTTGCATATACGGCATAAGCCATAGAAGGCCTATTCCTAATGTCAGAATACAAAGCAATGCCCAACCTAAAAATCTCAGACATAGACAAAAATACTTCCATTTGTAACCATCCATCATCTTTTTACTTTTATCTATTGCATCCATAGCACCAATTGAATTGTCATCAGCTAAAATGTAGAAGGTCATAGAATAAGATATGGCAGCAATAATACCGGGTATTATAAGTAAAATCATCCATAATAAAAAGAAAAGAATTATTAATAGATAAGCACCTAATGCAGTTCCAAAATTACTAAAGCCTTGAAATATTTGTTCCAGTTTAGCGTCTTGGTTTCTTGAAATGGATAACCCAAAAACGGCAAGACCTAAAGCAAATGGACCAGAAATTATTAATGATGCAATTGGTCCAACAATTGTTATCATTTGTAAAACCACAGAGATTAATAAATATACCACAAATGTTCCAATGGCTAAGCCCCATTTACCTTTTAGAGATTCTCTCGCCATTTGCATTAAAACAACATTTTCAGTTTTCATTTTATTTCTTTTTTATGTTTTCCTACTCATTTGGCTTTTCGGTTTCGCCCCGTTTCTTTAGTGGTCGCTGGTCTCCACTTTTTATTTTTATTCTGTCAGTCATTAATAGTCAAGAACTGTCAAACCGCAAGAACTGTGGTGCTCGTGTCTGTCCTTGACTACTGTGTCGTTTCTTAAACTTGCCCATAACGTCAGTCTGTAAAAAAACAATTTTAAAAACATTTTCAAATATATGGATAATGTTTGTCCATTCAAAGTCTCCTGAAATGCGAGAGACTTTGAAAGTACGGAGAAAGGTAAAAACGGCAAGCTGGCATTAGCCACTGTGGGAAATAAACTTATTAAACAAGCGGTGGCTGTTGCTAAATCCGAATTGCCTTACGATGAAAAATATTCTTCTATAAATGCTTGTTTTTAACCACAGTTCTTGTTATGCACAGTTATACTCTGTCCACAAAGCACAAATGTATGTGGTTCCGTTACAGTTTTTATATGTTCGCCTTAATCAATCCAAAGTAACTTAACATTATTTCCCAACCTTTTCCTTTCGGTATGTGATAAATAGTCATTTCATCAGAAGGTCTAATTGTGCTTTTGATTATGTAATCAGGAAGTGTATGATCTGAAGAATTAACCATATACATATAAAATATTCCGCCAATCAGAAATGTGTATGCACGATGTCCTGATTTAATTCTTATTTGCTTTGGATGACCAATGATGTCAGTTGAAACATCTTTGTCATTTACATATGTCATAAAGTACAAAGGATAATCATCAACCTTTCCAGGATTACCTTCATAAATCATTTTGCGTAACACTTCTTCATGCGGTCCTAAATTTATTTGGTCAAAGAGTGCACGTTTTGAAATACTTGCTCGCCAAAGAACCGACAACAGAAATATTTTGAACTTATGATAATTTATTTTCTTGCAAAGGGTAAACTTCACTCCGTCTTGACTTTTAAAATTATCGCATTCAGGACATTCACTATCTCGTAATGCTCCACCATAAATTGCCTTACGCGCATAATTCTCATAGCCACCTAAAAGTTTGTTGTCACAGTCACTGCACAATAAACCTCCTTCGTATTCGCCCGAAGAAGGCATTTTAATTCTTGGTTTTACTTTGCCAAATTCCGATGCAGGAACAACTCTAATTTTGTGATTGTCGTCATACAATTCCTCATACATAAAGTCAGGAATAATATGAGATTTTGCGATTAGTTGTTTTTCTTGTAAGCAAAGTTTGCACTTTTCCATTGTACAAAAGTTCGATAAAAAATGTCTGTATAATGTTCCGCAGTTTCAAATTAGCACTACCGGTTGTTCGAAGCGTTAAAATTGCACATAACGTCAACATGTGAAAAAAATAATTTCAAAAGCATTTACAAATATAAATTAATTTCAAAAGGTTTCATAAAGTAAAATTATAAACCAGGTGAGTTCTATTTTCATAAAAACGTATCAACCCTTCAATGTTTTTTTAATATTTCAAAGTCCCCTGAAATACGGGAGACTTTGAAGGTATGGAGAAGGAAAATCCTATGCGGGCAGGATTTGTTTATAATCTTGAAGGCTACGTTTATAGTAGTGCAACGGATTATTGCCCCAGCAAAGGGCTTATTGACTTAGTGCTGCTTGAATGATAGTAGGGCACAAGTCTGAAGACTAGCGCCAGAGGGGGACACACTCTCGGCAAAAAATGCGAACAAATAGAAAGAAAGTTTACACCGCAAAGTAGTTCGCATTTTTTGCACTTGCAGAATGTTTGTTAGAAGCACAACACTTTGATAACCGATAAACCCCTCAAAAAAATTATTTCGTTTAATCTTTATGTTATCAGCCGTTATACTGTTCATCGGAGTCGTAACTTTTCAAGTTTGCAAAAATTTTTATTCATTGCTTCAATATTCTTCTCGTGATTCGTTTTCCGTCAATTGTCAAGACAACAAAATACATCCCGTTTGGTTGCCCATTCAAGTCAATGGTTCTTGTGATTGCAAGATTATCTTGTTCACTAAATACAGTTTGAGCTAAAATATTCTGAATAGTGATGGAAACATATTTCATGCTTTGTTTCTGAATTGTTACATCAATGTTAGATATGAATGGGTTGGGGTAAATAGCAATTATTGATTGAAAATCATCTAGTGAATTTACTCCAGTGATATTATTCAATGTGAAATTGTCAATATAGTTCCAGCTGAGAATAGAATCGGCTACTGCAACTGTTATGAAGGAACTATTATTAATGGGAGAAAAAGTCAATGATTGATAAGTCCATGTAATACCAGGGACTGGAACCGTATCTATTAGTGTGCCAAATGATAAACTATCGGCTGAGTATCCAATCTTTAATTTGTTTGGGTTCCAAGATGAAGATTTTATATTCCAGAAAGAAAGAGTATACGTTTGACCACTAATTAGAGGTGAATTTAACGCTAAAGAAAAGGCTTCAAGTGCTATTGGAAAGTGGCAAGCGATTGCAATAAAATAATTTCCATTTTGTGCTGTTCCATATCCGCAACTATTAGTAAGAATATCAAGACCGTCAGAACCGAAGCCGTAACAATTAGTCATGAATCCATTAAAACTGTTATTGGTAGTATTAATCTGACAATTTGCTGTTGTATTTTCAAAATTACCATTCAAGAAATTCTGAGCGTGGGCTAAATTGAAAATAAACAAAATGTGTAGTGAAAGAATTGCTTTTTTCATAACGTCCCTTTTTTTAATTGCTGTTCAAGTTTGCACTGCCGCCAAAGAATGGCTGATAACATTTAAATATCAGCATATTTTCAGCTAAAACATGCTGAATACTGCACAAATATAGCTGTATGTGGCAATTGTACAAATTTTTTTTTCAAATCCTGTTTTGTCTAGCGGGCTTTGTATTTTACTTAGTTTTTTTACCTTAGGGGTATATGTCATGTTAGTAAGCAGGTTTTTATCACCTGATAGCTGTTTCAAGGCCAAAAGGTCGGTGATACTTTCATTGAATCCGATGTTGTTACTTGCTTTGCCAAAGCTGTTTCATGGCTAAAAGACCGGTGATACTTTCAATCTGGTTTCAGTCCAAAAGGCTCAAACTATTTACTAAAACCAAATCAATAAGCCACATGGTTGTTTTATAAATAGAAAATACATGCTTGCCTTTTAAAACTATGTTTTACTAAAGCCATGTCGAATAGCAGTTAACCCCGATTTTATAGTGAATGACTTCTTCATGGTTTTGTCGTAATGCTCGTATGTTTAATTGACAATAGTTTTGATGACTGTTTTAACAAAATGAAGAATATTTTTAGCCTGAAAGTAGTGGTAATTTGTCAGGATATGAAAAAGTCAATTTCGATTATTTCACAAATATAATTGATTACCAACACGATAGCCATTTGAAGAAATTCTTAAAAAAATCTTTTTCAATTAGTTGTAATTCTAAAAAGAATCTCTACATTTGCAGTCCCAAAAAAGTTGGGATTAACATATTGGATAATTAAGATGCCTACAATACAACAATTAATACGCATAGGCCGCTCTAAAATTAAGGACAAAAGCAAGTCCCCGGCCTTAACATCCTGCCCCCAGAGAAGAGGGGTTTGTACACGTGTTTACACAACAACACCCAAAAAGCCAAACTCTGCATTACGCAAGGTGGCCCGTGTACGTTTAACCAACAAATTTGAAGTAACAGCATATATTCCCGGAGAAGGTCACAATCTCCAGGAGCACTCTATTGTATTAATCCGTGGCGGCAGGGTAAAAGACCTTCCCGGAGTTAGATACCATATTGTGCGTGGTGCATTAGATACCTCAGGTGTAGAAGGACGTAATCAGCGCAGAAGTAAATACGGAACCAAGAAGCCTAAAGCCGGTGCCCCTGCAGCTAAAAAATAATCAGAAAAGTTTCAGTTTAAAATTTCATAGATGAGAAAGTCGAAACCCAAGAAAAGGATTTTATTGCCTGATCCAAGATATAATGATCAACAGGTAACACGTTTCGTAAATGGTATGATGGAGTCCGGTAAAAAAGGAACTGCCTATCAGATTTTTTATGATGCTTTAGAAAAGGTTACTGAAAAAACACAGGAGGACGGATTGGAGCAATGGAGAAAAGCATTAAATAATGTGATGCCATTGGTAGAGGTTCGCAGCCGCAGGGTTGGTGGAGCTACATTTCAGATACCATCAGAAGTTCGTCCTACACGCAGAACGGCATTGGGCATTAAGTGGCTGGTAGGATATGCACGCTCACGTAATGAGAAGTCTATGTCTGACCGCTTGGCCGGAGAAATAATAGCAGCAGCAAAAGGCGAAGGAGCAGCAGTTAAGAAGAAAGATGATACACACCGTATGGCTGAAGCGAACAAAGCATTCTCACATTTTAAAGTATAAAAGCAGAGAGACACTATTCAAATGGCAAACGATTTAAGATTTACTAGAAATATTGGTATTGCTGCACACATTGATGCAGGTAAGACTACTACAACAGAGCGTATCCTTTACTATACAGGTGTAAACCATAAGTTAGGCGAGGTTCACGATGGTGCTGCTACTATGGACTGGATGGTTCAGGAGCAGGAGCGTGGTATTACCATTACATCAGCGGCAACTACCTGCTTTTGGAATTACCGTAACAATAAATATAAAGTAAACATTATTGATACCCCCGGACACGTTGACTTTACCGTTGAGGTAAATCGTTCACTACGTATTCTGGATGGTTTGGTATTCTTGTTTTCTGCTGTTGATGGTGTTGAGCCTCAATCAGAAACAAACTGGCGCTTAGCGAATAACTATAACGTTACAAGACTTTGTTTTGTTAACAAAATGGACCGTGCCGGTGCCGACTTTTTAAATGTGGTTAAGCAGGTTCGTGAAATGCTTGGCGGTAATGCCGTGCCATTGCAATTGCCAATTGGCGCAGAAGAGAACTTTAAAGGTGTGGTTGATTTAATAAACTTTAAAGGTATTGTTTGGAATGAGCACGATCAGGGAATGACCTTTACAGAAGTTCCTATTCCTGCCGAAATTTTGGACGAAGCAAAAGAACTTAGAGAAAAGCTTCTTGAGTCAATTGCCGAGTTTGATGATAAGTTAATGGAGAAGTATTTCGATGACCCAAATAGTATTACAGAGCGCGAAATTCT
>Ga0138256_10001863_pt1 | contig 22650 bp, 18 predicted proteins | sample KNB2016incub_MG_FD_105486 | JGI IMG/M metagenome (GOLD analysis project Ga0138256, IMG submission 105486) | Active sludge microbial communities from wastewater in Klosterneuburg, Austria - KNB2014incub_MG | ecosystem: Engineered > WWTP > Activated sludge > Unclassified | place: Austria... | reverse complement strand
GCGTCAAAAACAAGATCGAACTTTTCTTTCAGTAGCGTAAAATCTTCTTTTTGGTAATCGATCACCCTCACCGCACCGAGTTTTTTTACGAGATCCATGTTTTTGGTATTAGCGACAGCAGTCACCACCACACCCTGATGCGTGAGAAACTGCACCACCGCCGAGCCAATGCCGCCAGTCGCACCATTGACCAAAACCTGCTGCCCCGCCGACAGCTTTACTTTGTTCAGAAAATTATACGCATAATGCGCAGCCTCGAGGCTCGCCGCCGCGTGAATGTAGTCAATCCCTTCGGGAATTTTTGCCACCGCCGCCGTTTCGGCGATCGCCATGTACTCAGCCTGCGACGCGAGCCCCTGGTCGTTGAAACCGAACACGCGGTCGCCGGTCTTGAACAGTGTGACCGAGCTGCCAGTCGCCTCTACGACGCCAGCAAAATCCGTGCCCGGTACCGGCGACTTCGGCCGCATCAACCCGACGAAAAAACGCATGATGAAGGGTTTGCCCGTTAGCACAGCGCAGTCGGTGCGGTTCACCGTAGTGGCGTGGACGCGAACGAGGATTTCATTTTTGCGGGGTGTCGGTTTCTCAATTTCTGAGACTTCCAATCCTTCGGGGCCGCAGTATTTTTTCCGGTAGGCTGCTTGCATTGCGGGTCATAGTTAAAATTGCCTTCCCGCCGATAAGCCATGCAAGAGTGCAAACGACTAAAAGGCCCTAAGCGCGAAAGCTGCGAAAAACAAACGCAGGCATCGCTCGCCGGCGCCGAAAAAGCCTGTAGCGGCGGCCGTTAATACACTCCCTGGCCACGGGCTACCTGCGGTGAGCGTAGTCGAACCGTAGCCCGTGGCCAGAGATCAGTAAAGAAAAAAATCCTTCGCTGATTGCGCGAATTTTTGCGCTTCGATTTGGTATTGGCTGCGGTAATCTTTCAGCCCGCGACCCGCTTCGACATCTAGCCTGAACTTTTCTGACCCGCTCAAAAGATCAATCGCCAAAACATCGGCGACATATTCATAAGGCTCACGCCGCCAATCAAACTCTTTCGGCCACAGATCATGCGCGACCTTCACCATCGCGAGTCCTGTGTAAAATGACTGAAAGATATTCACATCGGTCACATGCACGAACACGCCGCCGCAAACTTCGTCTCTGAACTTGTGGAACGTCGGCTTGAAATACAGTGGCCGAAAATATGTGCCAGGCAACTGCAACGCATTCAAAACCTCTGCATAAAGTTTAGGATTGATAAAGGGAGCGCCGATGATCTCGAATGGGCGGGTAGTTCCCCTTCCTTCTGAAACATTGGTCGCTTCAAACAGACACGTCCCCGGATACACAATCGCGGTATCAACCGTGGGCATATTGGGGGAAGGCTGTACCCACAGGCCTTGTGTCTCTGTGTACAACCAATTGCGGTTCCAGTTCTGGAGTTCTATTATCGTGAGGTTTGCACTCCATCGCTCTGTCGCATTGAGCAGCAGTGCCAGCTCGCCGATTGTCAACCCATGCCGCACCGCCAGCGGATATGCACCCACAAACGATTCACACCCCTTGTGCACAATGCCACCCTCGACAATAACACCCCCGAGCGGGTTCGGGCGGTCGCAGATGATGATTTCGATACCGCGCGCGGCGCAGGCTTCGATGCAGAATGCCATGCTGTACGCGTAGGTATAATAGCGGCAGCCGATATCCTGAATGTCGACAACGAGTGCATCGAGGCCGTCTAAGTCATGCGCCTTCGGTTTGAGTTCTTCTTTAGTCTGCCCGTACAAACTCACGGCCTTGAGACCTGTAAAATCATCAACCTCATCTGACACGGTGATCTGGTCTTGTTCGGTACCGAACATGCCATGCTCGGGCGCGAAGATTTTTTCGGGTTTGAAGCCTTTGCCGATCAGCGCTTCGAACAGGTATTTGCCGTTGGCGGCAACCGAACTCTGGTTCACTAGCAGCGCAAAACGTTTACCTTTGAGATATTTACCGGGGTCGGCGAGCAGTCTGTCGATGCCGAAGGTCGTTCGCATACAGGAATACCTGAAGCGGATAAACTGCGCGTCAAACACCTGCAGCGGGCGAAATACGGTAAAGCTGCCGGCTATTTCACCACGCGGTAATCATGGACAATCGATGCCAGCCCCTTGGCGAGCGTGTTGAGTTCGGTTGCCAGCGCAGAGATGCTGTGCGCATCTTTGGCGCTGTCTGTTACCGCCTGCGAAATACCGGAAATATTCTTGCTGATATCCGACGAAACGGCAGAGATTTGCGTGACGTTGGTGGCAATTTCTTTCGTCGTCATCGACTGCTCTTCGACAGCTGAGGCGATCGAGGTATTGCCTGCGCTGACGCGATTGATGATATCAGTAATCGCAGTGATGCTCTCGATGGCGCTTTCAGTGCTTTTCTGAATCGCCTCAATCTGCTGCCTGATGCTCTCAGAAGAGGCGGATGTCTGCCGTGCAAGGTCTTTCACTTCTGATGCAACCACCGCGAAACCTTTGCCTGCCGCACCCGCGCCCGCGGCTTCGATCGAGGCGTTCAGCGCCAGGATGTTCGTCTGCTCGGCGATCTTTGAAATAACCTGTATCACATTGCCGATACTCGCGGCGCTGACACCCAATTCACGCACTTTTGCCTGCGCATCTTTGGCGATCGCCGCGGCATCGATCGAAACCTTGGCAGTGTCAGATGCACGGCCTGCCACCTCAGAAATCGAGATCGACATTTCTTCGACTGCGCTGCTCACAACCTGCAGATTCTGGCTCATCTGGTTGACCGCGGCGGCAATGCTCGATGCTTGTTGTGAGATCTCTTCGATACCCGTAGAGAGATTCTGACTGGAGTCGGTTAGAATCTTCGAGCCACCGTTGAGATCCGCGCTGTTTTCCTTGAGCTGAAAAATTATCGCCGACAGGCTCGTGTTGAGCATCTGCACGGCTTCGAGCAAGACATCGATTTCATTCTCGCCGCGCACATCGATTGATTTCGTCAAATCACCCTCGGCGAGAAACTTCAACTGCTCAGTCGTCGTGGTCAACGGGCGAAAGAAACCCATGGCAAACCAGATCGCCACTGGAATAAGACTCACTCCCAGCGCCGATGAAATTGTTATGCGCAGCATCTCCGACAGATTCAATAATTTACCGACCAGTGGCACCTGCGAAGCGAGCACACCCAACGCCACCAGAATCAGCAGACGTGCCTTGAGCGAAATATCGAATATCGAATGTTTAACCCCCAAAGGGTTGTGAGGATCATATTTCTTGCCCTGCTTGCCAAGCTTGTCGTAGATTTTTTCGGCCTGCTCGATATCTGCACGCTGCGCGGGACGACGCACCGACATGAAGCCGACCATATTGCCATTTTTGTACTGTGGCGCAACCTGCGCCTCAACCCAGTAATGATCGCCGGAGCTGGCGCGATTCTTGACCATGCCACGCCACGGATGGCCGTCTTTTATTCGGTTCCACAGATCGGCAAACGCAGCGGGTGGCATTTCGGGATGCCGCACCATGTTGTGCGGTTCACCGACCATGTCGGTCTGCTTGTATTCTGAGACCTCGCAGAAGTCTTTACTGGCATAGGTAATGATGCCCTTCAGGTCGGTGCGGGATAATAGGGTGGCATCTCTACGAACGACCTTTTCACGGCCAGTAATGGGTTGATTATTTCTCATATGGTTATTGACGCAGATCAATTTTAAGCAACTTAAATGCCAACTCTTTTTTACAAAAGTCTGGACAAAAATGCCGTAGGTATTTTAGATGGGATTTTTAGCGCAAGATCAGGTAAATCCCGTCCGACTCACGAAAACAATATATCCACGTATGTTGTTCCCGTCGTGAGCGACGACGATGGCCGCGCGGGCTGGCCCTTGATTAATACCTTGTGCTTGGCAAACAGTGCTTTCAGCGCAGAGCGGCTGATCTCGCGCAGTTTCGGATTGTCTTTCTGCTGGCGAATTGCCTCGAGCAAAAGCCCGTCGAGCCTGTCGCTGCGATGCTCAAGTACAAGAGTAATTCTGACCGAATTTTCGGGTTGCGGTGGTACGTTTACAGGCATGGAATGCCAAAATTTCAGCCTCCTGAGAACAGCGCGTAAAGGACATAAGCTTATCTGGTTAAAAACCATTGACGCCAAAGCTTTGAGCAGGTACCTATACCCATGAACGCATTCAAGATTGCCTCGAACGTGGGCTTTGTCATCGCACTCGCCGGTCTTGGCATCACCTATTACGGCTTCCGCTTTTTGCTCGAAACGAACGACCTGCAGAAGAACGGGATCAAGGTTAAAGGCAAAGTCATCGAGATACACCAGAACGGTCCGATGTACCGCATGCCTGTCGTCGAATTCAAAACAAAAGAAGGCAAAAAACACCGCTTCGAAAGCCGCTTGCAGGTGAACCACCTAATGTTCAAATACGCGGTGGGGCAAGAAGTTGAGGTTATCTATCATAAGGCGGATTTCAAAAATTGCGAAATCAATGCCTTCTGGGAGCAGAACATGCCCCAGATCTTTCTCGGCAGCTTCGGTGTTTTCCTCTTTCTGTTCGGCCTGTTGTTCCGCTGGTTGATGCTTCGAAAAGCCAGAAAATACGCGGCGGCTTAGAAAATGAAGGCGAACTTAAATATCCTTGGCCTCGTTACCCATGGTAAGGCCAGACTGCAATTAGCGGTTACCACCTTTTTTGTCATCTTGATGGCAATCTCCTCGGTTTTTACGCTGGTCTACACCTATACGCAAACCTCTGACGCGGCGCTGCGGTCTGCGCGGCAGATGATGAAGCAGGCAAATAGCGCGATGTCGCGCGACGTGTTACGCTATATGAGCATGGCGAAACGGGCCGCCCGCGCAGCAGCATGGAACTTCAAAGATCTCAAGACAGTCCACGGCAACCGTGAGCGCATTTTTCCTGCGATTGCGGGTCTGTTGCGGGCGCAGCGTGAAGTGTTTGCCATTACCGTGGCCGACAAGCATGGCTCGGTTATGATGGTCGGCAAAATTTTTGACGACCCGAAATACAGTATTGATAAAAAAAAGCCGCTGCCCAAAGAGGTGGCATTCCGCGCGCATTGGGTAGACCGGCAGAGCAGACCGATGTCTGAATATTATCTCTACATGGATAAGAATATGAAAGTCATTGATCAGGAAACGCGCCCGACCAGTGAAATTAAATACGACGCGCGCACCAAACAGTGGTACAAAGACGCAGCAGAGAACAAAGACAATACCTGGACCGACATGCGCATCTATTCCAATGGAGAGTTTGGCACCGCGAATGTGGAGCCGATTAAAGACGACAACGATGACATACGCCTCTTGGTATCGGTCAGTCTCGCACTGTCGTTGCGCGACGGTATTTCATCGCGCCTGCAAGTCGGGCAAAATGGCCTGGGGTTTCTCGTCGACGGTGACGGACAAATCATCGCTTATCCTGAACGCAATAAAATTACCCGTTGCACCCCCGCCGCTAAAGAGGGCGAAAGACCTGTCTGTGTATTCAATAAAGTCACCGAAATGGGCAATCCGGCGCTGGCGATGGCCTTCCAGAAATTCAGGGAAAAATCCAACCTTGAAGACGAAAAAAACCTTCCCAAGCGGATCAACTACACGGATTACATGCGTGGCATAAAGCGCCTCGAAGAAGAAGACCGGGAAATTTTTAACAAGGCCTATAAGATCAATGATGCCGAAAAAAAGATCACACTCAATTCACCACTGAGCAAAGAGGTAAAAGAAGCGATTCCGGATATTCTGGATTCGATCGGCTACACATACAACGTGCGTTTCACAACAGATGGCAAAGAATATCTGGCGAGCTTTCGCGAATTTCCCGACAGTTATGGCAAAGAGTGGATGATCGGCGTGCTGGTGCCGATCAACGACTTCATCGGCCGTTTGCGCGCGACCATTACAGAAGTGACATTGATATCCGCCGGTATCCTCTTGCTATCAATTGGCATTATCATCTTCTTTGCTCACCGCATACTGAAACCGCTCAAACTCATCGCCGAAGACATGCACCACATCCAACGCCTCGACATCAATGAATCGATCACGCATCGCTCGATGTTCTATGAAATATCGATGATCGCCGAAGCTCTGGCTTCCATGAAGCATGGGCTCAAGGCGTTCAGCAAATTTGTGCCGTTCACCCTGGTGAAGCAGCTAATCGCCTCCGGTAAGGGTGCTGAGCTCGGTGGTGAGAAGCGGCATTTAACGATGATGTTTACCGATATCGCGGGTTTTACCACAATCTCAGAGAGCATGACAACTGAGGCTTTACTGCAGCATATTTCTGAATATCTCGACAATCTCACCACGATCATTCTCGAACAGCAGGGCACAGTTGATAAATACATCGGCGATGCGATCATGAGTTTCTGGGGAGCTCCGAGCGCCGATGAAAAACAGGAATACCACAGCTGCCGCGCAGCGTTGCTCTGCCTGGCACGCCTGAAACAACTGAACGAAAAATGGGCTGCCGAAGGTAAACCCGAGCTGCCCACCCGTTTTGGCATCAACTCGGGCGATGTGAGCGTCGGCAATATGGGGTCGCGTGACCGCATGAACTATACGGTGCTCGGCGATGCCGTAAACCTCGCCTCGCGCCTCGAAGCCATCAACAAATATTACGGCACCGACGTCATTGTCGGGGAAAGCACATACGAAGTGGTTAAAGGCCAGTTCTGCTTCAGACCGATCGACGTGGTGGCGGTGAAGGGCAAAACCCGTGGCGTAAAAATATACCAACTGCTTGCGGGGCTGCCCGAAGACGGTGAAATTGCCCCCGATGCGAAGACGCTGAAAATTCGCGATCTGACCGAACGAGGCTTCAAAGCCTACATGAAGAAGGATTTCGCGGGTGCGAAGAAACTCTATGCCGAACTGGCAAAACTCGACCCGAAAAACCCCTTGGGTGAAATTTTTGTCGAGCGCTGCAAAGACTACATGAAAAACAAGCCAGCCGCCAACTGGGACGGTGTGACGCACATGAAGTCGAAGTAACGGCTTTACGGCCGCTTTCGCCGCGGCACTGCGCCACATGAAGTTGCGGTTTTTCGGCATGAACTATTCGATGTGGACGATTCAGGCGCGTTGGGCGCTCGACCACCACGTCATTCGTTATAACTACTTCGAACACATACCGATGATCACGACGCCGGTATTGCGCCTCGTGACCGGCAAGCTGACGGGCAAAGTGACGGCACCGTTACTGGTTGCCGACGGCCGTGTGTACGATGATTCATGGCAGATCGTGGCTTTTGCCGACCGCACCGGTCACCGCGAAAAACTGATTCCGTTCGACAAAGTCGACGCGATCCGCGAGTGGCATGATGTCTGCGATGTCGCCAAAAAATCCAACCGCATCATCGCCACCGATGCAACTGCTCACAACGAAGATGCAAAGCGCGACAACCTGCCCGATTTTTTTCCCGAATTCACGCGTAATGTGCTGACCCCGCTCGCAGACCTTGGGGTGGCATATCTCGGCATGAAGTACGATTTTCGCCATGCGATTATTGCCGAAGAAAAAAAGAAAGTACGGGAAGTGCTCAACAAGGTGCGCAAGGCATTGAACGGAAAAAAGTTTATATACGAGCACTTCACCTATGCTGATATCACTGCTGCGGCGACCCTCGAATTTGTCAGGCCGGTGGCCGATCGTTACGTTCCTCTCAAACCCGCGATACGCGAGGTGTTCACGCAGAACGATCTTGCCACCGAGTTTGCCGACCTTATCGAATGGCGCGACCAGCTCTACGCCGACAAGCGCGGCGAATCCTGTGCCGTGTGAAACGGATTGCGCTGCCGCTTTTCTGTCTCTGCGTAACGTGCAGCGTTCAGGCAGTCAGTGAAATTTATTCGGGCAGTCGCTCGAAGCGCAAAGACATAGTTCATCCCGATCTCAAGCTCTTCCATCCGAAAATAACGCCCGAGTTTCTTTCGAGCTTCAAGCCGACGGATCTTGATTTCCAGATGGAATGGGTGATCGTCGACGAAAGCGCGCGCAAATATCCCTCAAAGATAACCGCCGACGATCTGCGGCGCCAAGACCCAACAAAACAGGGCGGCGAGAAGAAACAACTGCCGCGCATCGCCAACCGCGGTGAATTTTTGTGGACTGAAGGCCCGAACGACCTTTCGACCCGTAAAAATAACGAGGGACTCGCCTTCGTGCTGGCGAACGACATGGATCGTGCACGCGATATTTTTGAAGAACTGAGGCAATTTGAACCGCAGTTTTTTCCGGGCCGCTTCAATCTGGGCCGCATTTATCTCTATTTTAAACAGCACCGTGAAGCGATCGCGGAATTCGAAAAATGCACACAGCTTGTGCCACAGTACAGCAAAAATTATTATTACCTCGGCAAGGCTTATGAACTCGCCGCCCGGCGTGACGCAGCCGACTATAATTATCTGCGTGCGTACCGCTATGATATCTACGGTCTTGATCCGCTTGTGGCGCTCGGCGATTCGTTGCTTGAGCAAAAGCGCACAGTTGAAGCACTGAACGTATTTAAGCATTGTCTCAAGCAGGATTCAGGCTTTAACGATGCGCTGATCGGTATGGGGAAGGTCGCCTATACAATGAAGAAGTATTATGATGCAACGCTGTGGTTCCGCACTGTGGATACGCGGGCCGTTTATAAGAAGGAACTCCATTTTTACTATGGTGAATCGTCTTTTTATGCGCAGGACTACCAGGAAGCGGCACGACAGTACGAAGCAATGCTGAATTTTCCGCAGGATGCGATATACTCCAAAGTGTCGCTGATGCGCATGCGAAAACGGCTTGAACAGACAAAACGCCTGCTCAATCAGACGGTGGATAAATGATCCTTGGCTTTATCATTCAGGCAGAGAAACCTGAAATTGCAAACAATGGCTCACCCCAAAAAAACTATGAAACCGATTAAAAAATTACTCATCGCCAACCGCGGCGAAATCGCCTTGCGCATCATGCGCACCGCGCATGCCATGGGTATATCCACCGTGGCGGTCTTTGAAGACGAAGATCGCGAGGCGCTCTATGTGCGCGAGGCCGACGAGTCGTTTTTTCTGCCGGCCGGTTTTCTCGATCAACAGACGCTACTCGATATCTGCCACCGCGTGCACGTTGATGCGATACACCCCGGTTATGGTTTTTTATCGGAAAATTCAGAATTTGTGCGCAAGGTAGAAAAAGCCGGTATCCTCTTTGTCGGGCCGTCTGCAGACGCGATGGATCGTATGGGTGAAAAGACGGCGGCGCGCCTCGAGGCCAAAGCGGCGAATGTGCCGCTCTTACCGGGCACAGAAATCGACGACGGCGCTGCGCTCTCGGTAGAGCAGCGCCGGCAGATCGTGCGCGACATTGGCTTGCCGGTTGTGCTCAAAGCAGCTGCGGGTGGCGGCGGAAAAGCGCAGGCCATCATTGAAGAAGATGCGGAAATCGACCTCGCATTTGAGAAAGTGATCCGCGAAGCCGAGCGGCTCTATCGCAGCAAGTCACTGGTCATCGAACGCTATCTTCTCCGGGCGCGTCATGTCGAAGTGCAGGTTATTGGCAATGCCGCGGGCAAAAATTTTGCCCTGTTCGACCGGGACTGCAGCGCGCAGCGCAACAACCAGAAAATTATCGAAGAAGCCCCGGCGCCGCAACTACCCGACGCCGTGCGCAAAGCTCTGCATGCGTCGGCAATCCGCCTCGCCGATCATGTCGGCTATAAGAATGCCGGTACGATGGAATATCTCTATGACAGTGCGCGCAACGAATTTTATTTTCTTGAAATGAACACGCGCCTGCAGGTTGAACATACTGTTACCGAAATGATCACGGGCCTTGATCTGGTGCGCGAGCAGCTGCTGATCGCGCAGGGACAGCCGACCGATTATGCGGGCGTCAAAATGCAGGGGCATGCAATACAGGCGCGTATCTGCGCGGAAAAGAGCGACGGCAGTTATCTGCCTTCGACGGGCAGAATCTCGCAATACCAGATTCCGCAGATCTCTGCGGGCGAAGCGGTGCGCATCGACTCTGGCATCAGCGAAGGCTCGACTGTATCGGGAAAATATGACAACATGCTGGCGAAGCTCATTGTGCACGCCGCTGACCGTGGCCAGGCCATTGCGCTTTTATCGTCGAAATTGTCCGGGTACACCATCAATGGCATTCACACGAATATTCCCTTGCTGAAGAAACTGCTCGCCGACGACCAGTTCCGCAGCGTCCAGCACTACACGCGTTATCTGCAGCGCGAGTTTGAACCGCCGCAGAACGATGTGCAAACGGCCTCTGCAGTGGCAGCGATATTATTTTACGAACTCGAAAAAATGGAATCGCGGGCGCGGCTCGGCGCGCTCGCCGAATTCAGCAACGCGCGCACAAACGGAGAAGGCTGAAAGCCGAAGCCGGCTGATGAAGATTCATAAATCCACCCTGCTTTTTTTTGTAGTGGCTGCAGTTGTCGGCGTAGCCGGATGTGCTTCGTTCAAACATGGTTTTACGGATGTGGAATCGGAACCGATAACAGAAAAGTACAAAGAGTTTCGCAAGAGCCGCCGGCAGCTCTATATTCAGAATTTCGATAACCGCACGTATGCACCGCAACTGACCGGTCGCCTGAAAGAAAAACTGCAGTTTGCCTTCACGCGCAGGCAATCGCTCACCGTGACTCCTGAAAAAGATAAGGCAGAGCTCGTGCTCTACGGAAAAATTCTGCTCTACACTGAAGAGCCGGGTGTTTATGACCGTGGTTCAAACCCGTTAACGTACAATCTCACTCTGGTTGCTTCAATGAAACTCAGGGTGCGCGGTGCGACAGAGACGAGCGAAGGCGAATCGGAGCAGCACACCGTGCGCTATACAACCATGTATTCAATCGGCGAGCCGCTTTATGAAACGCGCTACATAGCTGAAGAACGTCTGCTGGAGGGTGTCGCCGACCGTCTGGTCAGTTCCACATACGAACCATGATACTTGCCACTTTATGCTATGTGCGCGCCGGCGGAAGAACGCTGATGATGCACCGGAACAAACGGTCCGACGATGTGCACCTCGGAAAATACAATGGTTTGGGCGGAAAATTCGAGGCCGGTGAATCGCCGGAAGAATGTGTCGTGCGCGAAGTGCTCGAAGAGAGTGGGCTCACGATTAAGCCGCTACTGCGCGGCGTGATGACATTTCCGCAGTTTGCCAAGGGTCATGATTGGTATTGTTTTCTCTATACTGCATCGGAGTTTACCGGTGAGCTCAGGCATGATTGCCCCGAAGGTGATTTGGTCTGGATTCCCAATGGAGAGATACTAGGCCTGCCACTTTGGCCTGGAGATAAAATTTTTCTCAGCTGGCTCGATCAGCCGAAATTCTTTTCGGGCAAGTTTGTTTATGACCAGGGTGAACTCACAAGTCATGATGTGGTGTTTTATGGATGAACAGGAAAAGCTTACCACATCGGCATTCGGCCGCTTTATGAAACTCGGCGCGCTGGCGGGTAAAGTCGGCTTTTCACTGGTTGGTGAAAAGGCGCTGGGCCTGTTTTTAAGCGAAGGCTCGCGAGAAATGCGTATGGCGAAAAGCTGGGCGAAGAACGCCGAGAAGATCGCCGAAACGCTGGGTAAACTCAAGGGCGGCGCGATGAAAATCGGACAGATGCTTTCGATACAGGAGGCACTGCTGCCAAAAGAGTTGGCCTTTGTGCTGAAGAGCCTGCAGCGCGATGCACCTAGGGTGTCGGCGCGCGTGATGTACGAGACGCTCGATGGGGATATACCCGATTGGCGGCAGCGCATCACCGAGATCGACGACAAACCCCTCGCCGCCGCATCGATTGGACAAGTGCATCGCGCGCGCCTGAAAGATGGCCGCGAAGTCGCGATTAAGATACAGTACCCCAAGATCGATCAGGCTATTTTTTCCGATCTGAAAAATCTGCGCCGGCTGTTCGAGCTGATTCTCGAAAGTATGCTAGCTTCGAATCTCGATCATCTCTTCGCCGAGATCGAGGCACGCCTTGTCGAAGAGGTGGATTATCGCCGCGAGCTCAGACGCCTCGAAGAGTTTCGGGCGTTTTACGCGGGTCGTGATGATATTCTGATTCCTAAACCCGTACCTGAGCTTTCGTCCCAGCGCGTGCTGACAACGGAGCTCTTGATGGGTTTCACCATCGAAGAGGCGCGTAAGCACGGCCAGCAGGAAAAAAATGCCTGGGGCAGGCTGTTGTTTCGTTCGCTGGCCGAACAGTTACTCGTGTTCAGACAGATACAGTCAGACCCGAACCCGGCGAACTATGCCTTTCGCGACGGCGGCAAATTAATTCTGTATGATTTCGGCAGCATCAAAGAGTTGCCCGACTGGTTGCACCAGGGATATCTCGATACGATTGCCGCCTGCCGTGAAGGCCGTTTTGAAGATTTGACCAGCGTGCTCGTTTCGCTGCAGGTAAAGCTAAAAAGCGGCGAACCTGTACCGTACAAACATGTGCAGCTTTTCCGCGACGCCCTCTCTCCGGTATTCGCCGAGCGACCTTACCGGTTCAGCGCCGATCGTGATCCGATCAAAAAAATTGTCACATATAACCGTGAAAATTTCAATGAGCTGAAAGAGATTACGTTTCCAGGCGATGTGCTGTTTATCGATCGGGCAATTATGGGGCTCGTCGGCAATCTCACAGGGCTTGGCGCCGAAGGCAACTGGGCGGATGAGCTGATGGACGTGCTGAAGAAGTAGCCTGCGGCTACTTCTTCAGATTTTTCTTCAGATACGGATAATACTTCACTTCGAGCGTATTGATCAGATAGCGGTAAAACTCCTGCTCGAACTCTTTGAGGTTCGGCTTGAAGATCTGCCGGTATTCTTCGGCGATCTTATTGCGCGTCTGGTCAGAAGCAAAATCTTTGTAGTTGATGTAGAGCGCCGGCGGTACCTTGTTGAGAGATTTTTTCACGATTTCAGTCGGTATGACAATGCACACAGACTCTTCGCGCAGCGCTTCGTAGGCCGCCTCTTCAAGAGCCTTACCGTCGAGACCGCCCAGTTCGGGTACGTTACGTTTGATTTCCGGTGCGGCCAGACGCACTTTGGTGCGGAATTCGTCTTCGGTTAGCACGCGTTCGGAGTGCTTCGACGGCATATAGGGAAACACCATCGCTGAACCATAGGTCGCAATTTTCTGCTTTGTGATCGCGGCCTGCTCGGCAGCCTGCCGCGCGGCGTGATCAGTCGCATCGTGTTCCTCTTGCGACATCTTGTTGCTTACAGAGCCGTCTGTTTTCGATTTCGGCTTACTCTGGAAATTGATGCGGTAGAAAGAAATTACCGATAGCAGGGTGAGCGGAAAAACCAGCCAGAACAGTTGCGTCGAATAGAACATGGCGGCGGCAAAGAGGATTGCGGAAATCAACGAAACCAGAATTCCCTGCGGGATATTGTACCTGTTCGCGCGCTGTTCGTTTTGTTTTGTTTCGACGTGCTTGTTGATATTGAGTGCACGCAACTGCGAGAGATTGATGCGCTCTTCTGCAGACAATCCCTGATCAAGCGCCGGATCTTTTCTTTTTGCGAGCTGCTCATAGATTTGCAGTGCAATTTCATAGCGTTCGGCGGCGCCGGGATCGCTTTTCATTTGCCGACTGAGATTCTCGAGCACCGAGCTCATGTATTTCTGGTCGACGAAGTAAAACGTGCTCGAACCGTCTGAGGCGCTGGCCTTGTAAGAACCGAAGCGCACGGTCAGGCGCTTTTCAAAATCATTCTCCATCGCCATCGCCTGCGCTTCGTCTTTGACGGTGCGCACGATTTCGCGGCGCAGGTCGATCTGGAACAGGTCGAGATTTTGCCGCGTGTGTGTGTGCACCATGTTTTCAATCTTTTGCAGCAGGTTATCGACGGTTTGCTGGTTCTTGCGGTTTACCAGTTTGTCTTTCTTTTCAATGAGCACACGCAACCAATTCAGCGTGTCGTTCAGCTTATCCCGAATCTGGTGGCTCTCGCGGTCTTGAATGCGGTCATAAGGATATTCGCCGGCAACGCGCATCAGCGCATCGACTTTCTCTTTGCTTTGCTTTCTGCCAGGTTCAGCCGTGACGACGTATGTTGCGCGGTAGCTTTCGAGCTGAGACACATAGGCACTCACGCCGGCTTTTTTAGCTTTATCGTAGAGTACGTTGAGTACAAATTTTTCCAGACCGTCGGCGAGCACACGGTAGTGCCTGATCACTTCAGGCACACGCGCGTAGTTGCCGCTTTCATCGAGCATCAACTGGTCGATGACGATGTGGTAACGATCGCCGATCGTATCCACGATGTCAGTCGCCCGAGCAAAGAAACTCCGCAGATCCTCGAAGAAATCGGGAATTTCTATATAAGGTATCTGCAGTTTATCGTAGCTCTTTTTCAGTAACCGGCGAAAGTCGTATTCCAGAGCGAAAAAATCCGGATAAAAGCGCGCACCTTTGCCGTCGAGTTTGATAAGCGATGCACCCGGATCTTCTTCTTCTATCTCGGTCGGCTTCGAACGTTTGGCTTCGAGCAGCGAACGGATCAGCGGCTCTGATTTGGCCATCGCCGCGCGGCGCAGTGGCCCCGCGTCGCGCACGGCGGCTTTATTCTTTGGTGGGTAAAATAAAAATAACTGGAATGCAGGCTTCGAATGGTGAGATACCAGCATCGGATACAGGTACGCAACGCGGTTCTTGCCGTTGTTGGCCAGGTCTGCAACTTTCTTGATGGCACTTTCGAGCGCCGTGGCATTGGCCACCGATATATGATCGAGCGCGAGGTAATAGGTCGGGTCATTGACACTGACCTTTTTCTGCTCGATGAAGCGCAGCTTCTCGTCGAGCTTCGCGAGAATTTCCATGTCGGCTGTGTTCGGGGCGCTCAGCGAAGAGCGATCTTGAACAACAATCGCGTTAGTGGGGACGTCGGGACCTGTTTCTTCCATGCCAGATTCAGGTGAACACCGGGTTCACCTTCTGGCAGCAATGAATCATGTACATAGGATGAAAAGTGATTACCTCTTGCGCCGGTACGTGGCCGGGGTATTCTGTCTATGGCTATGAATTACAATAAGCTCAAAGCAGAAACCCAGCGGTGGATAGACGGTAATATCATCTCTGGCACACAGGCGGAGAAAATTCTCGCCCTCTACGACAGCGACGTGCCTGTTTACAAAAAGATGAGCTTCTGGCTGCAATGCCTGGCTGCCACTTTTGCCGGGTTGGCGCTCTTTCTCGTCATTTCGGAAAACTGGCAGCGCTTCCACTGGGGGGTGCAGTCGCTGATCAGCGCTCTGCCGCTCGTCGCCGCACATATTTGGGCGTTGTGGCAAGAGAAGCGCGGAAAGCCGCTGGCTGCCGAAGTGGGTTGGTTTTTTGCTTCGATTGCATTGGGCGCCAATATCATGCTGCAGGCGCAGATTTTCCACATCAGCTCATATTATCCGAATGGCATTCTGTTCTGGGTGATTGGCATTCTACCGGTCATTTGGCTCAGGGCAAGCACGGTAAACTTTCTGCTGGCGAGTGCGTTGTTCTGGCTCTACCTCGTCATGCAGCTCAGCCACCACCAGTTTGCGCCGATCTCTGTGCTGCCGCTCGCAGTGCTCGCTGCTTTTGCCTGGTCGAAGCAAAAAGTCTACACAATTCTCCCATTACTGTGGATAATCTATTTCTTTTTGCATACGGTTTTGGCGAAATGGAATATTGAAGTGCGCGGCCTGGCGTGGGAGCTGTCGGCGTTAGTGTTCTCTCTGGCTTTGGTGCAGCAGTTCCGTGAACTGGCAGAAAAATGGCTGCAACGCATTGTGGTGCTCATTCTTGCGACGACGGCACTTTTTAATATTCTGCTGACATTCCGCTTTTTTGCCGGCCACTCGCGCATTGAATCCACTGCTCTGGTGACGTTCTCGGTGGCGGCCGTGGCGGTTCTCGCGTTGTTCCTTGAACGACACAGACTCAGGGCGCGCAAACTCACGTACCTGATCACGGGAAATGTTTTCGCCAATCTATTATGCCTGTGGTTGCAGCGCTATTTCATCGGCGATGAAGCGAAAGAAGATTACCTGTTCATGCGTATCTGCGCAAACGTGATTTATCTCGCGACAGTAATCGTGCTGCTTTTTCAGGGTATCGCCGCCCGCGCCAAGGGAATGTTTCTCGGTTCTGTGATGGCGCTGTTGCTGTGGGCTCTCGTTCGTTACCTCGATCTGTTCCATAACTATCTGATCACTGCGCTGATTTTCATACTCTCTGCGGTCGCTTTGGTCTTCATGAACAAACTGTGGGAGAAAAAATATGAAAACTGAACGCATGCAAAGGTTGTTACTGGTTTCAGTGCCCTGGATGATTATCGCGGGCATGATCGTCGGTGCGTATCTGCCGATTCTTCGCGGAGAAAAATATCTGTTGCCGGTTAAGCCGCGCGACCCCCGCGATGTGTTCCGCGGCAACTACGTCGATCTGCAGTATGATTTTTCAAACCTGCGTGCAGAGAACACCCGAATCGAACTCGACGCGGCGGCGACATACCGCTTCGGCGACACTCTCTATCTCGATCTGGCAAAAAAAGACAACGTGCTCACGGCGGTTGCTCTCGTGAATGCCGCCGATAAGGTGAAGAATGTGAAACTCAAAGTACATCCGCGCTGGCAATTCACCGGCAAAAACGAATATTATGATGTGGTTGCCGGCCTCGAATCATTTTTCGCGCCCAAAAAAGACGCAGAAGATTGGGAAAAAGCTCTGCGCGCAGGCAAGGTTTTCGCCGAGGTCGCCATAGACAAAGGTGGCAATGCCAGGCTGGTGCGGCTGACGAAGGCGGATTCACCCCCGGCACGGTGATGCCTTTTACTTCTGCCATCGCAGGCGATAAAGTCACACGCGAGTGTTCTGAGCTTTTCAGATCCGGTGTGCTCGCATCGGGCATCCAGGTTGTCGAGCGCGCGAATAAAAGCAGACTGCCAAACCGGCGGGTGACTCGCCGGTCAATGCGCGGTCTTTTGTTGCCGGCGAAACACAAAATACAACGGAATACCAAGTACAATTAAACCCAACCCCATCGCAGTGAGCCATGGAATGGCGATGACCGAGTAGACGAGAAAGGCCCCCGAACAAATCAAAAAGAGAACCGGTAACACCGGATAGAAAGGCATTTTGAATACCGCAGTCTCGCCGGCGGCGAGCGGCAGGCGGCGCACTTTGAAAATTGTGGCGGCCGTCAGGCCGTAGAACAGCCACGAAGCAAAAACCACAGAATCTGTCAGCTGGTCAAAAGTACCCGACGCGGCGAGCAGTGCCGCGATCGCACCTTCGGCCAGGGTGGCGATCACCGGAATTGCATGCCGGTGCGACAGCCGCGCAAGCGGTTTGAAAAAGATGCCATCGCGCGCCATTGCGTAAGAAACTCTTGCGCTCGCGAGAATCGAACCATTCATCGCGCCGAGCGCAGAAATAACCAGGATCGTGGCGATGACTTTCACACTGGCGTCTGAAATGCTTTTCGCCATCGCCGCCGTTGCGACCGGTTGCACCGCCGCAACGCGTCCGGGAACCATCGCCACAACATCTGCAAAAGGCAGTACGCGAAAAAAGGAATAATTCACAGCCACATAGATTAAGATGACGACGACCATGCCGAGTGTGAGCGCCAGCGGCAGGTTGCGGCGCGGATTGTTGAGTTCGGCCCCGAGCATTGGCAGGTTGTTCCATCCGTCATAGGCCCACAGTGCCGCCATCAGCGCTGCAGAAAACGACACCATGCCCGGCCATGCCGCCGGGGGATTCACCCCGCTGTGTGCCGGCGTGAAAAAAATCAGCGCGACCACAATGGCGACGAGGCTCGCGACTTTGATGCCAGTCAGCAGCACCTGTACCGATGCGCTGACGAGAATTGTCAGCGTGTTGATGAGTGTGAAGAACGCAACAAAGATGACCGCCACTTGCCAGACCTTGAGGCCCAGCGCTTCATAGGGGTACGCCACGTGCAGAAACGTGGCGGCGCCGACTGCATACGAAGCCGCCGAGCCGGGCGCACCGATGGTGAAGCGCATCCAGCCGTAGAGGTAGGCCGGGAACTCGCCATACGTCGCATGCAGAATTGCGTATTCGCCGCCTGCAGCAGGCATGCGGGATGTCAGTTCGCCATAGGTGAGAGCCCCTGCCAGCGAGAGCAATCCCGCAAAGAGCCAGGCTGCCAACACTGTCGCCACACTGCCGACTTCGGCCGCCATGATAGCCGGCTTCAAGAACACGCCGGTGCCGATCATGCAGCCCACGACGATGCTGATCGCAGTGATCAGGCCGATGGACCGCCGGGGGGTATGGCTGGTGTCGCTCAGAATTTTCCGACCTTTGCCGAGCGCCGCAGATGCGCAAAAGTCTGCGGGAAGGCTGCAGCAAATGGCCGTCTGCCTTTGAGCCAGCCCCGTGCTTCTCGCAATCCATCGGTAAGCATGGCCAAATCTGCTGGGTTTAACGGTTCAACTGCGGCCAACAGACGCGTATCGCCGGCCATTTCTGCGACTTCGTATACATGAAAATAATGGAAGTAGGCCCCGGCAGTGTCCAGTTTCTTACCGATGAGGATGAACTCCATGAATTCAGCCGCCGATCCGTCGAGCGCCGCATCGAGCTTTTGCTGGTAGGGAATGCCGCGGTCAGCGGCCATGGTCAGGGTTTCTTCCGCAATGCGCACCCGGCCTGAATATGGGCGGACGCATAGGCCGGTCGATACGACCAGTGCGAAAAGCAGGGCGCCGCGGAGCATATTCCCGACAGTCAGGCTTTTCGCGCGTGGCAAGCGCTTATTGCGGGCCTGAAAATCCGTCCATAATCCTGTTCACCTTGCCAAGGCATGTGCCGATAATTAAAAGGGATAAACCCTCGACCTATGTTCCAGATAGCGAATTTTCAGCAGAATGCATTTGTCATCGTCGAAGGCAAGGCCGCGCCGGGCTTTTATATTGTGCGGCAGGGCAAAGTGCGTCTGACGGCAGAGATGCCGATACCCGGCGAAGAGGCAAACCTCATACTGAACCCCGGCGATTTCTTCGGCGTGGTCTCTGCGATGAGCGGCCATCCGCATATTGAAACTGCGCAGTGCCTCGCGAACACCTCGATGATCAATGTGGGGCGCGACCAGTTCGGCGTGCTGATCCAGAAGAACGCCCCGATCGCGATGAAGATCATCCGCTATTTTTCACAGCGCCTGCGCATCATCGACCGGGCCATCACTAAACTGACATTCCACAGTACAGTCGAAGAAGACCCGCAGATGATGTTCAACATCGCGCAGTTTTATAACGGCAAACAGGAAATGAAACACGCTGCGTACGCTTACCAGCGCTATCTGCAATATTATCCGACGGGACAATTTGCTGCACAGGCAAAAATGGCATTGCAGAATATGAATGCGCCGATGGCAGTGCCACCGCCAGCCGGTAATGCTCTCGCCCGCGTCTTCGCAGACGGGCAGATGATCTTCATTGAGCACGAACCCGGCAACGAACTCTATATTATCCAGGGCGGCAAAGTCAAAATCACCAAGGTCGTGAATGAAAATGAAGTGTTGCTGGCGGTATTGAACCCCGGTGACATCTTCGGTGAAATGGCTCTGCTCGAGAACAAACCGCGTTCGGCGTCTGCCGCGGCGTTCGGCAATGTGACGACACTCGCCATCAATAAACAGAACTTTGAGTCGATGGTACAGGCGCAACCGCAGCTCGCGACAAAACTGATCACGCTTTTGAGCGAGCGCATCTGGCTGGCTTACCGGCAGCTGGCAAACTTGCTTATCACTGATCCTGTCGGGCGGATGTATGATACGCTGCTGACCCAGGTACAGAAAAAGAAAGTGGCGATTCAGCCCAAAACCAGTTACGTGTTCGATATCGGCTCGCAGGAAATTCTCAAGATGCTCGGCTACCCGCCGGAAAAAGGCGAAGAGTATCTCATCACAATGCTCGGCGACAAGAACCTACGCCTCGATCAGGGCAAATTCATTTGCAAAGACCTTGCTGAACTCGAAAAGCAGGTGCAATTTATCCGCAAGCGCGCGGCAGCAGAACGCCAGCGCGAAGCCGCGAAAATGGGATAAAACTCGATTAAATTACATCGGCGACAGAAAGTACGCCGAGAAACCGGGCAACTTCCTGGTTCAATGAATTCTTCAGGTATTGCAGGGTCTGCATGCCCGATTCAAATGCGCCTTTGCGGTCATAATTCAGTTTTTCAGGTTTGGCATCTTCTGTAAAACGATCGATCATCGTAATCAGCTCATGGCAGCCCTTGAACACCGCAAACATCTCGCCGGCCAGAAGATAAGCCATGCAGTATTTTTTCTGTTTATCCATATCGAGTTTCTCAACATACTTTTTGCAATTGCGGTCGATCTGCCCCAGATAACTTGCCAGTGGTTTAGGAAAGCGCAGAAACTCGACGACCATCGCCTGCACCCGTGATGCATGCGACTGTATATCGCGTTCGTATGTATTGGTGAGCTCGAGAATGGCGTCATGCTGGTTGCCATCTTTGATGTCCTCAAGAATGGATGACATCTTCAGGCTTTGAATCAGACCCCGGTAGCGTTCACCGTTACGCTGCATCTCCCGTTCTTCTTCCACCAGAAATGCATGCAGTTCTGCCCCGTTCAAATCGGGTTCAACATTGAATGCCGTAATCCATGCGGGCAACTTCATCGGATTGGGATGCACGCGATTCTGCACCTTGCCGTCGCCAATGACCGTATCTTCCTGCTGGCGCGGCGTATTGACCATACGTTTGACGAGAATAGCCTCTTCGCGGCCCAGTGCAATAGGCACTATTTCAATTTTGCGTGTGCGCAGGTTAAAGCGTGTCGCAAAACGCCTGCCCTGAGAATCGACATACCGGTTCTCTATACTGCGCAGAGTAATGCGCGAGGTGTCGATATCGGAAATTGAATCAATACGAATGTATTGATGGCGCATGGTTCAGGCAAGCTCCTCCCGCAGGCGTTTGGCGCGGGCGTTGAATGGATCTGTAACCAGAATTTCGTCGAGAACAGAGTTGGCTTTTTCGCGTTGTTCGAGGGCCACATAAATTTCAGCTAGCAGATTCAGATTCATGAGATTTGTGTTCGTATCGGATGCGCGGATATTCTCCGCATAATGCAATGCCTTGTCCAGATGGTTCAGCTTTCGCTCGGCAAAGGCAACGAGGTACATAACTTCAAAATCATTGTTTTGTACCCGCATGAGTTTTTCACCAATGTTGACCGCAAGCCCGTATTCTTTCATTTGCATCGCCAGATTGAGAGCCGCGCGCAGAGCGCGGGGGCCAGCGCTGGCAGAGTGATAAGCGCGCCGCAGAAGCTGCGTGGCTTCCTGGTGCTGCCCTGAATCAACGAGCTGCTTGGCGTCGCGCAGCAAAACCGACGCCGTGTGCTTTTCTTTGACAACGGTATTCGCTTTGGTTCCGCTGTAATGTATGCGCACCAGTGAAAGGTCGTCCGTAATTTCACCCTGCGCAGAAATCAGCTCAACCATTTCTTTCAGCCTGCCGTCCGCGGTTTCGACGTGCTTGAGAAAGAGGCTTTCGTCTTCGTTAATCACCCGGACGTTCGATTCGGGCGAGGGCAATGCAATGTCGTCGCGACCGTCCGAGCCGAGTATGATAAGATCACCTTCACGCAATTGAATGTGGTCAATGGAGATATCGTCCTGCAGCCCCGGCGTGCCCAGTTTGCGGTAGTAACTGCGGTTTTGCAGAAAGATCGCCTTGCCATCACGGTAAAGTACACCCCATGGGTGCTCGGCGTTGAGATAATAAAGGGTGCCGGTGTTGTTTTCGAGTACCGCAATATAGATCGATACCAGCATCGAGCAGTCAAAACTCTCGAATACCTTTTGCAATTCGAGAAACGTGTGCTTGAGCCAAGTCTCCGCATCGACGTCGCTCAGGATACGTGTGCGTTCGATGATCGATTGGAAAACAGCGCCCAGAACCAAAGCGCCTCCGGCACCCTGCATCGATTTGCCCATCGCATCGGCATTCAGCACGACAGTGACAGGGCCGTTGGAAAAATTGAGAGTATGTGCAATCGAAATATCACCGCCGATATTCTTCTTTTGGTTCTTGAATTCAAAACTTTTCTTTTGTTTGGTAAAAAAATCCACCTCTACATTGAGGCCTTCATCGACTGCGTTGACGCCCAGCGGGTTCAGTAGCAGCGAGGTGAGATAATAATCCCCGTCTTGCTGCGTCTTTAATTCGTTCACCAGATCGAGGCTCTTCTTGAGTTGTTTTGAAGCAGTGATGACCTGCTCTTTTTCTTCGAGTACCGTCAGATCAGAACGGATCAGCTCAACGCGGCGCTCATAATCTTTTAGGCAGAGAAAAGTCAGCACACCGAGGTAAGGAAAGACCATGCCGCCGAGAATCATCGAGCCGAGGTCGCCGGCAAAAAAGAAGAAATAGATCTGGATGGGAACAAGCCACGGGATAGAAAAAAGCAAAAAAGTGAAACGGTTACAGGCGAAAGTGAAGGCGGCGGCGCCGGTGACGCCGATGACAAGGCTGAAAGCAGTGAGCTTGATGCTCATATTCTTAATCGCCGGTACCTGAAAAAAGAATCCGACCCCGATAACAGCGGCAATCAGGAATGCCTGCAAATTGGCAAATTGGGAT
>Ga0138256_10001862_pt1 | contig 22653 bp, 22 predicted proteins | sample KNB2016incub_MG_FD_105486 | JGI IMG/M metagenome (GOLD analysis project Ga0138256, IMG submission 105486) | Active sludge microbial communities from wastewater in Klosterneuburg, Austria - KNB2014incub_MG | ecosystem: Engineered > WWTP > Activated sludge > Unclassified | place: Austria... | reverse complement strand
TGGCTGCGCGGAGAGGCCGCACGACTGTCGTGTCACCGACGGTTCGGCGCGCCCGCGCGGAGCCGAAGACCGCACACCACAAGCGACGGGCGGAGTTCGGCCGGCTGTCCGCGGCGCTCGCGCGAAAGCTGCGCGCGCTCCGGAAAGAGCGGGGATGGACCGTGGATCGCGCCGCCCAATCCTTCGGAATCGAGCCCATGAGCGTGTGGCGCCTCGAGCGCGGTGACGCCAACCCGACCCTGGCGACGCTGGTCAGCGTCGCCGCGGCGTTCGAGATGCAGTTGCACGAGCTGCTTGCGGAGCTTGGCTGAGCGCGAACGGCGGACCCGCCTCCGGTTGTGCAGATCTCGCACAACGGCCCTTGGTGCGCGCCAAAGCGAACAATCCGTGGCGGTCAGCTTCTCGAGTCCGGCTGAATGACCCGCTTTGCTCGCGCCACGAGCGAATAGGGGCTGTGAGCCGCGCCATCGCCGCCTCTTGCTCGCCCAGGCGCGCATTTCGGCGGGTTCAGGCCGGACACGAAATTCGCATTGCGGACAGGGCCCGCGGCGCGCGGGCGCTCACGACACCGGGCGGCGCACCGGCTTCTCGAGGCACAACCGCGCGGCCGGCTTGAAGCCCGCGCGCTGGAAGAACTTGAGCAGCTCGATCTGATCCCACTCCACCTGGGTCTGCAGGCGCTCGATGCCGAGGCCCGAGAGGTTCATCTCGAGCTGACGCATCAGGGCGGCGCCGACCTTCTGGCCGGTGAACGCCGTCGAGACGCCCATCGAGTCGAGGATCGCCACGGGCTCGGGCTGGCCGAACTCGCCGTAGTACAACCGGCCCATCAAGAAGCCGGCCGGCTCGCCCTTGACGTAGGCCGCGAGCGAGATGCGCACGCCCGTGTCCTTTGCCACCTCGGCGAGCTTCACCTTGTAGAACTCTTTGCGTTGCTTGCCGCTGTGCTGAGAATCGATGCGGACGACCCAGTCCAGATCCTCTGCCTTCAGGTTGCGCACCTCGACGTGGTCGGTCTCGAGGGTTCCGGGTTGCTCTTGCATGCTGCTCATCTCGAATCCTCCACTCTTCAAACCGAGGCCTGGGCGGCCAGCACGGCGGCCGCGCGCCCCTTCTTCTCGAGCTGCTCGTAGCGATACGCTCCGAGCAACGCCGCGCCGACGGCGCCCGCCAAGATCCCGTCCGGGAACGTCTTGATCACGACCTCGGCGTGTTGCTTCTTGGTCTTCTTGGTCTTCTCTTCGGCGAACAGCTGTTCGATGGCGGCGACCATGCCAACGTCCTTGGAGAGGCCGCCGGTGATCACCACGTTGCCCTCGGCGCCCACTGCGCGCAGCAGCTGGACGAGGCGACCGCCGATCGACATGTGGATGCCCTTCAAGATGTCCGACGTGCTGATGCCCCGGGCCACCATGTTGATCACGTCGGTTTCGGCCAGCACCGCGCAGATGCTCGACACCTTCTCCGGGCTCTGGCTCTGCTTGCTGAGCTCGCCGACGTCGTCCAGGGGCACGCCCAGGTAGCGGGCGATGTTCTCCAGGAACTGCCCGCTGCCGCTGGCGCACTGGCTGGTCATGCGGTGGCCGAGCACCCGCCCCTCTTCGTTCATCTTCAGACCGCGGGCGTGCAGCCCGCCGATGTCGAGGGCCGCGCGGGCCGTCGGGTCGAAGAAAAGGGCGCCGCGCGCGTGGGTGGTCATGCTGTAGAAGTGGCCGGTGCGGAAGCCCACCGCGTCACCGTCGCCGGTCGAGGCGACGTAGTCGAAGTCCTTGGGCTTCACGCCCGCGGCGGCGCACGCCTCTTCGAAGCCCGCAGTGACCACGTCGGCCACCTTGCGGCGGCGGATGCGCTGCACGCTCTGGGCCAGAAGCTTTGCGTCTTTGCCCGCACGGCTCCTCAAGATTGCGACCTTCACTGCGCTCGAGCCGGGGTCGATGCCGACTGTCAGATGCTCACGGTCTGCCATGGTTTCGTTCCTTCACTCTGCGGGCGTCGCGGCGGCTGCGGCCGCTCCAGCTCGAACCTTCTCGACGAACGTCGGCAGAATCGCCGGGCGGCCTGCCTCGAGATCGTCCACTCCGAACAGGGCGGCGCCCAGCGCGCCCATGTAGATGCTGTCCGCGTGGGCGTTGAGCACCGTGTTCTTGTCGTAGTTCTCGTCCACCAGCTCGCGCAGCACCTTGGTGGCCATCGGGTTCTTGCAGACCCCGCCAGTGAACGTGAACTCGTTCATGATCCCGCCCGACCGGGCGAGCAGTGACATGGCTCGGAGCATGATCGAGCGGTGCAAGCCGGCCAGAATGTCCTCGCGCCGCTCGCCCAGGCCCAGGCGCTCGCGCAGCTCGGCGCCGGCGAAGACAGTGCACGTGCTGTTCACCTTGACCACGCGCTGCGCGCCCAGCGCCAGCGGGCCGAGCTCGTGCAAGCCCAGGTTCAGCTCGTCGGCGATGTAGCCCAGGTAGCGCCCACAGCCTGCGGCGCAGCGATCGTTCATCTGGAAGCTGGTCACCACGCCGTGGTCGTCGACCTGGATGGCCTTGGTGTCCTGCCCGCCGATGTCGAGCACCGTGCGCGTGCCAGGGAACACCCGGTGCGCGCCACGGCCGTGGCACAAGATCTCGCTCTTCACAGCCTGCTTGGGGAAGGGCAGGGTCTGACGGCCGTACCCGGTTCCGACGAAGCTCATCTCTTCGATGGCCGAGCTCGCTGCACCCTCGACGGCCTCGAGCAGGGCCTTGCCCGCAGCGCTGCCGTCCGCTGCCGTGAGGCGATGCGCTGCTCGGCGCAAGATGGTGCCGAAGTCGCGCGACTGCAGCTTGGTCTCGACGTCGAGAATGGCGCGGTCGAACACGCCCGTGAGGCGCTCGTAGCTGACCGTGCCCTTGCTCGCCGCGGCCACGCGTTCTGCGGTGCTCATGTAGCTGGCGGCAGCCAGATCGCGGAAGAAGTCGCTGCGGCGTCCGGCCTTTTCGCCGAACAACGCCGGAGCCTCGCCCTTCATCGAGCTGACCACGTCCCCGATGGCGGGCGACAGCTTGCTGCGGTCGCTGATGAAGCTCAGGCTCTTCAGCACCTTCTCCATCTCTTCGTGCAGCTCGCCCAGCTGGTCCAGGTAGATCTCGAGCCGGAAGGCCTCGCGCAGGGCGTATTCCCGCTCCGAGGGCTTGCCGCCGAGCACGGCCGCACGCCGCTCGAGCTCGCGCTCGAGCATGGTGAAACGAGCCGCGGTGAGCGCTTCTTCTCGCGCCACCGCGCAGGCCACCTCGTAGTTCGAGCGGCTGTTGGTGATGCCCCGGCCCACGATCCGCCGCTGCTCGTCGAGCAAGACGGCCTTGGTGGTGGTGCTGCCCAGATCGACTCCGACGACGACTCTCATGCGCTGGCCCTCGATTTGCGAGCTTCCAGCATCTGCAGGTAGCTCTGAACGCGGTTTTCGATGTTCGCCTTGCCGAAATAGCGCGGGTCGACCAGGTCGCTCTCGATGAAGCCACCGGGAACGCCGGTCTTCCGCTCGAGCTCGCGCAGCATCAAGAGCTGTCCGGCGCTGAAGCTGTTGCAGCTCTTCACGCTGTTGATCAAGAAGCCGTCAGCCTTGTACTTCTCGATGTAGCTCGCGAGCAGCTTGGTGCGCATCGGCAGGTTCAGGTTCGTGTAACAGCCGAGGCAGTAGTCCGCGAGAGTGCCCAGCGGGTCCTTCGGATCGTGGCGGAAGCCGGTGTCGTAGAGGCCGCCCACGCGGGTGTACGTGCTGGACACCACGGTCGCGCCTTCGCGGCTGAACATCCGCCAGAAGTCGAAGAAGTTGGTCCAGTTCGGCGGCCCTTCCACCACCAGCCGGTACTTCTCTTCCGGTGCGTCGCCGTCGGGGGTGACCGGGCCTTTGCCCTCTTTCACCCGCTGCTCCACCTCGCGGCGCAGCATGGCGTAGTAGTCGCACGCGTCTTGGGTGCCGCGGAACGCGCTGAAGATCGGCCCGATGTAGTACACGCCGCCGAAGTAGCCGTCGATGGGCGAGGGCGTGTTCTGCGCGCTCTCCCACACCGCCACCAGGTCGTCTTCGGCCTTGCGCGAGCGCTCGAGCAAGTCGGAGAGCCGATCCATGTCCAGCTTCTTGCCTGCGGCCTTCTCCAGAGCCGGGATCACTTCGCGTTCGAGTTGCTCGATCACGTAGGTGCGCATCTCGGGCGTGATGTGCCCGTCGCCCTGATAGGGCACGTGCAGCATCGCCACCGGGCAGTTGTACTCTTCCTTGAGCAGCTCGAACCACTTCATGAAGGTGAAGCAGCCGGTGTAAGAGAGCAGCAAGATGTTCGGGTCGGGCAGCTTGGTACCCGTGGGCCCGATGTTGCCGCTCTTCATCATCCCGATGTCGCACTTGACGTAGGTGCACACGTCTTCGCTGTGCCCCAGCTTCTCGGCCTCGGTGATGTAGTTGCCGCTCAGCTTGCGCATGCCGCTCTGCAGCGCGTTGATCTCGGGCAGCACCGGCAGCATGTCGAGCGCCAGCATCAGCTCGGTGAGGTTGCCCGGTACGAAGGTGTAGGCCACCGCCCGCCCGTCTTCTTTCGCTGTGGCGAGCTTGTCGAAGTGGCCCGAGATCATCTGCTTCTGGCGCAGCTGGCTGTCGTCCTTCGCCGCCTCGGTGTCGACTTCGCGTGGCCGGGTGATGTGGGTCGGGGTGGTGGTCATGCTGCGCTCCCCCAGAGCTTCACGGCGTCCGAGAAGGCTCCGGCTTGTTCCCGGATCACTTGGAATTGTCCGGTGTTCTCTGCGAATTTCAGGCTGGTGTGTGGGATCTTGGCGCGGTCGAGCGCGGCCTCGAGCATCGGCTGGTCGAGCAGCGCGGGGTCGCAGAACGAAGCGGCGGCGAAGATCACGCCTTCGGCCTCCACCTGGCGAACGCTCTGGACCAGCGCGGCGCCCTTCTCCTCGTCGGCGATGTAGCGCGAGGCGGTGGCCTGGCCGCGGCGCAAGAACGCCATGGCGATGGCGCGCATCGGGTCGTCGCTGGGACCGCACTCGATGTCACCATCGATGTAGCGCAAGCCCAGCTGGAAGTCGTCGTCGACGATGTCGCAGCCGGCGGCTTCCAGGGTCTTGATCAACCCCAGCGGGGGCTGCTCGCAGAACGAGCCGCGGACCAGCACGCGCACGTTGTCGTAGACGCGAGGCGCGCGCTGCTTCGCGGCGGCGACGAACTCGCGCACCAGCGTCTCGTGCGCCGCGGCCTCGAGCAGGCCGCCGGCGCGCGCCACCAGATAGGCCTCCGAGGCGCGCACGCGGAACGGCTCTTTGACGCGCAGCGTGTCGAGCTCTTTCAGGGCTGCCCGCCGCGAGTTCTCCGCGGCGATGGCGGTCCGCATCTTGTCCGCGTCGTACTTCCACGCGCCGCGGGCGGTCAGGTCGCGCAGGATGCGCGCCATGTCGTTGACGTAGAACTTGCCGCCCAGCTCCGGGTCGAAGTTCTGCGGCAAGTCGACGTAGCTCGCGTACTTCTCGGGGAAGAGCATCTGCCACATGCCGCTCAGATTGCGGATCACGTCGCAGATGCTGGGGAAGAGCACGCCGTCCAGCGAGTCGAGGGACCCGTTCAGCGCCAGCTCCAGCGTGCTTCGCGGGATGTGACAGATGTACGACTGATAGAAGCTGTCACCCTTGATGATGTCGACCTGATCGCCGCCGCCGAACATCGCCACCGGCAGGCACCCGATGCCCTCCAGCATGGGGCGCGGCACGTAGATCGGCATGTAACCGACGGCAAGCCGGCCGGGGTGGTCCTTCTTCCAACGCACCACCTCGGTCAAGGTGAGATCGTCGACGAAGTGGCGCGCGCGCTCGAGCACGGCGGATGCGGGGTCGTTCGTGGTGTTCTCTGCTTCGTGATGGGTCACCGTGCACCTCCGTGGGCCTCGGCACGTTCGGATCGTTCTTCTCGGTCTCGGCGCGGGCGCGAGACCCCGGCAGCGACGCCGACGGCGGCGACGCGTTCGATGGTGGCTGCGAGCTCTTCCGGTGTTCCGTGCCGCTCGGGCTCGTACCAACCGTAGGTCCAGTTCAGCATGCCGAACAGGCAATACGTGTTTCGCTCAACGTCGAGCGCCGACAGCTCCCCGCCCGTGCGCGCACGTGCCACTTCGGCCACCACCCCCTCGGCGACGCGGAAGTACCTCTCCTTGAGCTCGCGGATCTCGGCTCGTCGAGCCGGCGGCAACGCGGCCGCCTCGTGGATCAGCACGCGCATCAGATATTGCCGGTCGGCGAAGAAACGCACGTGACCCAGCACGAAGGCGTGAAGCCGCGCTTCGGCATCGGTCTCGCCGTGCAGGGCAGCGTCGGCCGTGCGCAGCATCTCTTCGAACGCGCCCTGTTGAATCAGGTAGAGCAGGTCTTCCTTGCTGTCGACGTAGTTGTACAGCGTGGCCGGCGAGCGCTTGGTCAGCTTGCCCAGGTCGCGCATGCTCATGCCGTGATAGCCGTGCTCGGCGAAGGCGCGGGCGGCCGCTGCCAAGATCTCCGCCTTCCCCGAGCTCGGCCGGTCAGTCACGCGTCCCTCCACACCGGCTTCTGCTTGTTCAAGAAGGCGGTGATGCCGGCGTTCCCGTCGTGGCTGGGGAGCAGACGCTCGAGATACAGCTTCTCGATGTTGGCCAAGCCGTCGCCCACGGCTTCGACCAGCTTCGAGCCGCGGCGCAGCGCTTCCGTCGCCTGCCGCAGAGAGAAGGCGCTCAGCTCTTTCAGGTTCCGCCCGTACCACTCGCGCGCGTGCTCGACGGGGTCGACGCCCTCGGGCGCCAGCGCGGTGACGAAGCCCAAACCCTCGGCGGCCTTCGCGTCGAGATCACAGCCCGTGAGCAGCAGGCGCTCGGTCCAGGTCTGGCCCAACCGCGCGGGGCCAAGCGCCGCGAGCACCGGCGGCAGGACGCCCAGCTTGATCTCGGGGCACGCGAAGACCGAGCCCGCGCTCGCGAACACGAAGCGGCAAGCCAGCGCCACTTCGAACGCGCCGCCCAGGCAACGACCGCGCACGATCGCTGCCGTGGGAACCGGGTACTTCACCAGGCGCCGGATCAGGGCGTGAAAGGTGGCCAGCATCTCGGCCGCCTGATCCTTCTGGTGCTCTTCCACGCTGGCGCCGAAGCTGAAGTGCTTGCCGTGCCCCTCGAGTGTCACGAGCTTCAGGTGGGGGTCGTTGGCGTGCTCGGCCAGCACTGCGTCCAGCTGCCGCATCAGCGCGCCCGAGAGCACGTTGCCGCCGTCCCGCTCGAAGACGATGCGCAAGAGCGCGCCGTCTTCCGAGAGCTCGGAGCGGACCTCTTCTTTCACGGGTTCTTCTCCCAGCCCGCGCGCGCCGAGGGCTTCAGCACGTCGCTGATCAGCTGAGTGTCGAAGCGTGCGCCCTCGGCCATCCGCTGCCGGAGCAGCACGAAGTCGATCTCACGCTCGCTGCGATCACCGAAATGGAACGCCGGGAAGCCGGCCGCGGCCTCGGTGTTCATGTTGAGCGCCAGCCACGAGCGGTTGGTCTCGCTGTTCTGCGCCCAGTGCATCAGCTTCTTCTTGCGGGCGCTCTCCAGCGTCTTTCGGGTGCAGTCGGGGAAGGTGTAGAGCAGCTTGGTCGCCAGCTTGTCCACGGCTTGGTCGAGCAGTGAGAGGTCGACGGTGCACTTGGCCGCGAGCTCTTTGGCTGCGTCCTTCTCTTTGCCCTCTTTCCACTCGCCGTAGACCACTCGACCCATGTCGTCCAGGTAACGGTCGGTGACGGCGAAGGGGTTCGGGATGAACTTGCCCTCGGCGGTCTTGTGCACCGGCGAAAGCTCGTTGATCAGGCCAAGGCGCATGGCCTTGTGTGCGCTCCACGGCTCGCACAAGACCAGGCTCTCGACCGCGCGAGAGAAGCCCACGTAGATGTCCAGGAAGTCCGTCGAGCCGCCGTCGGGCGCCGAGCCGTGCTTGGGGCCGGCCTGGCCGAAGCGCGCGTGATCGCCGGCCACCGTGAAGTCGCACGCCATGCCGATCTCTTGCCCGCCGCCGATGCGCATGCCGTTCACGCGGCAGATCACCGGCTTGTCGCAGAGCAAGATGTTGGTGACCATGTCGTTGAACAGCCGCATGTACTGCAGGTATTCGAGCGGTCGGTTCGAGTAGTAGGTCGCGTACTCTTCGGTGTTGCCACCGGTGCAGAACGCCTTGTCACCCACGGCGGTGAACACCACGTTCGACGCCTGCCGGTCGCAGCTGGCGCGGCGGAACGCCAAAATCACCTCTTTGACCGCGCTGGTGGTGTAGCTGTTGAGCTGCTTCTCGTTGTTCAGCGAGATCCAGACCTGGTGCAGGCCGCCGACCGGCTTGCCCTTGTCGTCGAGAACGGGGCGCGTCTCGTACTTGATGTGGCGGAACTCGTAACCCGGAAGAATGTCGTGGCTGAGTAGCTCGGTCATCGCTCTAATCCTTCTTCTCGTACTCGTGCTCGTACTCGTTCTCGTGCTCGTTCTTCTTCTTCTTCTTCTTCAGACTCGTGGGTCCATCACCAGGCGCTTGGCCAGCTTGTGCTCCGCCAGCGCCTTCATGTGCTGGTTGATCTTCGACATGGGCGCCCGCTCGATGAAGGGTTCGAGCACCACCTTGCCGTCGTAGATCAGCTTCAGGACCGCGGGATACGCCTCGACCGGGCAGCCCCACGAACCGTGCACGGTGGCGTCGAAAGCCATCAGGTTCGAGAGCCGCACGTTCACGCTGTCGCGGGTGAACCCGACCACCAGCATGGTCGCGCCGTTCGACAGCAGCGTGTACGCCAGCGTCTGACCCGGCGCCGTGCCGCTGCACTCGAAGATCTTGAAGTCCAGGCTGGGAACGCCCCATTCCTTGGCCTTGCCATGCAGCTCTTTGCGCACGTCCTTCGCTTCGCGCCCCTTGACGTTGCAGGTGTGGTCGAAGCCCAGCGTTGCCAGCCCGGCCAGGCGCTCCTCGTGGACGTCGCACACCACCGTCTTGGCGCCCAGCGCCTTGGCGATCTGCGCGGTGAAGCCACCGACGCCGCCCCCGCCGATCACGAACGCAACGTCGCCCGCCTTCAGCCCCGAGCGCCTCACCGCTTGGTATGCCGTCGACACGGCGTCCGCCACCACGGAAAGCGAGTCGGTCTTCACGCTCGCCGGCGCGTCGGCCAAGGACACCATGCTTGCGCCCGGCGCGACCAGGTGGGTGCCGAAGCCGCCGTGGATGTCGTTGCCCGGCATCTTCTGCTTCAGGCAAGCGTTACCGCGGCCCGCGCGGCAGAACGCGCAGTCGCCGCACGGCATCACCGCGGGCACCAGCACCTTCTGTCCGATCAGCGCTTGGTACTTCTCGCCCGCGGCGCGCACCGTGCCCACCACCTCGTGGCCGAGCACGATCGGCAGCGGCATGCGGGGAGCGACGCCTCCTTCGGCGAAGCCGAGATCGGTGTGGCACAGGCCGCAGGCCTCGACCTCGACGACCACCTCGGTAGCGGTGGGTTCGGCGAGCTCGATGCTCTCTTTCACGAGCGGCTTTCCGGACTCTTTCAGCACCCAGGCTTCGCTGCGGATCCCCATCTGGTGGCTCCTCCTACGAACGTTCGTACGGGACCACCGCTGGAGCGCAAATGACATTCGTCAAGCCGGCACGAATACAGGGGAAAATACGCTCGTTCGGGCCCCCTAGGGCCCGGAAATGGACGCCACGATCGCCTCGAACAGGGCCTTCTCGGCCCGGCAGAAACGCTGCCGGTCGCCCTGGGGGAACTCGGCCACGCAGGCGGCGCCGAGGTCCAGACAGAAGTCGAGCACGGACTGCCTTCGGGCCGCCCGGATCGACGCCGGCGCCGGGTCGAGCCGCGTGTCGACGAACAGTCGGCGCAAGAGCGCGAGCAGTTCGGGGTCGGGGCGTTCGCGCAAGAAGCGATCGACGAAGCTTCGCGCCTGCTCGAGGCTCACGACCGTGCGCTCGCAGAGCTCGTTCACGTTCTGCACGTGGTGTTCGAGAAACTCGTCGAGCAAGCGCCGCTCGCTCGCTTGCGCTTCGCCGTCGGCCCAGATCATCTCGAGCAGCGGGATGGTGTCGAGCAAGTAGACGTCCGACCCCGTGATGCCCAGCTCCGCGAGCTGGTCGGCCGCGTCGCAACGTGGCATGGCCAACGGGGGTGTCTGCACGGTGGGCGCTTCGAGCGGAGAGAGCCGAGTCGTCAGCTCGGGCGCTGGCGGCAAGAGCGACGGGCGCGCTGCCAGCAGCACCAAGAGCGGCAGCCCGTCGAGGTCGGCGTGAGCGGCGCGAACCGCGGCATGCATGCTGCGGGCGTCGGGGAAGCGATCGCGCGGGTGGAACGCCAGGGCGCGATCCACCAGCGCGATCACCGAGCGCGGCAAGTCAGGCGCGGCAAGCTGCAGCGAGCGCGGCGGCCCGGAAGTGACGAAGTAAAGCTGCTCGGCCGCGCTGGGCGCGTGATGCACGTACTGGCCCGAGAGCAAGTGGAACATGCTGGCGCCCACTGCCCAGAGGTCCGTCGCCGGCCCCAGCGGGCCGTGGTCGGGGTTCACCTGCTCGGGCGCCGAGTATGCGGGCGAGCCCATGAACGGACGGTCTGGCGACGAGGCCCGCACGCTCTGGTGCATCTCGGCGATGCCGAAATCCAGGACCTTCACCGCACCCGAGTCGGTCAGGAACAGGTTGTGGGGCTTGATGTCGCGGTGAACGATCCGCCTCTCGTGGGCCGCCGCCAAGACCTCGAGCACCTCGGCCATGGCCTCGAGCACGGCGCGGGCCGGCAGCCGCCCGCCGTTCATCACGCGCAGCTCCCCCAGGCTCTTGCCGCTGAGCAGCTCCATCACCAGGTAAGCGGTGCCGAGCGCCTCGTCGTCGTCGAGCACCACCCGCACACCCGGGTGCCCCACGCTGTTGGCCACGTAGCCTTCGCGCAAGAACCAGCGGCGCGCCTCTGCGTCGGCGGCGCGCTCGGGTTTGAGCAGCTTCACCGCGGCGCGGCTCTGGTTCCGGTGGGTAGCCGAGTACACCCACGCCACGCCGCCCATGCCGAGCAGCGCGTCGAGCCGCCACTTTCCGCCGAGCACGGCTCCGACTCGCTTCTGCGCGGCGGCCTCTTCCACTTCCGCGAGCATACCCGAGTCACGAGCCGATGCGGTCCACCACAATCACGGGTCGCCCCGCCTCGCGCGAGGCCGAGATGTCCACCCAGCCGACGATCACCCAGTCGTTGTCGTCCTCGGGGTCGAGCAGCACCTGGGCAAAGTCCCAGCGGGTCTCGCCGGTCTCGAGCGTGAGCAGCGCCGGGCTGCGCGCGTCCGGGTCGGTGCGGAGCGCGCCATGCGCTTCGAAGAACGGCCCGAGCTCCCGCTCGAGCTCGGCGGCCTTCAGCCGGGCCACGCTCTCTGCCTCGCCGAAGTCCCGGCGCGAGAGCGCGCGGATCAGGCGGAACAGCTCGTTGCGCAAGAGCACGGTGAAGCCTTTGGTGTCGCGGGTGACGTCTTCGGACCCCTCGGGCTCGAGCTCGCTGCGCGCCGCCAGCGCCGGTGGAGCGACCTCGCCGTCGCGCATCCGCTCCCATTCGTCGAGCAGGCTCGAGTCCACCTGCCGCACCATCGCGCCGAAGAACGTGATCAGCTCGTCCACGTCTTCCGAGCGTTCGGCTTGGGGCACGGTCTGCACCAGCACTTTGTACACATCGGACAGGTACCGGAGCAGCAGGCCTTCGGAGCGCTCGAGGCCGTACTCTTTGACGTATTCCGAGAACGACATGAAGCGCTCGACCATGTCGCGTGCGATGGACTTCGGTCGGATGTTCTCGGCGCCGACCCAAGGGTGCTTCTTCGCGAAGGCGTTGAACGTATCGTAGATGAAGTCCCGATTGGGCTTCGGGTACTCCAGCTCTTCGAGCTTGGCGATGCGCTCTTCGTACTCCACCCCCTTGGCCTTCAGCTCGGAGATGACCTCGGTCTTGAGGTGGTCGAGCTGTTTTTGCAGGACAACCTCCGGGTTTTCCAGGATCGATTCGACCAGCGTGAGCAGGTCGAGCGCGTGGGTCTCGCGCTCGGGGTCGAGCAGCGGCAGCGTGTCGAGAAGGTAGAGCGAGAGCGTCTGGTTCAGGCTGAAGTCTTGCTGCAGATCCAGGTTGACGCTGGCGCGGCCGTCCCGGCGCTCGACGATGCCGGCTTCGAGCAGCGAGCGGAACATGGCCAGCGCGGTGCGCCCGTGGGCGCGCTGGTCGTAGCGGCGATCGTGGCAGCGGTCGATCAGTCGGGCGAGCGCCATGCACCCGCCGTCGGGACGCGACAGCACGTTCACGATCATGCCGTGGCTGACGCGAAAGCGCGACACCAGCGGCTCGGGGGGTGCGGTCAGCAGCCGGTCGAACGTGGCCCGATCCCAGTGCGCGTAGCCCCGGTCCGGCGGCTTCTTGCGCACCAACTTCTTCTTCTTCGAAGGGTCGGCGCCGACCTTCGCCTCGAGCTTCAGGTTCTCGATCACGTGTTCTGGGGCCTGCACCACCACGCTACCGCGATCGTCGAAGCCCTTTCGCCCGGCGCGCCCGCTGATCTGTCGGAAGTCGCGCACGCTGAGCAGGGTGGTGCCCTTGCCGTCGAACTTGCAGAGCTTGGTGAAGAGCACGCTGCGGATCGGGATGTTCACGCCCACGCCCAGGGTGTCGGTGCCGCTGATCACCTTGAGGTGCCCGGCCTGGGCGAGCTTCTCTACCGCCAGCCGGTATTTGGGCAAGAGGCCGGCGTGGTGCAGGCCCACACCGTGCCGGAGCAAGCGCGAGATCTCCTTGCCGTAAGGGCTGTCGAAGCGGGCGGTGCGAAGTGCCTCGGCGATGGCGCGCTTCTCGTCCTTCGTGCAGAAGTCCACGCTCATCAGGTTCTGCGCCTCTTCCGCAGCACCGCGCTGGGTGAAGCTCACGATGTAGATGGGCGCACGCCCACCCTTCACCAGCTCGGCCACGGTCTCGTGCAGCGGCTTCTCACTGTAGGTGTAGTCGAGGGGGACCGGGCGGTCGGTCGAGTGCACGAGCGCGGTCGGAAGCCCGGTCAGATCGGTCAGCGCCTTCTCGAAGAAGGTGGTGTCGCCCAAGGTGGCGCTCATCAAGAGGAACCGCCCGTGAGTCAGCGTCAGGAGCGGCAGCTGCCACGCCACGCCACGCTCGGCGTCCGAGTAGTAGTGGAACTCGTCCATCACCACGTCGTCGACGCAGGCGGCCGCGCCCTCGCGCAGCGCCATGTTGGCCAGCACCTCGGCCGTGGCGCAGACGATGGGCGCTTCGCGGTTGACCGCGGCATCGCCGGTCATCAGGCCCACGTCGTCGGCGCCGAACTCGTCGACCAGCGTGAAGAACTTCTCGCTGGCCAGGGCCTTGATCGGGCTGGTGTAGAAGCAGCGCCGGCCCTGTGCCACGGCGAAGAAGCACACCGCGTAGGCCACCAGTGACTTCCCCGATCCCGTCGGCGTGTTCAAGATCACGTTCTTGCCGGCGGCGATCTCGAGCAGCGCCTGCTCTTGCGCCGGGTAAAGCTCCAGCCCGCACGCCTCGACCCACTCGAGGAACGCCGAGAGGATGGCGTCTGGCTCGGCGCCGCGGGGGACCGAGTCGCCGAGGCGGGGGCGAGCACGAGGCATGGCAGCGGGCATGATATGCTCGCTGATCGGTGCAGCTGCTTCGAAATCGCATCCAGAACTACGCCTGGGGCTCACACTCGGCCATCGCCGAGCTCTGCGGTCGGCCGAGCCCCAGCGCCCAGCCCGAGGCCGAGCTCTGGATGGGCGCGCACCCGCAAGCCCCCTCGATGGTCGAGCGCGGCGGGGCATGGCGCTCGCTCGAGCAGGTGATCGCCGAAGATCCGCTGCGCGAGCTGGGGCAGCGCTCGGTCGACGCCTTCGGGCCGCAGCTGCCGTTTCTGCTCAAGGTGCTGGCGGCGGCAGAGCCGCTCTCGCTGCAGGCGCACCCGACGCGGGAACAAGCGGCGGCGGGGTTCGCCCGGGAAGAGGCGCGGGGCATCCCCCGCGACGCGCCAAACCGATGCTATCGCGACCAGAACCACAAGCCCGAGCTGATCGTGGCGCTCACTCCGTTCCACGCGCTGTCGGGGTTCCGCCGGGTCGAGCGCAGCCGCGAGCTGTTTTCTCGGCTTCGAACCAGCGAGCTCGACTTCGTCCGCGACGCGCTGGGCGCCGGCGACGCCGGGCTGGGCTCGCTGTTTCGCGCGGTCATGACGCTCGAGCCGGCAGCCCGCGAGCGCGTGGTGGGCGCCACGCTTCGCGAGTGCCGGCGCGCGGTCGAGCACGGCGGGGCGTTCGCAGCCGAATGCGGGTGGGCGCTGCGCTTCGGCGAGCTCTACCCGAACGACGCCGGAGTGGTCAGTGCCTTGCTCTTGAACCTGGTGGTGCTCGAGCCGGGGCAGGCCCTCTTCTTGCCCGCCGGAAACCTCCACGCCTACCTCGAGGGTGTGGGCATCGAGATCATGGCCAGCTCGGACAACGTGCTGCGCGGCGGCCTCACCCCCAAGTACGTGAACGTCGACGAGCTGTGCTCGGTGCTGACGTTCCGAAGTGGCGATGTCGACGTGCTGAGCGACTACGCTACGCCCACCCGCGAGTTTCGGCTTCACAAGCTGACCGGGGCTGCTCGCTGCGAGGTGCGCGGTCCCGAGATCGTGCTCTGCACCCAAGGCACCGTGACCGTGAGCGCGCCCAGCGGCGAGCTTTCTCTGCCGCGAGGCGCGTCGGCATTCGTCAGTGCCGCCGAGGTCGCGTACCAGATCTCGGGCGACGGCACGCTGTTCAGAGCCACCACGGGAGAGAGCTGATGGAGTTTCACCGCGGCGAAGCCACCTTCTTGCGCAGCTGCCTGCAGTCGTTCTCGGAGCACTTCGAGACCGCGGTCGTCGACGTGCTGCGGCGTGAGCTTCGCGGGATCCAGCCCGCGAGCGTGGCCGAGTTGCGCGAGCAGCTCCAGCTCCTGATGCGTCAGCTCGAGTCGCGCGGGAACACGGTGCAGGTGCACGAGGCCATGGCCGGCCTGTTGCGACGCGTGCTGATGACGCAACGCCGCCGCGTGGCCGAGAGCCTCGACGTGCCGCTGGCCAAAGCGGTCGATCCCCACGTTGTCGGCGCATTGCATCGCGAAGTGCGGCGCTACGAAGACCTTCTCGGCGCCCCTTGGTGCACCGCCGCCAGACCACAGCCCATCCCGAAGCTCACCGACTTCCTCTCGATCCGTTTTGCCGCCGAGGCCATGCCGGGCGCACCGCCGCTCGAGCCCCGGGCCTACGACGAGAAGTTCCACGTGCTCGAGGCGCCCCGGCTGTTCTTTCCCGATCTGGCGCATTTTCGCCACGAGTGCGAGCTTCGCGGAGCCGACCTGATCGTCGCCTACGTGGACATCGACGACTTCAAAGCCGTGAACGCCAAGCTGACCGAGACGGTGGTCGATCTCAAAGTGCTGACGCCGTTTCTGGAAGTCATCGAGGCATGGGCCTTCGCTCGGGCCCACGCTTATCGCTTCGGCGGCGACGAGTATGTGTTGCTGATCCCCAACGTGGACCGCGCGCTGGGCGAAACCATGCTGGACGAGTTGCGCCGCCGCATCGGCTCGGCGGTCTTCTCGGGCACCGACATCCGCCTCTCGGTCACCATGGGTGCTTGCCTGGTCGATCCGGATTGCCCGCTCACCGACCGCGAGATCCTTGGGCGCGCGAACATGGCGAAGGCGCGCGCCAAAGCCGAGAAGAAGGGCAGCATCGCGCTGCTCGAGCCGCCAGATTACAGCGTGGAAGCGGCAACGCTCGGGTGAGCGAGCGTCACCCGGCCGGAGGCGCGCGCGTCAGCGTCGGTTCCGCCTTCGCCCGGCGAGCACCAGCAGCGCCGCAAGCCACCACGCCGTTCCACCCCGCTCGGGCTTGGCCGTTCGACAGCCGCAGCCGCCGTCGTCGTCGGAGCCGCCGCCGGACTTGCCACCAGTTGCGGCGCCGCCCGCGCCGTTGCCACCGGCGCCGCCTCCGCCCGCTGCCGAGCCCGCGCTGCCAGCGCTGCCGCCCGAGGCCGAGCCTGCGGCCCCGCCCCCACCCCCGCTGGCGCCGCCGCCGCCACTGCCGCCGGCGCCGCCGCTCCCGCCCGTGCGCGGGCCGTAGGTCGGTGGCTCGGCGCCGAGCTCGTACGCGCCGAGATCGGGGGCCGTGCCCGCGAAGCCGTCGTTCACGTTGGCGAGCTTCTCGCCCTTGTCGACCGCTGCCGCGCCGCTCTTGAGCGCGAGATCGGGAGCCGTGACCGCGGGGAACGGGTTTCCCGGAAAGGTGATGGCCGCAGCGAAGACCGAGAGGTCGACCTGCACCGCATTCTTCTCGCTGGTCTTGCTCTTGAGCTCGGCCAAGCTCGAGAAGCTCTGCCCGCTCACCGTGCCGGTGAATTTGCTCGTTCCGATGGAGCCAAGGCCGTCGTGGTCGAAGCTGCAGGTGGGCGCGGCCGCCGAGAGGCTGAGCACGTCACCGTCACCATTGCCGTAGCCGCCGTAGGTGCCGCCGCCGGTGCCACCGATGAACAGGTTGTTGCGGAACCAGGCGCGCGCCCAGGTGTCACTGGCATAGACCGCGAAAGCGTCGCCGCATTTGACCACGGTGTTGTGGAAGGCCACATCCCCGATGCTGCCGCGGTGGAGCTTGAACGGTGAGTAGATGATGTTGAACATCACGTTGCGAATGAAATAGGCCGGCCCGCCCAGGCTCGGCTGCGAGCTCATGCCCACGAAGCTGTTCACCGCGCGGTTCCGGTACACGCGCGTGTTGCCCATGGTGAAATCGGCCTCGATCGCGTCGTCGGCGCACACCTCCAGATCGTTGCCGTAGACATCGATCGAGGTCTGGTTGATGGCGCCGCCGTCTTCCAGCGTGCTGACGCAGTCACGGAAGCCCTTCACCCTGTTGTGACAGATGACGTTTCCGGGCCCCGTCATGGCGATGCCCTCGCCCAGGTTGTTGCCGTTCGCACCCACGGCGGCGTTGTTCCAAGCCGTCGAGCCAGTCACCACGTTGTCGCAGAAATAGCCGTTCTTCGAGCCCGGGCCGTAGGCGATGATGCCGTCCTCCTTCGTGTTCACCGTGCAGCCCTTGATCGCCACGCCCTCGGCGTCGTTGAACTTGATCTTGCCGTTGACGGTCAGGCCTTCGACGTAGACCCACTTGCGACCGTCCAGCCGCACGTCCCCGTCGATCACGGCCTTGCCGGGGTTGGCCGCGCGGATCACGATGGGCAGCGCCTCGGTGCCGTCGATCGCGAAGGTGAAGGTGGCGTAGTTGCCGTCGCCAAGCAGCAGCACGTCACCCGGCTTGGCGCCGCTGGCGTCGGTGGCGAAGCTCGACGGAGTCACGTTCTTGGTCGTCGCGCTCGCGGCGGCGACGGGGACCTTGCGCGTGGTGACGGTCAGCGCCTTGGTGGCGTTGCCGCCGTCGGGATCGGTGAGCGTCAGCTCGACTTCGTAGCTGGCGCCGGGCAGAAGGCCGAACACGCTGCCGGCGTGCCGGTTCTGCCACGAGAACCCCTGGTTTGCGCCGGCCGGCACCCGCACCAGCGGAAGGCCGTCCAGCCAGGCGGTGGTGCCGGCCTTGCGGTAGCGCACCTTCACCACGCCGTCGTTGTCCGCGTCCCCGGTGATGGCCCACTCGAGCGACACGTTCTCGAGTGTCGGGTAGGGTGCCGAGGCGGTGCCTGCAGTGGTGGCGTTCTGCGCGAGCGCCGCCGACGAGATCAACGAGCCCAAGAGCGCACACGCGCCGATGCCCAACCTCATGCCGGCAGTCTAGCGCATCGGGGTGGTCGCGAGCGACCGGGCGCCCGCGGCAGGAATCAGGCTGCGCCCAGTGAGTGCGACTTCACTTCGTCGAGCACTGCCTGCAGCTCGGCGCCGGAGCCCTCGCTGCTCCGCGCGACCGAGCCGTTCTTCGAGCGGTACCCGAGGTAGGCGGACTCCAGGCGGCGCATGGCGTCGGTCAGCGCGATGACTCGCGCCTTGTCCGCCACCGTGCCGCTGAAGATGCCGGTCGCCAAGCGATCGGCCGTTCCAAGGCGCGCGACGAGTCGCGAAGCGCTGTCCTTCAACGGCTCGGGCACCTGCTCGGCGGCGTCCCAGCTCGCGACTCTGAGCGTGGCATCGAGAGAGTCCACCAGCTCTTCGAGCGCTTTCCGGAAGACCAAGATACGCTTGTCTTTCATGTTCACGCTGTCCTCTAGCACCGATCGGGCCCGGCCCCTATTTGCGGAGCGGCGTCGTGCCAGGGCCCGTGTGTCACGCCAGCATGACGGCGCGTCGAGTTGCGGATCGCGCCCGGAGGGCCTATAACAAACCCGTCGAGAGTCCGGCTCGCCCCACACTCCGGAGCCTGAATGGAGCCCGTTGTGTCGAGCCGTGGACGAGATTGCAACCATTTGCTGCCCACGCGCCCGAGCACCGGCTGAGGAGCGCGCGATGCGAAACTCCCGACAAGACGAGGCAAGGCGCGAAGCAGAGCAGACCGCGCGGATCACCTGCCAGTTCCGCGACCGCAACAACATGGTCTACGAGCTGGACTGTCGCGGGCGTCAGCTGTCGTTCACCATGTCCGGCGCCCCGCGCGAGGGTGGCTTGTGGCAAGCCGGCGCGAGCGTCAGGCACTCGGAAGCGTCCCCTGCGCTCAGCGGCTCGGGGGCCAGCCGCGGCGACGCGCTGGGCGCAGTGGCGGAAGAGTGGCAGCGACGCGGGGAGCCCGCCGGCTATCCGATCCTGGATTGGGCCGCCATTCGCGCAGCGCTGGTCGCGGTGCGCGCCGTGTAGCCACCCCACGCCACGACTCAGTCTTGCATTCACACTCACGAACAGGAAACAGCATGGATCGCAAAGTCAGGATGACGAAGAGGGACCGCAAGGGGAACATCGTTGCGCTCTGCAACCCCGGGCAGCCGTGGTCGCCGCGCAAGACCGGTGACGTCATCAAGGACATCAACGGCAACAAGTCGAGCTACTACGTGAAGGCTTCGGAGCGTCGGAAGTACGTCCGCGTCGTGTCCGGCAAGTCACTGGTCACGACCAGCGACGCCTCGAACGAGAATCACCTGGACAACCTGCCGACGGTCTGAGGGCAGCGCGCTCACCGGGCCTGCTGCGCAAACCACTGCGCCAGCGGGGACGGCGGTTTGCACGGAGCCACCACGGCATCCCACGGGCCCTCGAGTTGAGCGGCGTGTGAGAACACGACCCATGCGCCGCAGCGGTCGCAGTCCGCGTTGTTTCCGTAGCAGCACTTCGGCGAGGAAAATGCTCCCTTTTCCACGTACAGCGGGAGCACGGTGCGCAGCGCGGGGCATGCGGCGGTGACCAGGCGCGCGGTCGCCGGGCGCATCAGCTCGAGGGCGCGGCGCGAGTTCCAGATGAAACTGGGATACTTCTCCTTGAGTGCAAGGGCCGCGTCGACGGCGCTCTCGCGCTCGACCACGTCGCGCCACGCCAGCTCGGACTGTTCGCCTTCGCTGGGCACGTGAAAGGTGAACGCCAGGCCATTCACCGGCGTGTCGATGAATGCCACCACCAGCTCTTCCAGTCGATGCTGGTTCAGCTTGGTGACCACGCACTGGATCTGGACGGTGGGCGAAAATCCCGGCGGAAGCCCCAGTAGGTTCTTCCGCACGCGCGAGAAGACGCCTTCGCCGCGCACGCTGTCGTTCAGGTCCTCTGGCCCATCCAGCGAGACGACGTAGGTGATTTCGGGTCCGAAGTCTCTGAGCGGCACGGTGCCATTGGTGGTGATGATGTTGCGCGAGAAGAGCTTCACCCCACGCTCGAGCAGTCGCCAGCGGATCATCGGCTCGCCGCCCATCCAGAGCATGGCGTACAGACCGTGCCGATCGCGGATCCGCTCGACCTCGCTCAGCAGTTGGTCGTCTGGAATGTCGTCGCCTGGATCGTTGGGGTTGCCGTCGGTGTAGACGAAGCAGTGCCGGCACTTCAGGTTGCAGCGATTGGTCACGTTGATCATCGCCGCGGGGAAGCGCGGGGGCGGCTCTCGGCTCAATCGGTCGTGGGCGCCGAGCACCGGCAGTCGCATGGGCGACAGTGTAGCGTTTGTGCCGGGCAGTCGCCGCGAACTGGCGCGTGGGCCCCGAGCCGTGCGATGGTGCGCCCATGGGTGAGCGGAGGAAGATGGGCGCGTCGCGTTCCCTGGTGGCAGTGCTGGCCGGGTTTCTGGCCCCCCTGGTGATGGCGGGCGGGTGCAACAAGTGCCAGAAAGAAGAGGCGCCCCCGCCGTTGCCGACGGCCACCGCGGTCGAGACGAAGCCCGACGCGCAGCTGGTGCTCGAGGTCGAGGACGCTGCCGACGACGGCGATGCGGCGGACGGCGACGCCAAGAAAGTCGGCACCGGCAGCTCGGCGAGCATGAAGAAGTGCTGCCAGGCCGTGGCGCAGAACGCCGAGAGCGCGCCCGAGCCGACCAAGACTTACATGAAGCAGATGGCCGCAGCGTGTTTCGCGGCCGCCGGCGCCGGCAAGGGCTGGAGCGGCGGCGGCTTCAGCTGCAAGTGACGCCGTGACGGGGAAGCCCGCGGTGGTGCCGGGCGTATCAGGCCTCGCTCGGAGGACCTCGCCATGCGCTCGAATCGACGTCACGTGCTCGCTTGCCTGATCGCGGTGCTCTTCGCCTTGCTGGCGTGCAAGGGCAAGCCCGAGACCCGGGCCAGGGTGGGCGAGACCGTTACGTTCGAGGACAGCCAGTGGGAAGTGGTCGGTGCCAGCTTCATCGGCAACCAGATCCAGAGCTTTGGCACCGACAAGAAGACCGCCGGCCAATTCCTCAAAGTCGACTTCAAGGTCACCAACACCTCGAAGCAAGACGAGACCATCCTCGATCATCCCAAGGTGTTCGACGACCAGTCGCGAGAGTTCAAGGTGCTCGACGACCAGGCGATGTACGTGCACCAGCCCGAGCAGACGCTGACCCTCGAGAGCCTGCCGCCGTCGATGATGAAACGCTTCACTGCGATCTACGAGCTGCCGAAGGACGCGAAGGGCTTGTCGTTCGAAGCCCGCGCGCTCAGCGCCTTCGGCGAGCGCCGCAAGGTGAGCTTGGGGATCTGACGGCGGGGCCGCGCAGCCACGTCCACCCCTTGTGCGCACCTGCCCCCCGTGTTTAGCCTCGGAGCATGGGGATTCTGGAAACGCGCTGGGAAGCGGATTTCGAGGGCCACAAGGTCACCGTGTTCCGCAACGAGGTGACCAAGGGGTTCAATCTCGAGTGGGACGGCAGCGAGATCGCGCGGCGCAGCTGGTCGTGGATCGGTCTCGGCGAGCTCAAGGGCACGGCCGAGCACAACGGCGAGCCCATCGAGGTTCACGTTGCGATCGAGTGGGCTGGGCTCAAGCAGCTCGATGGCACGTGCACCCTGCACGTGGGTGGCAAAGAGATCGCCGCCACGCGGATCCGCTGAACCTGACCCTTGTCACGTGTTCGAGCCCAACGACCCGCTGTGGCGCGAGCGCGCCGGCGAGATCTTCGCCCGCGCGCCCTTCGTGCGTGAGCTCGGCATACGCCTGGTCGACCTCGGGCCCGGCTGGGTCGAGTCGGAGCTGCTGGTCGAGGCGCGCCACATGCAGCAAGACGGCGTCGTCCACGCCGGCGTCCAGGCGACGCTGGCCGATCACAGCGCCGGCGCGGCTGCTGGCACGCTGGCGCCGGCCGGCCACGCCACACTGAGCGTCGAGCTCAAGATCCAGCTGCTGCGTCCAGCGCTGGGTGAACGCTTGCGCTGCCGCGCCCAGGTGATCAGGCCGGGGCGCACCATCGTGGCCACGGAAGCCTGGGTGTACGCCGTCGCAGCCGGGGAAGAGAAGCTCGTCTCGCAGCTCACCGCGACGATGACCTACGCGGCACAGAAGACCGGCTGAGCCACGCTCACGCCGGCGATCACGGCGTCGCCTGCGGCAACACCAGCTGACCTGCAACTGACCCCCCGACCGAGGCTCTGCGCGGCGCCAAAGCACGCCGCTTGCTGCACCGGATTTGAGGTATGAGCAGACGCCATGACGCCACGGCGACCTCGCCCTTCGTCCGACGGCCGCGCGGCTTCCAGCTGGGGCTTGCTCATGGCTGCGGTCACCGTGCTCTCGTGCGGCGCGGCGATAGTGGAAGCCCCGGCCTCCTCGCGCTCGCGAAAGCCCCCCGCTCGGGGCGACGCCAAACCCAGCGGCCCGTCCGCCGAGTGGAATCGGTTGGTCGACCAGCGGCTGGTGTGGGCGCGACCAGAGCTCGCCAACTATTGCATGGGTGAGAGCGTCCCGCGGTTTCTCCCAGAGGCGACCTCTCCCGACCACCCGCACATCAGCGCCGCGCGCGAGAGCGGTTGCAGTGCTCTCGGCGCGTCGGGCAAGGGGACGACGGTTTGCTGCCCGGCATCGCTCCCGGTGGCCTCCAACCCGAACACGGGTGGGGGCAAGAGCTGCGACGAGGCGTTGCTCGCCTACACGCCCACCGAGGCGGAAGCGCAGGCCAAGAGCCCCAGTGCCGGAAAGTACGGCGCGGTGCTCAATCGCGGCACGTACTTCGCCCACTGCAAGGTCCCCTCGGGCACGAAGCTCTCGATCTGCGCGGCGATCCAAGGCGGCAGCGCCGT
>Ga0138256_10001861_pt1 | contig 22686 bp, 24 predicted proteins | sample KNB2016incub_MG_FD_105486 | JGI IMG/M metagenome (GOLD analysis project Ga0138256, IMG submission 105486) | Active sludge microbial communities from wastewater in Klosterneuburg, Austria - KNB2014incub_MG | ecosystem: Engineered > WWTP > Activated sludge > Unclassified | place: Austria... | reverse complement strand
GGACGGAAGCCGTGTTTCAACTTTTTGTTTTTCAATTTGGCTTCATATCCAGCTTGACGTTATTAATTTAGCTATGTGCAAATCATCAACTTTTATTTATAAATTTAGCTTCAGTTAGCCGGGCGGACGGAATTCTATTTCCCCCACTTCGGCAAGCCCTGCCCGTTACAGGCAAGCGTATCGGCGACCTTTCCCTAAACTACAAGCAGGACTAAGACAGATAATTCCTCAAACTAATTTCTTAAAATATATTTCACTCTGACTGTGATATTTTAACTTGTTGTGCGTATAATTAAGAAACAACAATTAAATGGTTAATGTAATAATTAGAGAGAATGACTAAGATTTTTAGGCCCGACCTTTTCCTTTCAGTCATTGAAACTAATAAAGGCATCATTTACAAAGTGGCTAATTCATATTGTAAAGACACCGAAGATAGAAAAGACCTTGTACAGGAGATTGTTCTGAAATTATGGAAATCATTTGATAGCTATGACGAGCATTTTAAGCATTCAACTTGGATTTACCGAATTGCGTTGAATACTGCTATTTCATTTTATAGAAAAGAAAAAACAAGAAAAGAAATTACTAACCCATTTTCTGAAAGCTTATTCAATGTAGCCGATTTTGAGGATAACAAACAAATAGAGGAAAGCACATTTTTTCTAAATCAGTTTATTTCTGAATTGAAAGAGCTAGACAAAGCATTAATGTTACTTTACTTGGAAGAAAAAAGTCACAAAGAGATGGCGGAAATCATTGGCATTACCGAAACCAATGTGGCAACAAAAATTGGTAGAATAAAAAACATTTTAAAACAGCGGTTTTCACAAAGCACAACTTAAATATTATGGAAGAAACAAATTTTGTTCTTTTATGGAAAGAACAGTATGAAAAAATTGACCAGTCGTTGGTAATTAACAAGCAACTTTTAAAAGAAGTAATTAGTCAAAAAGCTGAATCAGCCTTACAATCTTTAATCCGATTCAAAACAAGAGGAATTGTTGCAGCAGTTATCTACTTAATTTTATTAGGCATAGTTTTATTCTATGCAATTTCACATTATTCTTCTTCGTCAAATTATTTTATCCTTTCTATGGGTGCTATATTTCTAATCAATGTAAAAGCTTTATACGACTATATTAAACATTTGGTTTGGACAAATAACATTGATTATAACGGAAGTATTACAGAAATACAGCAAAAATTAACCAAACTACAATTATCTATCTTACGACACAGTCGTCTTATGGTTTTACAATTCCCTTTTTGGACAACATTTTATTTGAGCGACAAATGGTTTCCGCATTCTGTAAGTTGGGGTTATATTATCTTCCAATTTTTACTGACTGCTTCATTTACATTCTTGGCTTATTGGCTATACAAAAATCAGACAATGGAGAACGCAAATAAAAAGTGGGTAAAGACTTTAATTGAAGGTTCAGGCGGGAAATCTATTATAAAAGCAATTGCGTTTTACAACGAACTTGAAACATTCAAACAAGTTAGCTAAGGACAAGTGAGAACGCCTGCCTGTAACATTGGGTTTTGTGCAAGTGTGGCTTGACGGAATAACAATCAGCAGCGGTAACTTTCCTGTACTTCAGTTCGAGGCTTGGCGAATAAAGCCCAGCTTTGGTACTTACTATTTAACTTTATCAAAAAGCCAGGCAGCGGTTCCGGGCGGACGGAATACTAATTCCCGTACTTCGCCAAGCCCTGAACGTTGGCAGAAATTGTATAGTCCTGTAAAAAACTACTGCAAATATGGGGTTTGCCGCAGCCGGGGCCGGACTTTATGTACTACTTTAATAAGCATCTCACTAAATCCATGTTTCAAATGATGAAGTTGACTCTTTCAGTTTTTTTTCTCTTCAGCTTTTCAAAAGGTTACTCACAGGTCTCTTTAAAAGTAAAACAAATTGATACTTTAGTATCAACAATTAATAACTCTACCCTGCCTGTACATAAAGACACATTAAGACAGGATCATCCTGAAATGGGCCTTAACATAACAACATATTTATCAATGACAGTTAGCGGCAAGGAATTATTAAAATTTGTAAACTACGTAATTACAACCAGGACTGAAGATGGAATTGCTCAACAAATGACAGCATCAAATACTTTTTATTACGACCATAATAATTTAATAAAGGTTGAGGAATATTTAATTCAAGATGCCATTAAAAAAGAAGCAAATTGGTATTACGCAGACGGCAAGCCTTTGTATTATACATTACAATCTGACAAAGCAGAATCAAGAGCGGCATTACTTCATACAATGTCTAAATCAATGTTGAAACAAATTATTAAATAAATAAAAAGCAGAACTTAACATTGGGTATTGTCAAAATACAGGCATGGCCCGGTTATTTTCAGCAGCGGAAATTCCACTCCTGCACAAAGTCCTGAACGTTAGCAGAAATGCCATAGAAACAGTAAAATAAAATGAAGCAATCAGACAGATTAATATATGACATACCCCAACAAGACGATTTTATAAGGTTTTATGAAATTCATTCAGACCCTCAGACAAATTTATTCAACCCAAATGGCCCGCTTAATTTAGAAAATTCTGAACAGGCATTTGAAAAATTTCTGGCTCATTGGAATGATCATAATTTTGGAAGCTGGGCTGTTAAACTTAAAGGCTCAAAAAAAACAGTTGGTTTTGGAGGCTTATCGTACAGAAAGTATGGTGATGAACAAAAACTAAACTTAGGGTACAGGTTTGACAAAGATTTTTGGGGGCAGGGATATGCAACTGAATTGGCATTACATACAATTACTTATGGCTTTTCAGACTTGAAAGCAGAACAAATATTTGCTATAGTGAGACCAAAACATTCAGCCTCGATTAAAGTTTTGGAAAAATGTGACATGAAATTATTTGGAACACTCGATGATGTTCCAGGTCAGGTAACAGTTTGGTCTATCTAATTGAGAAATAGTGACAATTCTGCTTATATGAACTGTGCAAAACAGCAGGTAAACTTCACCCCTTTATAGTAATAAAACAGGATTTTTTCTTACTTATAGATTGATCTACACCTTAACCGCAACACTATGCACCGCGGCTGCCATTTCCTTAATAAGATTGGGATCTTTTTCAATGGCATTGCCAACAACAATTACGTCGGCACCGGCCTTGCAGTTGAGGTAGGCTTTTTCGGGTTCAATAATTCCGCCACCGATGATCAAAGGAGCTTCAATAACACCCGCAACTTTTGCAATCATGTCTTCGCTGATGGCACGTTTGGCACCGCTGCCGGCATCCATATAAATCAGTTTCATCCCCAGCATTTCGCCGGCCATGGCGGTACACATGGCAATTTCATTTTTATCTGAAGGTAATGGTGTGGCATTGGAAATATAGGAAACAGTTGTAGGAGCACCACCATCAACCACCATATAACCGGTTGATAATATCTCGAGCCCGCTCTGTTTTACTACCGGGGCCGATATTACGTGTTGCCCGATAAGCATATCGGCATTTCGGCCGCTGATCAATGACAGGTATAACAAGGCATCGGCATATTTGCTCACCTGATTAGGACTACCCGGAAAAAGTATCACGGGAATATTGCAACTGCGCTTTATCAGTTGCACACATTCGTCTAAATAATTGGAAATAACCAGACTGCCGCCTACCAGGAAATAATCAACCCGGGCAGCAACGGCCAGTTCAATTAACTGCTCAAGGTTGCTGTCGTTCACCTTATCTGGATCAATCAGTACGGCAAAAGATTTTTTATGTTGTTGCTTACGCTCTGTTAATGAATGGTAAATACCTTTAATCATTTCCTCTCTGTTGGTTTCATGCAAAAATCTGTAAAAATTAGTTCTTATCGAAATATAAGACTCAATTAAAACGTATATAGACGCAAATTCGTACTTTTTCTGCTTAAATTTGACATGATGGTGAATATTAACGAAGAGATCAGCTTTAAAACTGCCCGAAGCGGTGGAAAAGGAGGCCAAAACGTGAATAAGGTGGAGACGATGGTGGAAGGTTACTGGCATATTGAATCATCAGCATTGATTACAGATAAGCAGAAAACAATACTGCAGGAAAAACTTGTAAATAAGATAAACTCGGGTGGATTTTTGCTGGTAAAAAGCCAGACCGAAAGAAGCCAGTTAGGCAACAAGCAGCAAGTGATAAAGAAAATGTCTCTGTTAGTTAATAATGCGCTTATTAAACGAAAGCCAAGGAAAGCCACCAAGCCGTCAAAAGCTGCTAAAGAAAAAAGGCTGGAAGGGAAAAAGATAACTGCTGAAATTAAAAGCAACCGTAAAAAAATTATTTTATAATGAAAACGATTTACCCGTCTCTTTTTTGTTTTGCTGTCATTTTGATGGCAGGCTGTCAGAAATCTATTAATGAAGAAATGCAGACAGGCACTTTAAAAGTTACTTTTAAGAATACGGTTAAAGGAAACCAGATGGCTTTAAATTCCGGGAATTACAGTAATCAACATGGCGAACAGTATACAATTTCTAAATTTAAATATTACATCAGCAATATAAGTGTTACCGGTGTTCCAATAGTACCTAACAGCCTTTACTTTTTGGTAGATGAAGGCAACCCGGCTTCGCTCAGTTTTAGTTTTGATGTGCCCGTTAATAAATATCATGCTGTATCTTTTACCTTAGGTGTTGACAGCACCCGAAATGTGAGTGGCGCACAAACCGGTGCATTGGATCCCTTAAACGATATGTTCTGGACATGGAGCAGTGGATATATCATGACCAAGATGGAAGGAACTTCGCCTCAATCAACAGTTGTAAATAATAAGGTTGAATACCATATCGGCGGCTTTGCAGGAGCCAACAATGTTTTAAAAACAATCAGCTTAACAATTCCTGTTTCTACAATAAGCCCTGTTGAAATAAGAGAAGGCAAAACCAGTGAGGTTTTTATTGAAGCCGATTTTGATAAATGGTGGCAGGGTACTTACGATTTAAAAATTGCCGGCAATCCCGCAGTAACGCACCCTGGTGCATTGGCAAAAAGCATTTCGGATAATTATGCCGGCATGTTCAGTATTGTTGATATTAAAAATTATTAGTTTGAAAATCAGGATTATTTTATTTTTTTGTTTTACAGTATTACTATCGGCAATATTGATAAGTGCCTGTAAAAAAAATGATGTGCCGGTTGATGACGGAACTTACAATCCTACCTATATCAATTTTACAATACCTGCCGGGTGGCCTGCACCTGCAACAGATATTTTTGTAAATAACCGTTTAACGGAAGAAGGTTTTCAACTGGGTAAAAAATTATTTTACGATGGCAGGCTGAGCAAGGATGGCAATTTCCCCTGCGCCAGTTGCCATCAACAGTTCGCAGCATTTGCTACTTACGATCATGATTTCAGCCATGGTTTTGATAATTCCTTTACCACCCGCAATGCGCCCGGCTTGTTTAACCTGGCCTGGATGACAAAGTTCCATTGGGATGGAGGTGTCAACCATATTGAAGTGCAGCCACTGGCTCCTATTACTACACAAAATGAAATGGCAGAAACCATTGAAAATGTACTGAACAAACTAAAGGCCGATACTGATTATCCACGCATGTTTAAATCGGCGTTTGGTAACAGCAACATTAACAGCCAGCAAATGTTAAAAGCGTTGGCCCAGTTTATGGGTACAATTGTTTCATCCAATTCAAAATATGATAAGGTGCAGCGTGGTGAAGCCAGTTTTACAGCTTCCGAACAAAATGGGTACAATCTTTTTAAAGCAAAATGCGAAACCTGCCATAAGGAACCACTATTTACCGACAACAGTTTCAGGAATAACGGCCTTGCTGTTAATTCATTTTTGAATGACTTTGGAAGAATGCGTATCAGCAATGATAAAAATGATTCACTTAAATTTAAAGTACCCAGCCTGCGTAATGTTGTGCTTACATTTCCTTACATGCATGATGGAAGGATTTATTCAATAGGCCAGGCTATAGATCACTACCGTACAGGAATAATTACCACACAACCAACATTGGACCCTTTATTGGTTAACAGGATCGCTATTACCAATACTGAAAAAAATGACCTTATCTATTTTTTAAATACGCTTACAGATACTACCATGACCAAGGCTGCAAGGTTTGCACAATAGCTTTATTGTTTTCTTTTACCTTTCAGCGTATCCAGTGCTGTTTTTTGTTTTTCAAGATCTGCAAGTTGTTTCTCCTGGTCTTTCTTATTATCCTCAATATCTTTTTCAATATCTTTCTTTTTCTTTTCTAGGCTTTGCCCGTCGTCAATAAGATCATTATATTTCTTATCAGATTTGACAACTTCATCCTGCTGTTCATTAATTTGCTGCTCCAGGTCATAAGCTTCAATCATTACATGTATATTGTTTAAGTAAGTTTTCATCTTTTCAATTAATGCAGCATTTGTTTCAGTAGTTACAAAGTTTGCATCTCCGGTTGATACCAGTAAAGTAAGCGTGGAGTTGTCTTTATTCCTCCTGCTTTTTCTGTCTGCAGAAAAATAAAGGTCATAACTGCCGTTACCAAGCTCGGCCAGTTTTACATCTTTAAAAACGGTAAATCCCTTTGAGCTTTTTCCCTTGTATCCTTTCAGTTCCATATCAGCATCAATTGCATTCATAATAGTTTTTTCTGTAAAAGGAAGTTCATTAATAACAGCCTGTTGATCTTTCTTTTGAAATGATACAGTTGCTGTTTCAGATTGAGCTAAAGCAGTAAAAACAAATGCATTTACGATAAAAAGCAATACTATTTTTTTCATGAGATTATTATTTAATTATCTGGATAAAGTTAACGTAACAAAATAAGCATCAAGTTAACTGAAATTAAAGTTTAATTAAAATTATAAAGCTAAATTTGAACCTAAATTAAAACTATAATTGAGCGGTATTAAAAAATTAGCGGGACAAACATTATGGTATGGTGTACCAACCATCGCAAGCCGCTTTCTGGGTTATTTAATGAATATGGCGTTGCCATTTTTTATTGTAATGCCCGAAAAAACCGCCGACCTGGTACAGGTCTACACTATCATCCCGTTTTTAAATGTACTTTATGCCTATGGTTTGGAAACGGCTTATTTCCGTTTTTCTCAAACCCACGATAAACAAAAATTATACAATACACTTTCGCTTTCGCTTTTATTCAGCAGCATATTTTTTACTATTGTTTTGTTGCTCAGCCAAAATGCAATAGCATCGGCTGCCGACCTGAACAATCATCCTGATTATGTATTGTGGATGATCGCCATTATTGCCGTTGACAATTTAAACACATTACCCTTTGCCAAACTGCGGCAGGAGAACCGCCCCAAACGCTATGCATTTGCCAGGGTTGCTGGTATCGTATTAAATGTTTTGGTAGTGATTTTTTTCATGGGTGTTATTCCAAATATTCTGGAAACTAACCCCGATAGTGTTTTGAGTTTTATCTACAGCAAAGATTTTGGTTTGGGTTATTACCTGCTTGGTAACCTCTGCGGAAGTTTATTTACTCTTGTTGTGCTTTCAAAAGAGATCAGGCAGATAAAAATTCAGTTCGATTTTAAGCTTTGGAAAGAAGTAATGCGCTACAGCGCTCCATTAATTATTGTTGGATTGGGCGGTATGATAAACGATGTGCTCAGCCGCTTAATTTACCGCCATGTGGTTGACCTGCCTCAAAACCAGGCCGATCATGAGCTTGGCATTTTTGCAAATATTTTCAGGATTGCTTTGCTGATTACCATCATGATACAGGCTTTCCGTATGGCTGCCGAACCTTTCTTTTTTAATAAAAGTAAAGATGAGAATGCACAGAAAACTTATGCAAGGGTGATGAAGTTTTTTGTAATTGCCTGCTGTTTTATGTTTTTGTTCATCGGGTTATTCCTGGATGCTTTCCGCTGGATATTTATAACATTTGCAAATCCGCGCTGGGTAGAAGGTATGGAAGTGGTTCCATTGCTGGCATTGGGTAATATTTTCCTGGGCATTTATTATAACCTGAGTGTGTGGTATAAACTCACCAATAAAAATTTGTATGGCGCAGCAATCACCATTGGCGGTGCTGCTATTACCATAGCTTTAAATATTTTGCTGATACCGAAATGGCATTATACTGGTGCGGCCCTGGCCACTTTTTGTTGTTACCTGTTTATGATGATAAGCAGTTATTTACTGGGACAAAAACATTACCCCGTACCTTATGCTGTAAAAAAAATGATTGCTTACTTAACCCTTGTAGTACTGATATATTTTGTACACATGGGTTTATTAAAATGGATAAATGATTCCATTTCATTTTCATTAGGAACCGGGTTTGTATTGTTTTTATTTTTTACCTGGTTTGTATCAAGGGTAGAGGCAAAAGAGCTTGCTAATTTACCTGTAATTGGAAAATATTTTAAGCCGCCTGCTGCCAGTTAATATTTTTTATACAGATCGTAAATGATCTTCTTATCCGCATCGCCTATCACAGGCAAACTATCCTGTTGTACAAAATGTAGTTTGAATGATCTGATGGCAGAAATGGAATCTTTAGTATTATAACCAATGATCCTGAGCGCCTGTATAGCATCAAAATTTTCGGGAAGATTTACATTAGTTGTGTCGTACCAGTAACCAAAACCATTGGCCGCAAGCTGCTGCCAGGGAAAGAAGCGGTTGGGGTCAACCTTTCTTCCGGGAGCAATATCTGAATGGCCAATAAAATTGGCAGTCGGGATGCCGTAATTTTTTTTCAACGCTTTTAATACCAGCAGTAAATTATTTATCTGTGCCTCGCTGAAAGGTTCAAAGCCGTTATTATCCAGTTCAATTCCAATTGATGCGGAATTAATATCGGTAAGGTTTCCCCATTTTCCACTACCTGCATGCCAGGCCCGCAGATAATCATTCAGCATATGCTGCACTGTTCCATCTTTACAAATAACATAATGAGCACTCACCTGTGTACGGGGTAAAGTAAAAGTAGTGAGGGTTTGCTCACAACTGTTTTGTGCGGTGTGATGAATGATGACAAAATTGGGCTTTCGCATTCCAAAATTGGTTGTACCCACCCAGGAAACAGCAGCATTAGCACTATCAATATTTTCAGGTTGCTTTTTTAATGTTTTCGCAAATGCCTTTGCCTGCGACCTGTAGCTCTTGTTAGTGGGAGCATATTTGCTAACACTGCAACTGTTCGTCATTGCAATTAATAAAAAAACAGGAACAATCTTTCTTAAAATCATAAAAAAATATAGATGGAAGTTACGCAACAAATTCAAAAATGTTTCAAACAAAAAAGCTGCCCCAACGGGCAGCTCAATAATTTTAAAGTCTGTACTTATAAGGTAGCCATATCAATTACAAACCTGTAACGCACATCACCTTTCAGCATTCTTTCATAAGCTTCATTAATATCTTTCATTGCAATTACTTCCACATCGCTTACAATATTATGTTCGGCACAGTAGTCAAGCATTTCCTGTGTTTCGGGTATACCGCCAATTAAAGAGCCTGCAAAACTCTTTCTTCCGAAAATAAGATTGAAAGCAGGTATTGTTGCAGGCGCAGGAGGTGCACCTACGCAAACCATTACACCATTTGTACGTAACAGGCCAAGGTAAAAATTATAGTCATGTTCTGCCGAAACAGTATCTAAAATAAAATCAAAAGAACCTTTCACTTTTTCTACCTGTGCTGCATCACTGGTAAGTACAAAATGTTGAGCGCCGAGTTGTTTGGCATCTTTTTCTTTTGAAGCTGTATGGCTAAGCATGGTAACTTCGGCCCCCATAGAGGTAGCAAGCTTAACGCCCATGTGTCCGAGACCACCCAGGCCCAGAACTGCCACTTTATGCCCCTTGCCTATTTTCCAGTGGCGCAACGGCGAGTAAGTTGTAATGCCTGCACAAAGCAGTGGTGCAACTGCCTGAAGTGGTAATTTATCAGAAACGTGCAAAACGAAATCTTCATGTACTACTATAGATTTACTGTAGCCGCCATAAGTATTTCCACTTCCGTCTTTTTCATTACCATTATAAGTTCCTACCATTCCATTTTCACAAAATTGCTCAAGCCCTTCTTTACAATTATTACATTCCCTGCAACTGTCTACCAGGCATCCTACGCCTGCCAGATCTCCGGCCTTGAATTTTTTAACATGACTGCCTACAGCCGAAACCACACCTACAATCTCATGACCAGGAACACATGGATAAACTGTATTACCCCATTCATTACGGGCTGTATGTAAATCGCTGTGACAAACACCGCAATACTTAATGCTGATTTGTACATCATGCGGTTTAGGTTCTCTTCTGTTAATTGTCCAGGGAGCAATTGCTGCGGTTGCTTCCTGTGCCGCGTAAGTTTTAGTTGATCCCATAATGTTCGTTTTTGGTTAAGTGCCCAAATATAATCTTTTGAAAGGGCAATACATAACGGTCACTATTAAGTTTTTTGAAAGAATCGGTTTATCTTTACGTATTAATTTTTACGTATGAAGAAATATATCTTATCTGCAGTCATATTATTTTTAACTGTTGCAACCTTTGCTCAGCAAAAACCTGCTTATATTCTTTACAATGCTAAAGGCAAAAAGGTTTCTTATAAAAAAATGATTAAGCTACTGGCCAAAAAAGATATAGTGCTGTTTGGCGAGTTTCACAACAATGCCATTGCACATTGGCTGGAATTAGCAGTTGCAAAGGATTTAAGCGAAACCCGTAATTTAATTTTTGGCGCCGAAATGTTTGAAGCAGATAACCAGCAGGCATTAAATGACTACCTCGACGGAAAAATTACAGCTAAAGGATTAGACTCAGCAGCCCGTTTGTGGAGTAATTATAAAACTGACTATGCCCCCATAGTAAATTTTGCCAAAGAAAAAAAAGCTCCTTTCATTGCCACCAATATTCCCAGGCGCTATGCTTCGCTGGTTTCGAAAAAAGGATTTGAAGCATTGGATACTTTACCGGCTTTGGAAAAAACATGGATGGCTCCTTTGCCGATGGACTATGATGCAACATTGCCGGGCTATGTAAAAATGGTAGAGATGATGGGAGGCCACGGTGGCCCAAACATGCCCAAGGCCCAGGCATCAAAAGATGCTACCATGGCATACTTTATCCTGCAGCATTTTAAACCAGGTTATCTTTTTATACACTACAACGGATCTTTTCATTCAGAGAACTACGATGGTATTAACTGGTATCTGAAAAGAAAGCAGCCCGATCTGAAATATGGAACCATTACAACTGTATCGCAAAAAAATATAAAGGAACTGCTGGCCGAAAATAAGGGTAAAGCTGACTATATTATATGTGTTGATGAGGATATGACGAATACTTATTAATGGCTGAAGGCGGCATCTCCATTACAGGCAGCCGATCTGTCCTTTCTTCAGGTATCAATAGAAAAAATATTTTTCTTCTTTAAAACATTTCTCCTCTTCATCCGTCTTCATTTGTACAGAAAGATGAAGCGATGACATTAGCAATTGAAATGGCGGCCGAACGTAATAAAAATATTACCAATACTATAAAATCAATAAGCAACAGGCTTTTGGGGTTTATAAAGCAACGTGTGGCCAGTACGGAAGATGCAGAAGATATTTTACAGGAAGTATTTTATCAGTTTGCCGGTAACCCAGAGCCTATTGAACAGGCAACCGGCTGGCTGTACAAAGTAGCACGTAATAAAATAACAGACAATTACCGCAAACACAAATTACCCCTGGCCGATGATCTGTTTACCAGTGAATCAACAGATGAAGATAATTTTAACTGGAAAGAAATGTTATTGCCCTCGGACAGTACACCCGAAACAGAGTACCTCCGCAATATTTTTTGGGAAGAGCTAAAAGCGGCACTGGATGAATTACCTGCGGCACAACGGGATGTTTTTATTCAAAATGAAATAGAAGGAGTTCCCTTTAAAGATATATCCATACAAACAGGAGAAGCTGTAGCCACGCTTATAAGCCGTAAAAGATATGCAGTTCTGCATTTGAGAAATCGTTTACAGATATTAAAAGATGAGTTACTAAATTATTAAAAGCAAAAAATTATATACAATGAAAAAGTTCTGGATCAAAAAAGGAATTATGTTTTTCTTCATCTTTGTTGCGGCTGTGCTTTTATTTGGCCTGCTGGTAATGAGTTTGTGGAACGCCCTTTTACCTGCCATACTTGGTGTAAAGGCAATAACATTTATACAGGCACTGGGCCTTTTGCTGCTGAGTAAAATATTGTTTGGCAGTTTTGGCGGCAGGGGCTGGAGGGGCAGCCCGGCATGGAAACAGAAAATGAAACAGCGTTTTGATAACATGACTCCGGAGGAAAGAGAAAAATTTAAAGCTGAGTGGAAGAACAGGTGTGGCGGAAGATGGAGAGCAACAAATTCTTCCACCCAAACCTCTGGTGAAGAAAGTTTTGAACCAGGTAATCCTGTGAATTCTTAATCGCTTTAAATATTCATAATAAAATTTTATGGAAATACTTGTTTTTAAAACCAATCTTTCAAACAACAGGCATATTCAGAAAGTGACGATGCCTTTAAATCAGCATCCGCTTATTAAAGAATGGAATGTTGACCTGCACGATTCTGATAAAATATTAAGGATTGTTACAGAAAGTATTCCTGCCGGAGAAATAGAAAAGATAGTTTTAAATGCCGGATATGTATGTAAAGAACTGGATTAACCCCTCACGGATTCCGGCTCATAAAAAAAATTTAACCCATTGAAATTTTTATTTGAGTTTTCGTATACCTTTAGTTTTCGTTAAACCATTTATATGAAAACAATTATTTCAATATTAACCCTTTTAGCTGTTTCATTGTCAACCTCAGCTCAAAACGGCGACTCACAATCTTATGATGACCTGATGAGAAAATCACGCAGGGCAAAAACAACAAGTATTATCATGGTATCTACCGGCCCGGTGATAGCAGTTGGCGGAATAGGCACATTAATTTATGGCCTGATTAAAAATGAAGAAGGTTTTACCGATTACTATTTTGACAACAACGGTAACTATGTGGAAGTGCCGGCCAAAAAATACACAACTCATATAGTTGCAGGTGCTGCCGCAACATTGATTGGGCTGGGAGTTGCATTAACAAGTATCGCTTTTACCAATAAAGCTTACGACCTTAAACGTGAAGCCAGGAAAGCAAAATTAAAAACTTCATTCGAGCGTATTTCTATTCCCGGATTTCAAAATGGCCTTGCAAACGGAACCGGTCAGTATAAGCTTTCGCTTGTTATTCCATTAAGCAGATAATGCTTCAATTATTAAACCGGAATTGAAAAAACCTGCCTGTATATTTATGTACAGGCAGGTTTAGTTTTATAAATTTATTTTTTTGCCGGGTAATGCTGAATTTTTTGATCTAATACTGTACACTTACCGTCTACAATCTTTACATCATCAACTATGGCAATCGTTTCTGTTTTTCCGGCCTTATCGGTTGTTGTTTCATCGTACCATAAAGTAACCCACTGTTCTTTTTTATCGCTCGAAATTACCGACTCCCAATCATTCATTTTAATACTTACGCTGCTCACCCCTGCCCTGCCGGCCGCAAAAAAAGTTTTAAGACTGTCCTTTGAGAATTTTTGGCGGAAGCCATCAAAACGAACATCAACACTATCTGCAAACATAGTCATGCATGCATCTATGTCGCCGGTTTCCCAAGCCTTTAAAGATTTCAGCACGTTAACAACATGTTGCTGATCGCCTGGCTGCCAGTTTTTATAAGGTTCGTCTAAAGTGTAAGCATAGTCATACTTTACATCGGCCGAAGCTGCAGCAGCCGGTTTTGTTTCCCCTTTGTCGCTGTCATTGTTGCAACTGATTGCAAAAAATGCAACGCAGGTAAAAAGCAATAGTCTTTTCATTTTTTAAATGGTTTAATTGATGAATAAAAATCGCCTGTGGTAAAGAAGTAAATTGAATTATTAGGTATTAAGCCCGAAAAGATAGCTATTCAATTTTTAAAATGCAAGGGCAATCTAAAATAAAGATTACATATTTCTCCTGTACTGCCCGCCTACTGCATACAATGCATTGGTGATTTGCCCTAATGAACAATACTTCACAGTTTCCATCAACTCGGCAAAAAGATTTTCGTTTTTAACGGCAGCGCTTTGCAAACGCTTCAGCATTTCGGCTGTTTTGTTTGAATGGCGTTTGTGAAAGGCATGCAGGGTATTTATCTGGAATTCTTTTTCTTCGGTTGTTGAACGAATCACTTCTGTAGGCAAAATAGTGGGACTCCCTTTTTTATTGAGGAAAGTGTTTACACCAACAATTGGATATTCGCCTGTATGTTTCAACGTTTCATAATAAAGGCTTTCTTCCTGAATTTTATTACGCTGATACATACGCTCCATGGCACCCAATACGCCGCCACGTTCTGTCAACCGGTTGAATTCGGCAATCACGGCTTCTTCCACAATGTCAGTCAGCTCTTCAATTAAGAAAGCACCCTGGTTGGGGTTTTCATTTTTAGCAGTACCCAATTCTCTGTTAATGATAAGTTGAATCGCCATGGCCCGTCGCACACTTTCTTCTGTAGGTGTTGTAATAGCTTCGTCGTATGCGTTAGTATGCAGTGAATTGCAGTTATCATAAATAGCATACAATGCCTGTAATGTTGTACGTATATCATTAAAATCAATTTCCTGTGCATGCAAACTGCGGCCGGAGGTTTGAATATGATATTTTAATTTTTGAGAACGGCTGTTGGCTTTGTATTTATTCTTCATGGCCTTAGCCCAGATACGGCGGGCAACACGGCCAATCACACTGTACTCGGGATCCATTCCATTGCTGAAGAAAAAAGACAGGTTGGGTGCAAAATCATCAATCTTCATTCCTCTACTTAAATAGTACTCAACATAAGTAAAGCCATTAGATAAAGTGAAAGCCAATTGCGTAATTGGATTTGCTCCGGCCTCAGCAATATGATAACCGCTGATACTTACGCTGTAAAAATTCTGTACAGAATTTTTAATAAAATATTCCTGCACATCACCCATCAGCTTTAACGCAAATTCGGTAGAGAAGATACAGGTATTCTGTGCCTGGTCTTCTTTTAAAATATCGGCTTGTACGGTTCCACGTACAGTTGCTAATGCTTTCGCCTTTATTTCTTCATAAACTTCCGCAGGTAAAACATCTTTGCCGCTCAGTCCAAGTAACCGTAAACCTAAACCATCATTGCCTTCAGGAAGTGCGCCTTGCAAATCTCCCTTTGCAGGAATAATTTCTTTATTATCTGTACCCACGTATTTAGGAAGAATTTCTACAGCGTACATAGCTTCTATCTTCTTGTTAACTTCTTCTTTTAAATTATTTTCAAGAATGTATTTTTCACATTGCTGATCAATGGCTGCATTCATAAAAAATGCAAGCAGCATAGGTGCAGGTCCATTAATAGTCATGCTCACCGATGTTTTTGGATCACATAAATCAAAACCACTGTAGAGTTTTTTTGCATCATCAACCGTAGCAATGCTTACACCACTGTTACCTACTTTTCCATAAATATCGGGGCGGTGGCCGGGATCTTCGCCATACAACGTAACACTGTCAAACGCAGTACTCAGGCGTTTTGCAGGCTGGCCAACACTTACATAATGAAAACGCCTGTTGGTTCTTTCGGGTCCGCCTTCGCCTGCAAACATTCTTGTCGGGTCTTCGCCTTCTCTCTTTAATGGAAATACTCCGGCGGTGTATGGAAATTCACCTGGCACATTTTCCTGCAACTGCCATTTTAAAATATCGCCCCAGTCTTTATATTTTGGTAAGATAACTTTTGACAACACTGTGCCTGATAAACTTTTATAAGTAAGCGGTTGCTTAATTATTTTATCTCTTACTTTAAATTCGTAAAACTCTTTTTTATAACGCTCAACTACTTGCGGCCATGCTTCAATGAGTTTTTTACACTCAGGATTCATCTGTTCTTCTAAAGATGTTTTTAGTTTTTGCAGTTCGTCTTTTACAACCGCTGAGAGGGTTGATGCCGCTAAGAGGGTTCCTTCCAGCTGATATAACTTTGTAGCGATGGCAGCCTGTTCATTTACCCAAGCATCATAATCGGAAATTGTTTCAGCAATTTCACTAAGATATCTTACTCTTTTAGGGGGAATAATAGTTGACTGACTGAAAGTTTCCTGTATGTGCTTGTGATGCTCAATTTCTCCATGAAACTTAACGCCTGTTTTCTCCGCAATTTTTTCCATCAACCTTTCAAATAATTCATTTACTCCGGCATCATTAAATTGTGAGGCAATAGTTCCAACAACAGGCAGTTCCTCATCTTTAGCGCTGAACAGTGTATGATTGCGTTTGTATTGCTTACGTACATCATGCAATGCATCCAACGCACCTGCTTTATCAAATTTATTTAAACAGATCACATCGGCATAATCAAGCATATTTATCTTTTCCAGTTGTGATGGAGCACCATATTCAGGCGTCATCACATACATGCTGATATCTACATAATCTAAAATAGAAGCATCACTTTGTCCTACACCGGCACTTTCTAAAATGATCAGATCATAGTTTGCCGCTTTACAGATATCTATTGCCTCCTGCACATATTCGCTCAATGCTTTATCACTTTCTCTTGTTGCCAGGCTACGCATATAAGCCCGGGGCGAAGAAATAGAATTCATTCTTATTCTGTCGCCCAACAAAGCTCCGCCTGTTTTTTTCTTGGATGGATCAACAGAAATTACAGCGATGGTTTTATCATCGTATGCATTTAAAAAACGTCGAACAATTTCATCTGTTACTGAAGATTTTCCAGCTCCTCCTGTTCCTGTAAAACCAAGAACCGGAATCTTTTTATCAGTTTTTTGCTGACCATTCGTAGGCGCCAATCCATTTTCTGCATTGGTTATTTCTCTTGCAATTTTTCTAACATCATGCACTTCTCCTAAGGTCATTGGCTTTTTATATTCACCATTTCCGTTCAGGTTATAATCGCAGGTTTTTACAACATCTTCAATCATACCTTCAAGCCCCATCATTCTTCCATCATCTGGACTATAAATTCTGGTGATACCATAGTTATGTAATTCTTCTATTTCCGATGGAAGTATTGTTCCGCCACCGCCGCCAAATATTTTTATGTGTCCGCACCCGTTTTCATTAAGCAGGTCTTTCATGTATTTGAAAAACTCTACATGGCCACCCTGGTAGCTTGTAATGGCAATTCCCTGCACATCTTCTTCAATAGCACATTCCACAATCTCGGCCACACTTCGGTTGTGGCCCAGGTGAATAATTTCGGCGCCTTTTGCCTGCATGATGCGGCGCATGATATTTATAGCAGCATCGTGGCCATCAAATAGCGCCGCTGCTGTAACAATTCTTACTTTATTCTGAAGAGTGAAACCCATACTGAAATCAATTCGTTAAATATAGCTTAGCATACATTGTATCTATAGGAAAAGTTACAATATGTGTCTCTGCAAATTTACTGATTAAAGATTTCAATCGTTGGTATTATTTACCGGTGCTTCTTCTTAACGAACCAAAATCAAGATAACTCCCAACAGAAAAGTTAACCGGCCGGTAATTGAATGGATCATAAGCTGCAAGCAGAGAAAGAGAGCCTTGAAATTCGAACCGCAGGCCTGGTACATTTTTAAACCCGAAACTGCTTACAAAAGCCGGTTCAAAAAAGAATTTGGTGCGGTAATCCAGGTTGCTCAACTGGTAATCGGAAAGCTGGTTGGCCGTATAATTAGTTTTAATGGAATTGAATTTTACAAAACTACCCCTGAGCGCTATAGAAGTGCTGAAACTTCCTTTGCTGCGGAATACAAATGCCGGCTGCACATAAAATTTTAAAATATCTGCCTGATGAAAATAATCGCCATAAACAGAATGATCAGTAAAACTGAATTTTCCTAAACCGGCACCGCCAAACACCTGTAAGAAAGCTGTTTTTCTTTTATTCATGGCAAAATAATAACCGCCGCCAAGTTCGGTAAGGTTACGGTTGTATTTTATAGTTACTGAATCGGGCCCGCCGGTTGTTCTTTCCCAGCGTTGAAAATGACTCGCCTGTATGGCCCAGTTATCCGACAAAGCATAAGCCCCCTGTACATCAATCCCATTGGTATTAGAATAAACACGCTCGTCATTATAAACTTCATCTGTGCGTGGATTTGTTGAATAGGCTGCACCAATTTTACCATCACCTTTTTGGGTTAATACAGGCACATTATGTGCTGAGGGGCTGTAAGCATACCTGGCTGTTTCGCATGAGCTAAAAAAAATAAGTACCAATAAGCCAGTGGCAATATTCATTTTCATATTTAAAGTCTTTAAAATTAAGTACGGTGATTTATTGAAATTGTTTTTATCTCTTATGCGAAGATGCAGTATAAAGTCAGAATGCTGCATCCCATTTATACTATTTTTTTTGTGCAGGTAAAATTTAAATCATTTGACCGGTTTTTTCAGCTTTGCAATATTAATTACAGCACCAGCCGAAATATTCACAGCCCTGTAATCTATAAAACGACGGCTGATGAGAGCAGCAAAGCCAAACTGCAACTCAAACTGCAGGGCAGGCATCTTATTGAAAGAAAAATTATTGATTATTGCAGGTTCCCAAAAGGTACGGGGCGATGCGGTAAGCCCATCCAGTAAATAAGCATCCTGTTCCAAAGTCGTATAGTTTGTTTTAACAGAATGATACCAAAGCACAATAAAACGGGATGCAAATGAACTGCTGAAATTTTTATTATACCGGAGTTGCAGAGCCGGTTGAATAAAAAATTTTGTCACACCTGTTTGATGATGACGGCTGTAATATCCTGTTGTTGCATCTTTACCATTATCATCCAGTGTAAATTTTCCAAAACCAATACCGCCTGTTATTTGTACATATAGTTTACTGCTGTCCCTGATGGCAGTAAAATAACCTCCGCCTATTTCTGTCATGTTTCTTTTGTACCTGATGGCATTACTGTCGAGATAATAAGTTTCCAGATCGCCGCTTGTTTTTTCGTACCGGTTGGTTTGATTTAAAAGAACCAACCAATGATTATTCAATGCATAAGACGCTTGGGCATCAAAACCATAACTGTATAGATTTTTCACTTCACGTCCGCCAAAAGTTGAGTTGGAATAAAAAGCCGCAAGTTTTGAATCGCCTTTTTTTGTTAGTACCGGTACATTGACGGCAGCCGGACTGTACATATACCTGGGCGAATAGCAGGAAACTGTTGTTAAAACAACAAAGGAAATAAATAAAGTATAAAATTTATCTATCAGCATAATTACTTCTGTAAATATAACAACTTGCCATTCGTATACTAACTAATGAAAAAAGAGACTGTTCTCAAACAGTCTCTTTTTCTTGTAATATTTACAAAAGCCGGTTACTTAAATGTTCTCATATAATTAACCACGGCCCAGATATCATTGGCATCCGATATTTTTTTCTTAAATGAAGGCATATCCTTTCGTCCTTCTGCAGTTTTGTAAAACAACGCTCCATCAGTTTGTGACTGAAATGATGCCAAAGTAAAATCTCCACTTTCTGTGTCTAGCTGAGAAGCTTTGGGCCCGTCGCCTTTTCCTTTGGTTCCATGACATGATTTACAATGTGTGGTATACAAGCTTTTACCATCAGCTATTGATGCAGCATCAGCCTTAACAGGATTTGGTTTATTTTTTGCAGCCTCGGGCACGGGCCAGGGTTTTTGATCAGATGTTTTATTTGTAAAAGCAAAAATGGCCATTGTAAAAAATCCGGCAAATAAGATGATTAAATTCTTTTTCATGTTTCTTGTTTTAAAATGATTAAAATACAAATTGTTTAATTGAATATATGCTGTTGATCAGGTGGCGCTCATTTCCTTGATGTTACGGGGCTCTTCTTTTCTAAGCCTGAAGAGTTCAAAAACTATTACGAAGTAATGCCCCCAAACTACAATCATCAAAACTGCAAATGTTACCATCATCCACACCGGTGGATTTGCACTCCATAAAGACCTTGGGGCTTTTTGCAAAATATCTGAAACCGGCACACCCCAATTTACTGTTGCGCCCGATTCCATATTACCATATACTTCACTTTCATCCAGCCTTGCTAAAAGTGTAATATCTCCCTTTGCATTGCCAGGCAGTTCATTTGAAATTTCAACCGAGGCTTCTCCGTTTTCATCGGTTGTACCTTCTCCTATTTTTAAAGGCTTGAAAAGTCTTTTCACAAAAACTCCCAAAACAGTTTCGGGCACAGGTATCTCTTTTCCCGAAACCATTTCAACAAGTTTTACATGAACAGTATACAAGGAATCTTCTTTCATTGTAATCAATTCAAGCCGGGCTCTTTTAATAGTAACCTCGGCATCGGCAGGATCCATTGATTTATTACCTGCAAAAACTGCTTTAAAATGCATTTTTCCTTCTGCATCTGTCATTGAAGAATCGGGCTTGTAATTTAAAACAGCAGTACCCGTCCTGTCAGTTATCACAAATCCAAGTTCTTTCTCCTCTTCGTTAATCACCTGAAAAAAGGTCACTTTAAGCAAAGGGAATTTGTAAAACACTTTATTAACCTTTGCCTGCAAGGCTGCTTTCAGGTCAATGGAATTGTCGCCCTTTTGAACACTGATAAGTTCGAGCGATGGGGAAATTAATTCTTTTTCCTCCGCAGCAACCTCCTCTGTTTTTTGCGTACTGTCAGTTTGCGAAAAAACGAATCCTGGATTCAAGAACATCAAAACCAGTAGAACTGATATCAATTTAAGAACCCGTGTTTTCAAAAAATATATTGATGCTTTTTTCATACAAAAAATTTAAGCAGGTACAATTTCGGCTTCAGTTGCTTCTTCAGTTTTTGGCACAACCTCTTTTTCTTTATCTGCAAATTCTGATATAGGAATAACGGTCATAAACTTCGACATCAGTGTAAAGAATAAAAAGAAAGTAGCAACTCCAGCCAGTGTTAATGCCCATTCAACCCAGGTTGCAGAATACTTTACATATTCAATCCTGGTATCCTGTACAGGCAATAACGGCGACTCCAGAGTTGGTACAATGATCAGATACCGCTTGACCCATAACGCAATCACCATAAAAAAAGATGCAATGGCAATCATGTTTGGCGTTCTTGTTTTGGGTATAGCAACAATTAATATAGGAAGCAGGATGCCGGCGATATTGGTAAACAGGAACCACCAGCCGTATTCATGAACATTAAATAATTTATCAACAACTTCACTGGTCCATTTTTCAGATGCAAACCAATCGGTAAGGTATTCCGAGAAAGTAAAATAGCCGTATCCTGCACCAAGGATCATCATGATATAACCCAGGTAAATAAAATGTTTATCGGTGAGATAGCTTTCAAGTTTATACATTCTCCGGTAAACCCACATGGCCATAATGAGCACTCCTGTGCCTGAATAAATTGCTGCCAACACAAAGTAGGGCCCAAAGATGGTGCTGTGCCAGCCTGGTCTTAACGTCATACCAAAAATCCAGGATAGTACTGAGTGCACAATAATTGCAAGTGGTACAATCATAATGGCCATCAGGTTGGTAGATATTTTTATATGCTTTTTCTGACTGGGTGTACCACGGTAACCAATGGCCAGAATTTTATACATCTTCTGTTTCCATTTAGGTATGTTAAGTTTAGCATCTCTGTATATGGCAAAATCTTTTATCAACGCCAGGTACAAAAAGATAACACTGCCTGTAAAATAAGTACCAATGGCCAACACATCCCAGGTGATTGGAGATTGCAGTCTTGGATAGAAAAAAAGATGATGAAGCCTGTCCAGGCGGCCAATACATAACAAGATGAAAATTGGCCCGATGATAGTTGCAATAACCGTAATCATTTCGGCAATTCGGATTATCGGTTTACGCCATTCAACTTGCAGGATATGCAGTATGCCTGAAATAACTGCACCGGCATAACTGATACCAATAAAGAAAATAAAATTAGCGATGTACAAACCCCAAACCACATTATCCCGCATGCCGGTTACTTCGTGACCTACGGCAATTTGTAAATAGAGGGCATAGCCGCCTACTCCAATCCATAAAAGATAAAATATTGTCCAGCCCCAGTTTTTTTTACTAAATTTTTCAATTACCGGGCGCTGCTTTTCAAATATTTCCTGTTGATATTTATTAAGTTCCATGATTGTTACTATTCAGTATAAAATATAAAAACCATAATTCCTTTTATTAACTTTTGTCTTCCATAATATCTTTAAATCTGTCTTTAAGTTTTTCCGGCAGGTCATCATAACCCCGCTCAACAGGGAACTGCCTGTCTTTTGGCGGCAGATAATAAACCCTTGGTTTTGTACCCAGCTCTTCCTGGAAACGATATGCCGCACGATCTTTAATTAATTGTTTAAAGCTCACGGTTTCTGATCCATTGCTAACGGTATCTTCATTTTCATCGCCAAAATAAAAAACGCCATTGGGGCAAGCTTCCACACATGGCGGAAGTAATCCTTCTCTTGACCTGTCGGGGCAAAAATCACATTTCTCTACCGTACCGATTTTTGCCGGTACGCCGGTTTCAGCATTGTATTGTAAGTTTCTTATATCAAAGGGCATGTCAGGTTCATCCCAATTGAAAACACGGGTTGAATAAGGACAGGCAGCCATACAGAATTTGCAGCCGATACACCGGTCATTATCTATT
>Ga0138256_10001860_pt1 | contig 22686 bp, 18 predicted proteins | sample KNB2016incub_MG_FD_105486 | JGI IMG/M metagenome (GOLD analysis project Ga0138256, IMG submission 105486) | Active sludge microbial communities from wastewater in Klosterneuburg, Austria - KNB2014incub_MG | ecosystem: Engineered > WWTP > Activated sludge > Unclassified | place: Austria... | reverse complement strand
TATAAAGAGCTACCACTGCGCATCGCAGAGTTTGGTACAGTGTATCGATATGAGCAAAGTGGAGAATTGCATGGATTGACGCGTGTAAGATGTTTTACACAAGATGATGCGCATCTCTTCTGTACACCAGATCAAGTGAAAGCAGAATTTTTGGGCGTATTAGATCTAACAATGTATGTAATAAAAAAACTAGGTTTTGACAATTTTACGGCTCAAATTAGTCTCCGAGATCCAGAGAATAAATCTAAATATATCGGTTCGGATGAGAACTGGGAAAAGGCAGAAAGAGCCATCATTGAAGCGACGGAGGAAGTAGGATTGGCGACTACTACAGAGTTGGGCGAAGCGGCATTCTATGGACCGAAATTAGACTTCATGGTGAAAGATGCATTAGGCAGATCTTGGCAATTGGGTACGATTCAGGTAGATTATAATTTGCCAGAGCGATTTGAATTGGAATACATCGGTTCTGACAATCAAAAACATAGACCAGTGATGATCCATCGCGCTCCGTTTGGATCTATGGAGCGATTCATTGGCGTATTGACTGAACATTGTGCAGGAAAATTTCCGCTATGGCTCACCCCAGAGCAATTTGCAATACTGCCTCTGAGCGATAAATATCTTGACTATGCTCATGAAGTTAGTAGACAATTGCATTCAGCTGGTTTGCGAGGTAGCATTGATTCTAGAGTAGAATCTATAGGAAAAAAGATCCGCGATACAGAGTTGAAGAAAATACCATACATGCTTATTGTCGGTGAAAAAGAAGCAGCAGAAGGAAACATCTCGGTAAGACGACAGGGCTCTGGTGATCAAGGTGCAGAATCTATTGAAGATTTTATCAAAGATTTGAAGGAGCAGATCGGATAAGTATTTCGTCAATAGGTATGGCATGAATTTTGCATGTGATCATGTGCAGAACATTACACATCTATCTTTATAATTCTATAAAACAATTTAAATTTATTATATGAATACTTTCTCAAAATCTATTTTAAAATTTGCCTTTTTAGGTCTAATAATTTTTGCTTTTTCTTGTAGTAAATCTGATTCAGAAGATACTACTACTACTACTACAAAGGGATGTGAAAAATTTGGACCAACTTCTGGAAGTGCTGTGATGAATGGAAACAGCAGCTATAATATTTTAATTTCTCAATATATTAGTAATGAGGATTTAGGTGATTTTGAGCATACTTTCCAGATCGGCGGAGTTAGTTCTGATTGCAATGAGTTAAAGACTTTTTCATTTAGTATTGAAAATTCTAGTTCATCACCAGCTGGAACCTACCCAATAAAGAGCTTGTCAGCAAGTGGTAAAAATACAGCCACAGGCGATGTAACTCAGCAAAAGATTTCTCCAATTTCTCAATCATTATTGGACATGAAATCAGGTGAATTAATCATCAAGGATTTAGGATCAAAAAAATTTGAAATTAATCTGAATGCGGCCCTGACTGATCAAAGTAGTGTAAGTCTAAAGTGCACACATCAGTTTTAAACTGTTTGTAAAAAATATATGAAATCTGAGTTGATCTGATGATGGACTCAGATTTTTTATTTTATCTTAGATCATATTATTTTTTTGAATAGAACATTAAGTTTTAATTATAATAACATACTTATTTAATTTTGGCAATCACAAAACTTAGAGTTAACATTTATTGTTGGTATTCAAAACGAGATCATTAGATTTAGCGAATATTTTCATGGCTATAATAAAAACAAATCTTCCTCTTCAATCAATCTTAAACTACAAGGAGAAAAGCTATGATTATATCGATAGTTTTCAAGATTCCTTTCACGACAAAAATCTGTCAATAGGCCCAAAAGAAATATGCAAACTGTTTTTTGGAACTGGTCCCCAATGGGTGGACAAATTATTCCAATTGAGAAATCGCATAGTCAAAATTTTTGGTTTAAAAGTTTCTGGTGAAATCAAGGATAGGCAATCTTTATTGGAAAATGTAAAGTTCCAGCCAGGAGAGCAAATTGGCTTCTTTAAGTTCTACGATATTACAGAAAATGAGATCGTCATGGGTGAGGATGACAAGCATCTAAATTTTCGTGTATCATTATTTTTAGAACAAGATGATATAACTGATCCTCATTTAAAAAAATTGACCATATCTACAGTGGTCAATTATAATAATTGGTTTGGACGCCTATATTTCTTGCCAGTCAGACCTTTTCATCAATTGATTGTGCCATCTATGATGAGGGGAATCATTCGAGGGTGTAATGGGGAAATTTAGTAATTATTTTTTCATTTGATTAAAGTTTTTGGTGATGAAACAACTATTTTTTCATTTACAATATCAACAATTTTAACTTGGAAGCCATTCCACTTTTTGATGACAAATAGGAAACAGTGATCATTGAGCATTTCTATAGAATATACCTTGCCTTCATACGTTGCTCCACCATTTCTTATCAATGCAATTGGCACATCAACTTCATGTATACTTTTTTTCTCTTGATTATACTTAAATAAATATAAATAAATCGAACCTTCTTCAATTTTTACACTATGTGCTGTAGAGATTCTAAATACTAAGTCTTTATCAATTTTAATAAATTTTGAAGATTTAAATATACCATCATCTAAAACACTCAACCAATTCTTATCTAGAAATAAATTACTATCTTGCAAAAAAGCATGTTCTTTGTCTTTTATATTTGGAAGCAGATTTAGAAACTTAAAATTGCCAACAAATAAATCATTGAAAGCTTGCCCAAACAAAGGCTCTATAGGTAAATATAAAATACAGAATAATAATATTTTTTTCATTACGCAAATCACTTTTTTCTTTTGTCAATAAAGTTGTCACAACAAGATTTTTGAGATTTTTTTATATTATTAATAAAGTGGACTGTCCAAACACAAAGATAGTCGAAATTAGTATAATGAAAAAGTAAAATCCCAAGCAATTTAATGTTATGTCCATTCTTCATTAACCACACTCCATTATTCTAAAAATTTGTCAGAACCGGATTTTTGGATTTTTATGATTATCAGGATTTCAATTTTTGATTTATAAGTCGGCACTAATCAAGCACGAACATACGAAGAATTAGTCAAAGGTGTTTGCCGAAGTATGGTCTTAAATTATTCTAAAAACCCCTATATAGAGTTTTAAAAAAAACTCCAGTAGAATTTAAGATTGATTATCTTTCTAACAGAATTAAAAACGCAGGATCAATATGGCTCAAGATTAAAAATGAGTGAGTTGAAAGTGAGTTGAAAAAGTCAAGGCTATTCAGGCATTTACAAGTAATTAGTTGCTAGTAGTTAGTAATTAGTGTGTTAGCTATTATCTATTATCCATTGACCAACGTTGTCAGTACAGGATAATTGGGATTTATGGGATTAACAGGGTTGTCACTTTCCACTATCACTATTATCCATTCGTTATTACCTATTCGTTATTATACATTCGTTATCATCTATTCACTATAATCTATTCGTTATTATCTATTCACTACTATCTCAAATACCGTAGCTGAGTAAAGAATCTTTTATTTGCAATACTTAGATCTTTTGCGACTTCACCTGCAATGACGACCTCACAATTTTTTGGATAGTGTCTAGGGATTCTGCCTACCACTTTTGCGTATACTTTTCGCTCACGGATAGGGTTGGTGATTTCGATGATCGAATTGATTTTTGCAGTGCGATGGAGTGCGTAGTATTTTCCATCATCTTGATATGATTTTTCCCAGATTCCTAGACCTCGTGTGCTAGAATTAAATCTATAGTTTTCTTCATCAATAAATTTGCTTACTAGTAAGGATTTTTCTGGTGCTGTGGCTTGAACACTATCTATTGATGTGAGTTCTGAATCTTGATCTTTGTTCAGCCATCCTACAAGAATCACTTTATTTTCAGTTGACTTATTTTGACTGAGGTGAGGATTTAATTTTTTTAATTGTTCCCAATTGAGATTTAATTTTCCGATCAAGAGAGAAAAACTGGTTTCTTTTGCATTGGGTCTGTAATATATTTTTTTGCGTTGTAAAGGTTTTGGATCAATTTGACTTATGATTTCTTTTTGAATTTCAAGTTTGATTAATTTATTTTTTACCAGTCCTTTTTGATGATCTGGATTGATGGAGATAATCTTGTCTATGTCCATTCTGAATTCTCTGCTGAGAGAAAATAGGGTTTGTTTTGGATTCACCTCTTGGATGAAGAATATCTCTCCCTTTTCATTCTTTTCTATGAAAATACTATCATTTTGCCCAAAAATGCTGTTAATTTGGCAAATAAATAGCAAACTGCAATATTTGAATAAGCTATAATATGGTCGCATTGTACTCAAATTTAGCTACAAATATATAATAAAAATATTTAATATGTTCAAAAATGACTAATTCTTCTAAAAAAATCGCCATCATACCAGCTCGATTAAATTCCACACGACTAGAGCGAAAGCTATTGCAGGACTTGGATGGAAAATCTGTATTGCAAAGGACCTATGAGAGCGTATTGAACTCAGGATTGTTTGATGAAGTCATTTGCGCCACAGACAGTGATGAGATCGTACAGCATGCTCTCATTTATAATGCCTCAGTGCAGATGACAAATTTAGCTCATCAAAGTGGAACAGATAGAATCGCTGAAGTAGCTCAGAATTTTTCAGAAAATGATATAATAATTAATATTCAAGGGGATGAACCCTTTATCTCAACTGAGCATCTTAGTAAAATCCTATCCTTGTTCGATAGCGAAATCCAAATAGGCAGTCTTTGTGTAAAAATAAATTCTGTTGAAGATTTACATCATCATGCTGTAGTAAAAGTATGTCGAGATAAGCATGGGCGAGCCATTTATTTCAGCAGACATCCTATTCCGTTTATGAGAAATATCCCTTCACGTGAATGGCTCCAACATGGCAATTATTATCGACATATAGGCATTTATGGATTTAAGAATAAGACATTGCAAGAGTTGGCAAAGTTGGAAGTCTCACCATTGGAGAAAGCGGAGTCTTTAGAGCAGTTGCGATGGATTGAGAATGCTTACGCAATAAACATGGCTGAAGTGTCTTCTATGAGCATTGGTATAGATACTGAATTAGATTTGATGAATGCTAGAGAATATTTAAAAAAGCTAAAAACTTAATGTTGTAAAAAATCAGGATTGAAAGAAAATGGAAGAATCGAATTGCAAGAATCAAACACAAAAGTAATTCTATCTGGATGGCCTAGAATTAACTCTATGGCAGCTTGATTCTGTATCTCGAATTCATTCATTACTTGTCGACAAATTCCACAAGGGGAAGGTGGATAAGAATGGTCTGTGTCTTCATTTAAAATGCTTACTGCAAGTTTTAATATTTTTGTATTGGGGTATTGTCCATTGACACTATAGAGCGCAGTGCGTTCTGCACAGATGCCACAGGGATAAGAAGCATTTTCTTGATTATTGCCTGTAATTATTTTTCCATTTTCCATAAGAATAGCGGCGCCAACATAAAAGTTAGAATAGGGCGCATAAGCATTTTTTGCTGCTTGAACTGCTGCTTGTAAAAGAAGGAACTGATCTTGTTTGAGATCAGTTCCTTTTTCATACGATTCGTAAGATATTATTTTTTTTTCTTGCTTCATTTTTTTTTAATTATTTCTATTGATTGAAAATTTTTGTCGGAAACTTTCATTAGTACTGATGATATTTAGATAATAGAAACCATCCTTAAGAGAAGACACGTCATAATTAATAAAATTTTTACCAACTATTAATGTTTTTATCTCGCTTTTTATTGTGTTGCCATTGACATCTATGGCTTGTATATTTACCGAAGAAGCTGCACTACTATTATACTCTAAGGTGAGTTCATTAGTTGGTGTCGGATTAGGATAGATATTAAGTCTATTGGTAGAAGTGTAAGAGTTCAATGATGAGATGACTACAGAATACTGACTCATTCCATTTTGATCTACCATGCGAAGTCTGTAAAAGATATTTTTAGAACTCGTCGAATTATAGTTATTGATTGAGTATGACTTCAAAGATGCAGAGTTCACAGCTGCTTTTACATTGCCGATGGAATCAAATTTTATTCCGTCTAGAGATTTTTCTACAACAAAGTATTTAGAATTTTTTTCAAGACTGGTTTGCCATTCTATGATTCTATAGATTCCAAATTGCCTAGATTTGAAGTATGTTAAGTTAAACTCCGCACTTGAAGTTGTATTGGAATTACTAAATATTCCAAGGCCCAAACCATTTAGTTTTATTGTTGAGAATTCAACCGTATTTGTTCCATTTGGTTCTTTTGTATAGGTATATTTATTTGGAGCTAGAGTGCTGCTATATTGAAAAGCATTAAATGAAGCATACGTGCTTCTCTCGTGATTACTTTCAGGGTTAGGATTGGCAGGAGCTGCTAGTGAATACATTAAGAGATTTGTTGTGTTGGCATCGCTATATTTTGATCTGATATCAGCTAGATCACTATCGCTGTAGGAATATTTTACTTGCACTTCCTTGGCTGGTTGTTTTGTGGAGATGATCTCCCAATATTTATTAGCAGATATAAAATTTTGCCCAATAGGCACATAAGCAGCGGTAATCACTTGTGCTTGATTGGTTCCATATTTAGACGTTGTATGTTGAATGATAGTAAGACTGCCATCAAAAATATTTCCGATATCTTGTGCCTTTCTGTTGATGGACAATAGAAGGATATCATCGCTTTGCGATATTGTGTTGTTGTCATAGTAATAATGAGTATAGATGCCATCATGACATTCTACATTGGCTCTGATATGTTGATTCGCAGTAGTTACTAATTTTTGTGTAGGGATATAACTGCTTAAACAAGTTGAAGAATTTATTTTTGCTCTAATTAAATTTCCCGGTTCAAGACCAAGTCCTAAAGTAAGGTCTACACCTGGTTTGCCAGTATTATAACAATAACTCATTAATGTCCCTTTGATTGGTGTGGGACCAGCGGCACAGCTACCCTCTTGTTTTGCACAGTTATCTATGGCTTGATTTTTGTTTGGCCCCCATACACAGGCATGGGTATGTCTCGATCCCAATATATGTCCCAATTCATGAGCACAAACGAATACATCCCATGAAAAAGTGGGGAATGTGCTAAATGATCCCTGAACATTTGTAAAAGCATAAGAATAGTTTTTCATGCAAAGACTATTGACATACGCGAGTCCACCTAAAGCTGGATTGCCGTTGCGTGAGAATCCTGAAACTAAGATCATCGCATTGCCAGAATAACTTGGGTAAGAAGTCCTAAAGAATTCAAGATCTTCTAGAGCCGAAGTATGTGGCATTTTATCATCTGAAGCATGAATGACGAGTTCTGCGATTGCGATTTGAATATCCTCTTTGCGATATATTGCTTGTACATTATTAAACACACTCATGATGTAATTGCTCACTTTATCCTTGCTTAATCCCATCTTTTGATACAGTGCATAATCCGTATGAAGACTTAATTTAACTATTTTACAATTGTCTTTTGATCTTGTAGAGCTGATTGTTTTGTCATCAATAAAATGTCTATAATCATCTGTTTGACATCCCTCAAAATTTTCAGTTGTTTTGGCTTCAGTTTCATTAGTCAAGATGGTATGTATGAATTTATTGTCTTTTGAAATCGTACGTATAGAATAATTCACCCCATCTTCCATAAGTATCGTGCCATATACCTCGTCGAGATAGATACTCATACAAACTATTGAATTGGATTGTCCCTCGACAATGCCTTTGAAATGAACAGACTTCTGCAAAGTGAATGGCGTCAGTTTACCATCTTGTAATGTAGATAGTTTAAACTGCTCATCCAGAATATTTGATTTGGTAAGTAATAAGTTTAGTTTTGTTTTTCCATTGATTTTTATGCTAGTCTTAAGCACACCATCTTCAAAATGTAACCAATTTTGGATGTTGGCTAAAGAAATTTTTGTTGGAATTGATGTAGTATTTGATTTGTTTACTTCAACATTGGTATTCGCAAGAGGCATATTTATCACATCATTTGATTCCATTTTTGAATAAATCAAGAAAGGATCATAACTTTGCGCCTGTGTTTCCACTAACATTAAGCAAAATATCGAATACAAACTTAATAAAAAACGGTTTTGGTACAGATTTAAATTATACATGGTTACTTGGTTTTATTGTGACTTTCAGGTTTCAACAGCAATCAACATATTATAATTTTATTTAATATGTTTAAGAAAATACAAGAACTATGCCAATTTTGGGAAAGTGCGTTTGAACCTCTATGTACTCAGCATGATTTTTACTATATTCAGAATAATATTTTAAAAAAATATAGAACACCAACTTTAAATGTGGATGGATTTCAGCTTGAAAATGTAGAAGATGAATTTTTAAGGGTAAGGCAATGTCTGGAGCAGAAGATGCCGATTCAATATATTTTTAATGAGGCATTTTTTATGGATCTGGTCTTATACGTTGATGAGAATGTGCTTATACCAAGACCTGAAACAGAAGAATTGGTGTTTTTGATTGAAAAAAAACTTGGCCATATCAAGAATCTGAAGGTATTAGATATTGGCACTGGATCAGGTTGCATTGGTATATATTTGAAGAGAAAATTTCCATCATGGCGTGTTGAGGCGCTGGATTTTTCTATTTCCGCTTTGGAAGTTGCCAAGAAAAATGCTAAACTTTATGATCTTGATATTCAATTCACTCAAGCAGATTTTTTAGATTGGGAGTCAGAAAGGAAATATGATATTATTGTTTCCAATCCGCCTTATATAGATACAGAAGAGATCATAAAAATGAATGAATCTGTTTTGAAATATGAACCACATTTGGCATTGTTTGCTGAAGGAGATGCATTGAAATTTTATAAAAAAATTGCTGGTTTTGGAATTCAGCATTTGGAATCGAATGGATTCATTTTTTGTGAGTTAAATGAGCATCTTGTGGAGGAAACAATGAAAATATTTGATATTAGGTCGGAATACAAAAAAGTTGAAATTCACAAGGATATGCAAGGCAAAAATCGAATGTTGGAAGTTGAAATTGGCGATCAAAAGTCAGTGAAATTTTAGATTTATTAATTATTGTAATCAATGAAAATCATGAAATATTATTTCCTCTATTTTGTAATTATTTTATTTTCTTGTAAGACAAAAACTGATATAGGCAAGCCTAGTTTGATGGATGACAAAGCGCAAAAAACAGGAAATAATTTGGATCTAGAAACAGTCCAAAGTCCAATTATAAAAGTAAGATTGGAAAAACTGTATTCAAGGGAGAAAATCTCGTTGTTGCAAGTTAGGGATGGTATGGATTCTTATTGGATGCTTAGTCCTGCTAAGGAATTGCATGAGGGTAAAAATTATTTGTATAAAGGTCGATTACTCAAGCTAGACTATTTTGACAAGGAACTCAATAGAAAGTTTGATACAGTTTATTTAGTACACAATTTAGTCGAGACACTAGAATAAAACTTATTTAAGTTTTGCGCTCTTTCTTCTTAGCAGCAGGGAATAAGATATTATTTAAAATCAAGCGATATCCTGGAGAATTGGGATGTAGATTTAAATCAGTAGGAGGATCTCCAACTTGATGTTGATAGTCTTCAGGATCATGACCTGCATAGAATGTCCAAGTTCCGAATCCTTGTGTACCATGGATATAACGCACTTCATCTAAAGCAGCAGTTTCACCTAGGATCAGGACATCAGATTTGATCAATGCTTTTTTGAACGCTGTAGTTTGTCCCATGAAGCCTTTTACGGTTCTAGTATGATTTTGTGTGAGCATGGTAGGGATTGGATCCCACTTGGCTGAAAAGTCAAAGAGTGTGAAATAATCATTTTCTGGATTAATATTTCGCTCTCTTGGATTTTGATCTATGCTAGAGAATTCGTAAACCATTGGATTATTTTCAAGTTTGAAATTCTTGAATGCAAAAGATTTATTGAAATCTAATCTGCTATCAGGATTTTGGTCGGCTGCATCGCCATCAAAATAGTGTGCACAGATATCAGTTCCTTCAGCACATAATGCGATATCATAGGAGTCTGTGGCACTACACATGGCAAACATGAATCCACCACCGCCTACATATTCTTTTATTTTTTTTGAAACTGCTAATTTAAGCATCGATACTTTTGAGAAACCCAATTCATTTGCTAGATTTTCTTGACGTTTTTGATTTTCGATATACCAACTTTGGTTGTGATATCCAGAATAAAATTTTCCAAACTGTCCTGTAAAATCTTCATGATGAAGGTGTAGCCAATCATATTTGGCCAACATGCCTCCAATTATTTCTCGATCATATATCTTATCGAATGGTATTTCAGCATAAGTCAATGCTAAGGTCACTGCATCGTCCCAAGGTTGGAGTCTTTCACCTCTTTCATTGAATTCTGGTGTGTAGACTGCAATTCTAGGTGGTTTTTCCAGCTTCATGACTTCTTGATTAATTTCAGGATGACTGATTTCAGCCCTGATTCTTTCAAATTCACTATCAGTGATGACTTCAAAGCTTATATCGCGTGTGATACATTCTTTTTCAAAGGTTTTAGTGTGTGGAAATGCAAAGCTTCCACCCCTATAATTCAATAACCAAAAAGCCTCAACACCATTTGAAAGAACCCAATACGTCACACCATATGCCTTGAGGTGGTTTTTTTGTTTTAAATCCATTGGAATAAAAACATAAGAGGCTTTCAACTGGAACGCGATGGATAGAAATAGTATCGCACTTAAATATATTTTTAAGAATCTCAATTTTATTGATTTATAATTTATTTGATTTCACAAAACAATTAACAGCAAAACCGCATTTCTATTGCTTAGTAAACATGGTTTTAAATTATATTTGTTTGAACATTGTAACGTAAAATGGGCGAATTTAGTTTCCAATATCCTGCATCCTTTATTGTTTTCTGCCTTCTTTGTGGGCTTGGGTTAAGTTTATTACTCTACTATAAGTCAAAAACTTGGAATGACAGACCGAGGTGGCATCTCTTTTTATTGGGATTTTTACGATTTCTCAGCGGAAGCTTAATTGCGTTTTTGTTATTGAATCCTTTGTTTAAAAATTTTAAAAAGGAAATTCGTAAACCAGTATTGGTTTATCTTGAAGACAATTCTAGGAGTTTGATTGCTAAAGATTCTTCTTGGAAAGATAATTATATTGACCAACGAACTTCTATTTTAAAAGACCTTGAGGGGAAATATGATATTAAGAAATTTGAGTTTGGAAACCAATGCAGCTCCGATTTTACAAATACCTATAATCAAAATAAATCCAATCCATATGCAGCATTTGATCATGTATCCGATGTTGTCGATATTCAGAATGTTAAAGCTGTATTACTACATTCAGATGGGATATACAATTCTGGGAGAAATCCATTATACCATCCATTGTTAAAATTAAGCCCAATACACACTATTTTACAAGGTGATACGATTCCAGAAAAAGACCTTGCAATCCAACGGGTGTATCACAATGAAATCATTTATAGTGGCGATAAATTCTCAGTTCAATTGGATATTCAAGCATTTCATTCTAATGGAGAAAAATTTAATTTTCAGGTATTGCAATATGATGGAAATGGAACTAAAAAGATATACGAAAGCTCAGAAAATATAAAATCCAATTCTTTTTTTACTACGAAAGAAATTTTGATCGACGCGAATCAAGTAGGTTTGCAGCGCTATAAAGTAATTGTCTCTAATTTGTCAGGAGAACGCAATACGAGAAATAATCAGCGCGATATTTTCATTGAAGTTTTGGATTCTAAAAAGAAAGTGTTGATTTACGCTTTATCGCCGCATCCAGATTTATCTGCAATGAAAGATGCTTTGTTAAGCAATAAAAATTATGATGTTGTCATAAAATATTATCCAGAAGCGGTGGGCAATGTGGATCAATTCACATTGGCTATATTACACCAGATTCCTGGTTTGAATTCATCTTCTAGTAGTACAATATCTTTACTCCAGAATCAAAAAATTCCACTTGTATATGTGCTGGGAAATTTAAGTGATTTGGGGGCTTTTAATGCGATTCAAAACGCAGTAAGTATCAATGGGAATACTAAAAATCAAAATGAATCTCAAGCTGTCGTAAATACTGCTTTCACTTTGTTTACCATGTCTGAACCACTTCAATCGGCGGTGGCAAAATTTCCTCCATTGAGTGTACCATTTGGAAATTTTAAAATGGATCCTTCGTCCTCGACATTTTTGTTTCAAAAGATTGGAAAAGTTGAGACAAACTATCCACTATGGATTTTCCAAAATCAGAATGGGAATAAATCAAGTATGATAATGGGAGAAGGTTTGTGGAAATGGCGAATGAATGATTATATTAATACAAATAGTTTTACAAACTTTAATTAGTTAATGAGCAAGATGGTCTTGTTTGTGGCTTCGAAAGATGATAAAAGAAAATTTAAAGTGACGCAATCCAAAAAATTATTTGAAGAGGTAGAACCGATTATTTTTAATGCAGAACTTTATAACGATAGTTATGAAAAAGTAAATGAGCCTGAGGTAAAATTGGACATTTTGAGCAAAGACAAAAAATCGTATACTTATTCTTTGGGCAAAAAAGAGAATTATTATGAATTGAATATTGGATCCTTACCAGCAGGACAATATAGTTATAAAGCCTCAACTTCATGGAATAATAAAAGCCAAATTGCTGAAGGGATATTTGGTGTGGAGGCTATTGATGTCGAGACAAATTCTCTGTTGGCTGATCATAATTTATTGAGAAATATAAGTGAGCAGTCTACCGGAAAAAGCTTCAGTGCGGCACACCTTGAAGATCTAAAAAATCTTTTGTTGGAGGATCAATCTAGCAAGTCTATAATCTATCAACATCTTGATATTAAGCCATTGTTGAATGAAAAGTGGATATTCTTTATCATTGCATTTTTATTAGCATTGGAGTGGTTTTTAAGGAGATTTTGGGGTAGTTATTGATCTAGATATTACAAATAAAGCAATCCTATATTTGTTATTTCATTCATGAATTCAAGATCATCGAGTGAAGAATTAAACTCTTTAAAAAAGTCTTCACGCACTTGCTGATAAGTTTTCTCTTTGTTTAGATAAATATTACATTCGTTTAATATTTTTTCTATCCAAGGAGCATATTTAAGTGGTGGATAAAGTTGGATGGTTTCGTTTGGAAGATAAATCGTAAGGATATAAAATGAAGTAGATTTTTTCTTGATAAAATTTAGTTCGTATGGGTGACCTAGCCAAACCACTTTGTGATGGGATTTGATATTTGTTTTTTTGTCATCGATAAGAATGGAATAAATTAAATTTTCGTCGACGGTGCTTTCTGGTATCTCATGTTCAAACCATTCTTGAAGATCCAATTCAAAGAAATTGCCTTGCATGAAATTAAATAATGATTTTTCTAGTCCAAAACTAAATTTATTAGGATCACATCCGATCGTATCCTCAAATTCAATATCATTATTTGCAAATGAAATAGCTTTGTATTTTGGGATGAGACCAAAATGTTGTGGGTTTTTTCCAACAGGACTATGAGCTGTCATTGCAAATTGATGCCAAAAACCAGATTGAATAATTCCTGCCTGAAACATTTGTCTCACGACTTCAAGTGAATCTATCGTCTCTTGCTCTGTTTGTGATGGGAAGCCATACATGAGATAGGCATGCACCATGATATTATTTTCAGTAAGATGCTGACATACTTTACTCACTTGTGCTATAGTCACACCTTTGTCGATTAAAGCCAATAGTCTATCAGAGGCTACCTCAAGACCTCCAGAGACGGCTATGCAACCAGATTGTGCGAGGAGTTTGCAGAGATCTTTTGTGAAGCTTTTTTCAAATCGAATGTTTGCCCACCATGTAATATTTATTTTCCGACGGATAATTTCTAATGCAAATTCTTTCATCAATGCTGGTGGCGCAGCTTCATCTACAAAATGGAAACCAGTATTCTGATTAGATTGAATCAACTGTTCGACGCGGTCAACAAGCAAGGTCGCAGAATTTGCTTCATAGCGTTTGATATAATCTAAACTTAAATCGCAGAAAGTACATTTTCCCCAGTAGCAGCCATGAGCCATAGTGAGTTTATTCCATCTGCCATCACTCCATAATCGATGCATTGGATTCAATACATCAAGGATAGATAAATATTGATCTAAAGGCAGATCACTATAATCGGGAGTTCCCACTTTTTCTTGTGGAATATCATTCAATAGACTGCCATTGTGATATTGAATTTGTCCATTGTTAAAAGTAAAAGTTCTTTTTAATAATTCAATGGGGATTTCAGCTTTGATATATTTATATAATTCAATTAAAGGTCTCTCACCATCATCAAGGCAAATGAAATCTGTCATTTCAAATAGTCTCACATCTTTTATCTCTCTTAGTTCTGTATTGACAAATCCACCGCCTAAAACAATTTTTAATTTAGGATAATTTGATTTTATAAATTGTCCGCATCGTAAAGCACTATATAAGTTGCCAGGAAATGGGATCGAAATACCTATTAAAGTTGGATTGTTTTTTTTTATATAATCATCTACTATTTGAAAACTAAAATGGTCGACCAAGCTAGGTTTTTTTTGCAATTCAAGATATAATTCATCCATAGAATTGGCACTGCGCCCCAATCTTTCAGCATACCTAGAGAATCCAAAAAATGGGTCTATTTCATCTACAATAAAATCAGATAAATCTTCTAGCATTAAACTTGACAGATGCCTTGCTTTGTCGATGATGCCCATTGATCCAAAGATTTCATCAAGATGTTGTATATGATCAAATCGTGATGCTTCGGGTAGGAAATTTCCTGAACAAATGGAATGGGATAGACTTGGATTTTTGTTTTGTAGAAAATTGATAATTGAATCAATTATAGAAATATATTTTTGTCGAAGTGAATAAATTCTTTTTGAGTTTTCAGATTTAAATTTATTCGGATTGGCTTGGTCAAATATAGTGGTAAGTCCATTCTTAGAAAATAATGTCAGTGTCACTTCAATGCCTATGTCAGCATGATAACAAGGGATTCCTTCAGTATTTAAAAATCCCTTTAAATATGCTGTCGCAGGATACGGCGTATTTAGTTGAGTGAATGGAGGAGTAAATAAAAATATGCTCAATACAAAAATTTGCTCAAAGATAGTTTAATTTTAAATAAACTGTGAATGCCTATAAATGGATCAACTTATCAAAGGTGTTGATGTTGGCTATCCATGAATTCTCATAAAGTTGATTTGGTTTCTTGGATATTGTTAATAGTATTGACGATTATTTGGGGATTTAGCTATTATTTTATAAAGCATAGTTTGACCAGCTTTAACCCAACACAAATTACTGTGTTGAGGATGGTATTTAGTGCTGTTGCATTATTGCCTTTACTTCCGTTTGCGCTTAAATCTATTCCATTCAATAAGTATAATTTTATTTTTATTTGTGGTTTGATAGGAAGTTTTTTACCTGCATTTTTATATCCTTTTGCACAACAAAAAATATCAAGTTCTGTAGCTGGAATTATAAATGCATTTACACCGATATGTACCTATGGCATAGGAATGTTATTCTATGCTGTACCTAAAGAGAAATCTAAAATACTTGGGTCCATAATCGCATTCATTGGAGCAGTTGCACTTATTGTTTTTAAGCCTAATGCTACATTGAAAGCAGATTTTTTATATTTATTGGTTGCATTTACAGTTCCATTTTTATATGGCTTCAATGGCAATACATTAAAGACTAACCTTAAAGATGTCTCGGGCTTGCATGTGACTGTATTGATGTATCTCTTCATGGCTATAATCTGTATTCCTATTGGATTATACTCCAACGCTTTTCGTCAAATTCCCATAGCCATGAAAGAAGGAAATTCATTATACCATCTTTTAGCTCTTAGTGTATTGGGAAGCGCCATAGCGATGGCACTGTTTAATATACTTGTGAAACGAGTCCATATATTATTCGCGGCATCTGTTACATTTTTAATGCCAATTGTCTCGGTGATAGTCGGCGTATTTGATGGTGAGCGAATTCGGTGGAATGATTTGCTAGGATTGGCTTTGATTCTTGTTGGTGTCTTGCTAATCAATAATTTGATTGGTAAGAAGATGCTTCAACTTTGAGTGGATGGGATTCTAGTGTGAGATTACAATTTCGAATACATTATTTTTATATATAAAATTTTTATATATTTGCCTTTAGAATTAATAGACCAATATGCGTATTTTGATTTTCTCCTTGACCTTTGTATTGATTATTGCTTGTAATAGTGATCAAAAATCATATAAAAGTTTATCCACAATGGATGCACAATTGCCTTTTACCACAGAGAATTTCCAAGGGGCATGGGCCTCTGTAAATGATAAAACCAATGCAGCATTTAAAATAGAAGGATCCAATTTTCTTTTTAATGAGAATGGGACATTTAAGTCATTCCCATGTGAAATTAAAGGGGACTCTTTTATTGTCACTTACCCAAATTTGCGTTTTGGATACAAGGTTATATTGTGGAAAGCAGATTCTGTTCATTTGATGGATGAATATCAGACGAATACTTTTATTCGTTTAAAGAATTAAATATTCATACTAAGTTTGTTTAAAGTAAAACAAAAAGTCGATCCTTCATTGACTTTTGATTCAACCCATATTTTTCCATTATAAAGTTCGACTACTTTTTTGCAGATGCGCAAACCGATTCCATTGCCAGACTCATTTTTTGAAAGCCTCACGAATGGTTCAAAAATTTTATCATAATACTCTTCAGGAATACCGATACCATTGTCTTGAATTTTAATGATTTTGATGTCTGTATTTTTACTTTCATTGAATATTTTAATATGAATTGGTCGATCAGGTGATTTAAATTTTATTGCATTAATGATGAGATTCTGAAATAAGCTTCTTAGTAAAGTTGGGTGAGCATTGATTGTACCGAGTTTTCCAATTTGAAAATCTACTGTAGCGGCAGTTTGATTGAGATAAAGTATTTGAATAACTTCATTGACGATATCATTCATATTAACCTTTGTGGGTTTTGGTAAATGTTGATTTAAAGTGGATAATTGGAGCAAATCTTCTATCATATGATTTAATCGATCTGCTTCTTTAAATAGAAAATTGAGATTATCAGTGATGACTTCTTGAACTGGAGCATTCTCCGAGTTCATTTTTTTTCGCATAGATTCGATCATTGAAAAGATAGTATATAGTGGTGCTTTGATATCATGGGCTGCTGTAAATGCAAAATTTTTGAGATTGATATTTGATTCATTAAGTTCTCTGTTTTTATTCTCTATGATTTCATTAGTGAGATAAAGTTTTTCGTTATTGAGATTTAAATCTTGATTTGCTTGTAAGAGTTGGATATTTAAATTTTTATTTTTTATTGAGCCTCTATAAATCAGCAAACTCATTATTGACAAAGCCAAAATGGTCAATAAGGCATATATAAAATTTCTATTTCTATTTTTAAGTTTTAATGTATTGATTTCATTTTTAGTCTCTAGGTTTTCAATCTCTAGTTCATTCATTTTATTCAACTTAATATTTTCTATCTTAGCAGTTGTCTTTCCTATGTTGATAAATTTCTCTTGGTTGATCATACTGTCTGTATTGGATGTATTCAGATCGAACATTTTTATTGCAAAGTTCGAATTATTGGTTTTGATGTATGCGGGGACCAACCTGTCAGTTGTTTTGTCAATAAGTGTGAAGTGTTTGTTCTTTAGACCATATTCTAATACTTTGGTCCATTCTTTAATGGCAAGTTTTGTGTTCCCCTCCATCTCTGCAATGTCTCCTTTTTTGATTGTTATATTATTTAGATGGGCAGTGTCATTAATTTTGATCGCATCGTCTTCAGCATCAGACAAGTACATTTTTGCTTTCTCAAGTTGATTTGTTTTGCTATAAATAGTACCTATTGAATAATTGATGTAAGACAAATGGTTCGAATAGCTGGGCTTTGATTTGTCCAACAGTTGAATACAATTTTGATATTTTTCTAATGCATTCTCCAAATGATCTTGCTCTAGTTCGATATTTGCTAAAGAGAACTCTAGTTCAAGTTTTGGTATTTTGAAGCTACTATTTTTACTGAGTTCTACGCTTTTTAAAAAACTGGATTTTGCTTGATCAAAGTTGTTTAAATCTAGATAAACATTACCTAGATTAAAACTTAGAATTGCGATCTCATGTTGTAGATCCAACTCTGTCGCTACATCTATCGCTTTTTGATAATAATTTAAACTGATGTCAGATAATCCTTTATTAGTACTTATTTGGGCAAGGATTCTATTTGTTTTTATTGTTTGGTATTTATTTTTAGTTTTTTCAAATAATTGCTGTGATTTAAGCACTTGGGTTTCCGCTTCTCCAACATTTCCTTGAATGTTATTTGAGAGTGCATGCATGAATAATATGTTTGCTATAGCGAAAGTATCTTGTGTGTGTAGAGCGATTCGATCAGCTATAGTTAGTACTGAATCTATTTTAGCAAATTCTTTTAATTTGAGAAAATTTGAAGATTGTGCATTGAGAATTTTAAGATATTTTTGGCTGTCATTTTTTTCTATAAGTTGGATAGCTGAAGCTAAATTATTATTCGATGTTTTAAAGTCTCCTTTTTGAGCATTTACTTTTCCTAAGACGAAATAATAATTTTCTTTTATTTCATTGTATTGTGTTTGAATTAAGCTATCTATAAGAAAAGCTTCTTGAATTGAACTAAGTGCTTTTGGCGTCTCACGCATGAATTGGTAATAATCTGCATAGGCGATTTTGGATATCAAGATTAATGTAGAGTCTTTTGCGGAGATTGCTTTTTCCAAATATTCTTTAAGAAATTGTGGATAGTCTTTATTGTAGTTTTGCAGTTTGGTTTCAAGTATATTATATTGATCTGCATAATATTTGTGCTGATCAACACTGTTAACTTGACATTTGATAAAGAAGCAAAGCAATAAAGCAAAGCCATAAACCCATTGTATTTTTGATTGAGAAACCATAATAACAAATAAAAATAGTAAGTAATATCTCTTATTATAGGTGGAAGGTTAAACAGAATATAAAGTTATTAATTTTTTTTCATTCTGCTAATTTTTTTTATTAATATTTAGGAAATTTAGTACATTCTGTATGGAAAGTGTTGTGGACAACCAAATCATTTTGATTTATGGCTCCCCATTGCTCCTCGAAGAAATAAAGCATTGACATTAGTTCACTACAAGGACCCAAAGTTGTATATAAAATCGTGAAAAACCTTAATTACTGCTGCGATTAAATGCTTCGGCAATATTACTAGAAAGAGACACCGAAGCTCTACAAGTTTGATCTCGAAAACCAAAATCTTTTATTGGTCCCAATATTGAATAAATATCCACTGCAATATCTTGCGCCTTTTGCCAGGCAATAATATCTTCAATTCTTTTAATTGTCATCTCTTTAATTTTTAAAGTTTTTCTACCAACTATTGACTCTCGATTCCCGACTTTTTAAGGATAAAAAATAGTTTTGCATTGACATCTCGGATCATTAATCCTGATTTCTTTGCCTTCATGATATACTTTTAATTTTTGTTTTGAGGAATCATTAAACAAGGGAATCATTAACCCTACCAGAATTAAAACAGCTCCAATGACTCCAAAGGAAAATGAAACTATACCGAAAACGATGTCACTAATCAAACCTACAGATTTTGGAATGGCCGCTAAGCCTAATATACCTAAAATAAGACCACTAATAAGAAATCCATTGATTGGAAATTTTGATTTAGTGTCCTTAATTTTATTATCCAGAATTTGTATTCCCAAGATTTCAGATTTGTTGATTTGGTATGTTTTTTTTGAATTAGAGACCAATATGCTATCATTTGAAATATTGAGAATTTGTAATCCTTTGTTTTGCTTAATATGTTTCATTTTAGATTTAGGAACAAAGCTTAAATACGCTACATCATTTTTATAGATATTTTGCTTTGTTGAATCATCAAATGTGCATTGCATTAATACTTTAGGTGTTCCATTGTCTTGCGATTTGAGGTCCACAGTTATTAAATAGATTGAAATAAATAATAAGTTCAAATTCTTCATGATATAATATTTTTGATATCACAAATTTGATAGCTTTTTTATGCTAAAAATGAAAAATCTGTATTTTTATTATCGTTTTAGGCTAAAATTTCATTGGAATTTTCTAATTTTTGTACATTATCGATAATTATATATCTGTATTCAGCGATTATGTATAAATATTTGCTTTTAGCTCATTTGTCCATTAGACCTAAACTTCAGAAATTTTTAGGAAAAGTTTATAAGATATCATCAGAAATCTATAATTTGCTAGATATCTATTATTGATTTTAGGCTGCATTTTTTTGCTTCTCTCAATACTAGTTATGTGAACCAACCAATTTGCTTTGCTTTTTATTCTATTGGAAAATTAATTTGGATGTGTAAAAAGATTTTTAAGGATAGCTTATATTTGTAAGTCATTGTTAACCAAAAATTAATGGAAGAAAATCAACAAAAAAAGGGAAGTCCATTCGAAATAGAATTGTCTAAAGCAACCAATTCTGATTTGTATCTTTCGAAAGAACATAAATCATTTCAGCAACTAATTGAAAAAATCAGAAAGCTTGAAGCATCAATAAGCATTGAATTTGAGATTTATGAATTCTTGCTTAAAAGATATAATGAAGAAATAATTATACACTTTAAGGAATTGTCACAGATGAAAATTGATATGGTTTTTTATATAGATTCAAAGGTGCTCATCATGAATTTAACTAAAAGACAAATGAGACAACTCAAGGCTTATATCACTATGCATATGCAGGACGCATTTAAGCATTGCGAACCCACAAAGGAAATGATTAAGCTTTATGATAAATATAGTATTGATCTTACTTATCAAGAAGAAGTTGATAATGCAAATGAAGTAGATAAGGAAAGTTTTCTTGAAATATTAAAAGCTCAATTTGGTATTGATATAGATCCCAATGAACTAGACAAACCTGATGAGGAAGGAATGGCGAAATTAAAGGAGATTTTAGATAAACATTTTAAGGAACAGAAAGAAGCTTCGGAGAAAAAGCCAAAAAACAAGAAGCAAATAGAAAAGGAAGCTAGACAAAAATTAGTTGAAGAAATTAGAAATACAAGTATACGAGAAATTTATATCGCATTGGCTAAAGTGTTACATCCTGACACATCTTCTGATGAATCAGATAAAAAGCTGAAAGAAGAAATTATGAAAAAAGTAGTCAAAGCTTATGAAGATAAAGATCTTTACCTTTTAATGAAATTGGAAATGGATTATATGGAAAAAGATCAAATTTTAAATACAAATATTGACAAAATAAAAATCTATACTAGTATTTTGAAGGATCAATTAAAAACCCTAAGGATAAAACAAGAAATGCAAGTGTATGACCCCAGATATATACATATAATGGAGTTTAATACAGGTCACAAAGAGTCATCTGTTTATAGATTTAATATGTTTAAAAAGGACTTACTAGAATATAAGCAGTTAGATATGGAAGCAATGGCAGCAGTTCAAAAACTACCAAACCCAAGGAAGAAGGTTTTAGAATTGATTGAAAATGTTGAAGTAGAATATTCAACTCTGGATAGATGACGATAGTTTTTAGTTCAAACAGTTATAGATTTCAATACTGCAGCAGAGATTCAATTTCTAATTTCACCTTCTCAGCATTTAGCACCATCTCTTGCTCTAGGATAGAATTCAATGGTATCGCAGGGAGATTTTTTGATCCAATAGTTCGCACAGGTGCATCCAAATATTCAAAGCAATTTTCTTGAATTCTTCCAGCTAATGTTTGTGCAAAACTATTATTAATGGTTTCTTCAGTGACGACGAGACATCTACCATTTTTCTTAACAGAAGTGTAGATTGTATTCGTGTCTAATGGTTCTAAAGTTCGTAGATCTATGATCTCAATTTTATTAGGAAATGATTTTGCTGCATTGAGTGACCAATGCACACCCATTCCATAAGTTATGATGCTCAAGGTATTTTCTTTCTTAGCTATTTCTTCGTTGGTTTCCAATACTATGTTAGCCTTTCCCAAGGGCAAGATATAATCTTCATCTGGCATGATCCCTTTGGCAGCATCAGTTCCCGGTACTTTCGACCAATACAATCCTTTGTGTTCAAATATCACAACAGGATTCGGATCATAATATGCGGCTTTCATTAATCCTTTTAAGTCAGCACCATTGCTTGGGTAAACAACTTTTACACCTTTAATATTGAGCGCGACTGACTCTACACTAGATGAATGATATGGACCGCCGCTGCCATATGCGCCAATAGGAACTCTGAGGATCATGGAGACAGGATATTTTCCATTAGTGAGGTAACATGATCTAGCAACTTCTGTAAACAATTGATTCAATCCTGGCCAGATATAATCTGCGAATTGTACTTCAACAATAGGCTTTAACCCTACTGCGCTCATTCCAACAGTACTGCCTACTATGAAAGCTTCTTGTATTGGAGTATTGAATACGCGATCATCTCCAAACTTTTGAGCAAGTGTTGCTGCTTCGCAAAATACACCTCCCAATCTTTTTCCTACATCTTGTCCATACAATAAGCATTCAGGATGTTTTCGCATCAATTCTTCTACCGCAAATAAAGCACAGTCCACC
>Ga0138256_10001859_pt1 | contig 22703 bp, 16 predicted proteins | sample KNB2016incub_MG_FD_105486 | JGI IMG/M metagenome (GOLD analysis project Ga0138256, IMG submission 105486) | Active sludge microbial communities from wastewater in Klosterneuburg, Austria - KNB2014incub_MG | ecosystem: Engineered > WWTP > Activated sludge > Unclassified | place: Austria... | reverse complement strand
TCCCATGTGTTTATTTTTACAAAGTGAGAAGAAAAATACAAAGATAGCGTGAAAAAGTAAAAATACTATACCTAACCCTTCAATTTTAAAAATTCAGGATCCCTCTCAGAACAATCAATAGTTAGTTTATTCTGTCACATTTTGAATCGGGCTATTTTTTTACTGATATCAATGTATTCACCTAAGGCCGCTGATCCATACCATGGAATAAGGTCCACATCAAAGATTCCGGCTTTTACGGCGGGGTCAGTATCACAAATTATTTTTGCTTCTTCTGTAGTTTTTACATTGAGAATAAACAATCCCCGATAGGTAAGATCGTTTTTACCAAAAGGTCCCGCTACAACCAGTTTTCCTTCATTGACAAGTCTTTTTATATTATCCATGTGACCTTTAAAAATCTGCGCTCTTTCATCTTTGTTTTCAATAATCTTTGATCCCGTTTTGAGGATGGCAATTACATATGATTTCATACCATTCTCATCTGCACCTAATGAATCTGCAAGCGCCTTATTGAAATCAGGATTTAACTCCTGTGCTTTGATGTTTGTACAATGGATAGTAAACCACAAAAACAAAAAGACAAAAACAGATTTCATATAGCAGATATGTTTATGCAAAAATATAAAAAATCACATAATTTAAAAGGACTTTTTTAGAATTCACCTTTATTCATACCGACGATAATTTTTCTTAAGAAAAATTATGTCTTCATTATACTCAAAATCAATACATTGGGTAAAGCATTTTTCGCAAGCCAATTTATTTTGAGTATAACTGATTACTTATCATCTTCATCATCTTCTATATCTTTCACAAGGTCATTCACATCTTTGGTCGCCTTTTTGAGCTTGCCAAGATCTTTGCCTTTCTGTACTTCCGGCTTGGCTGTTGAGTTTGTTGGTGCTCCTGAAAAGGTAAATCCCCGGGCATCAGTACCGATGAATATGGTATCTCCTGCACTGAACTTACCGCTCAGTACATTTTTTGCCAGTTCATTGATGATTTCTTTTTGGATCACCCGAGTCATAGGTCTTGCTCCGAATTGCGGTTCATAACCCAGATCTGCCAGTAAGTCCATGGCTGACTCATCAAACTGGATTCCGATCTCCTGTTTTGCCAGATTTTTAGTCAGTTTTTTGATCATAAGTTGTGCAATTTGTTTGATTTCAGCTTTTGACAGCGGTAAAAACATAATCTTCTCATCGATTCTGTTGAGAAATTCGGGTCGAAGGGTTTCTTTCAGCAGGTCAAAAACTTCCACTTTGGTAGTTTCTATTATGTCAGCTTTGTGTTTGTCGCCAAGGGCATCCAGGTCTTCAAAGTTTTCAAGAATGGTTTCTGACCCCATATTGGATGTCATGATGATGATGGTGTTTTTGAAGTTGGCTACACGGCCTTTATTGTCGGTAAGCCTTCCGTCATCCAATACCTGCAAAAGAATATTAAATGTATCCGGGTGTGCTTTTTCTATTTCGTCGAGCAATATGATAGAATAAGGTCTTCTCCTTACGGCTTCTGTGAGCTGTCCGCCTTCGTCATATCCGACATAACCCGGAGGGGCACCTACCAGACGTGATACAGCATGTTTTTCCTGATATTCGCTCATATCTATACGAGTGATGGCTGACTCGTCATCAAAGAGTACTTCAGCTAATGCTTTGGCCAGCTCTGTTTTACCTACTCCTGTAGGACCAAGAAAAATAAAAGATCCAATCGGCTTTTTGTCATCCTGTAATCCTGCGCGACTTCTTCGTACCGCATCCGCTACGGCGACAACGGCTTCTTTTTGCCCGATCAGTCTTTTGCCAATCTCGTCTTCGAGAGAAAGGAGTTTTACTTTTTCGCTCTGGAGCATTTTGGAGACCGGTATACCGGTCCATTTGCTGATGACATCTGCGATATCATTGGCAGTGACTACCTGATTGGTAAAGCGGCTTTCTTCCGGTAGTTTTTCCAGTTTTTCAGATGCTGCTTTAAGCATAACTTCCTTCTCTTTCAGATCTCCGTACCTTATTTTAGCCACTTTTTCGAAATCACTTTCACGTTCCGCCTTCTGAGCTTCATACTCCAGTTGCTCTATCTGCTTTTTGATATTCTGAATAGCATCTACGATTTCTTTTTCTGAACTCCAAGCTGCTCTGACTGAGTCCAGTTTTTCTTTGGCATTGGCTATTTGTTCAGTGATTACTTTCAGTTTTTTTTCATCCTTTTCTTTTTTGATAAATTCTCTTTCGATCTCCAGCTGACGTAACTTTCTGTCCAGATCATCAACTACTTCAGGGACGGAGTCAAGTTCCAGTCTTAGTTTCGCAGCTGCTTCGTCTATCAGGTCGATGGCTTTGTCCGGAAGTTTTCTCTCGGAGATATATCTGTGTGAAAGTTCGGCCGCAGCAATTAAGGCCTCGTCCAGAATGTCAATTTTATGATAAACTTCGTATTTTTCCTGGATTCCTCTCAGTATAGATATAGTGTCTTCGACAGATGGTTCGTCGATATTTACAGTCTGAAATCTTCTGACGAGTGCTTTATCGTTTTCAAAATACTTCTGATATTCATCCAGGGTCGTAGCACCTATTGTTCTCAATTCACCACGCGCTAAAGCAGGTTTGAGAATATTGGCAGCATCCATGGCACCTTGTCCGCCACCAGTTCCGATAAGGGTATGTATCTCATCGACAAAAAGGATGACCTCTCCATCTGAAGCAATGACTTCATTGATTACCGATTTAAGCCTTTCTTCAAACTCACCCTTGTATTTTGCACCCGCTACCAGCGCGGCCATGTCCAAAGTAAAAATGTGTTTGGTTTTCAGATTTTCCGGGACGTCTTGTTCTACAATTCGCCAGGCAATACCTTCTACGATGGCTGTTTTTCCAACTCCTGGGTCTCCAAGTAAAATAGGATTGTTTTTCTTTCTTCGTGATAGAATATGAAGTATTCGTCTGATCTCTTCATCCCGACCGATGATAGGATCCAACTTTCCGCTTTCGGCCCTTTCATTGAGGTCAACAGCATATTTTTTAAGTGAGTTATACTGGTTTTCAGCATTCTGATCAGTTACTTTACGGCCTTTTCTGAGTTCATTGATGGCTGTTTTCATACTATCAGCGGTGACTCCATGATTTTTGAGAATTGTCGCAGCTTTATCGTTGCCCAAAATAATACCCATCAACATGAGTTCAATGGAAATAAAATCGTCTCCAAAATCCTTAAGTAGTTTTTTGGCTGTTGCCAATGCTTTATTGGCGTCATTGGTCAGATATTGTTTGTCTCCACCCTGTACTTTGGGATATTTTTCAAGTTCTACATTGATATCTCTTTTAAGCATAGGTAAGTTGACACCCATTTTACTCAGGAGAAATTCAGCCAGCTTTTCATCAGTCTCTAAGATACCTTTTATAAGATGTATTGTATCCACACCCTGTTGGTCCATCGATCCTGCTAATTGTTGAGATTTTAAAATAGCTTCCTGAGCATTTACAGTGAAATTTTCGTAAGTCATTGATTACATTTAAATTTTGATAAAAGTATGTTTTTTTTGTTTTTCAGTTGCATTTGAGTTTGCATAAAATTCCATCGGTTGTCTTCAATCTGCAAATAAAACTTTATTGCTTATATTCAAACATGAAAATTTAAACACATCTTAAATACATCAAATAATTAACCAAACTAAAATGTCTGTCAAATTGACAGTATTGTTTTTATTTCGAAGTCATTTAGTCCTGCAAAATATATATTATCTATCTCTAAACCTTCACCTGCATCTCTTGTTATCTGAACTCAAATAATTCAAATTTCAAAAAGAATGGAAAATAGAAAAGGAAAAGTAAAAATCGGAGAATCGGTCCCTTTTTTCTCTTCTGTCATTGAAAACGGAGAAAAAATTACATCAGAAACCATCAAAGGACATAAAACGATTCTATTTTTTTATGGACAGGATGATACTCCTACTTGTACAAAGGAAGCTTGTAATCTAAGAGATAATTTCAAAACATTTGCTTCCAGAGGATTTAAAGTGTATGGTATAAGCAAAGACAATGAAAAAAAACATAAAAAATTCATAGAAAAATACGACTTGCCTTACTCTTTGATTGCTGATACGGATTTATCTGTAATGAATGCATTTGGGTATTATGGCCCTAAAAGATTTATGGGCAAGGATGTGATAGGGGTGTACAGGACAACGATCATAACTGACGAAAATGCAATCATAACTCACATTATTGAAGACGTAGTATCCGCTGAGCACTCCAGTCAAATTAAAGCAGCGTTGGGAATTTAATTATCAGGCTATGCTTCCGGTATTTTGATAACATATTCTTTACCTGGAGTAACATTAAGTTTTGCACTTATCAACCATGGGTTGTAGTACTTTAATAATCTGTACGTAGTATTGTTTTGGTGAGCAAAATCTGCCAGGCTAGAAATAGAAGAGGTAATGGATATGGATTTTAAGTTGGGATGATGAATATATTTATGCTGTTCTTCCAGATAGTATCCAAAATCTTGTGGATTTTTAACAATTTCTTTTATAGCAATAATTCTGAAAAGATATCTTGATGTTTCATCATTAATATTAATATCATAATAGCTGTTTTCTTTTTGTTCTGAAAGTGTTCTGGCAAATGAAGTTGGACCCACATTATACGCTCCAGCTACATTGCTCCAACTGCCGAATCTTTTGTACAATTGTTTGATATAATTGCAGGCTGCTTTCGTTGACTTTTCTATGTGCATCCTTTCATCCACATCATCAGATATTTCCAGACCCATCTCTGTGGCTGCCGGTTTCATAAATTGCCAATAGCCTTTTGCACTTGCTGATGAAGTAAGATTTCTCAAACCACTTTCCGCTACAGCCAGATACTTAAAATCTTCAGGAATACCATTCTCTTTCAGAATTTTTTCAACAACCGGAAAGTGTTTGTGTGACATTTTGAGATTGAGCAAAGTAGTGGACTGCCAATATGCATTTACACTGAGCTCTCTGTCCAGACGCTCCCGTGTGTCTTCATTTACAGGAACGGGCTCTCCGGCAAATTCAAATGTTCTGTCAAGATTTACAGCTTTTATCTGTTGCGGCAGATCAAAAAATTTTGAAAGAGTGGTAGTGTTGGATGTATAAGAAAGAAAAATAAGCATTGTAAATATAATTCCGGCTACAAATCCAAATAATGGAAATAATTTAATATATGGTTTCATTATGTTTTATTTCTATCGGTTATTGAATTACTCTAGGTCGTTTAAATATCGGAACCGTGCTGCACGGCTCACCAAACATAATACTCTGAGCATAAGGCTTTAATATTGTGGTGATGTAAGCATAAGCATATGCAGGAACCGGTTTTTGACTGCATCCTTTTATAACGACCCGCTGATCCTGATATTGTGTTGCCTGAATTTTATTAAGAGTAATTCTATAGTGCATTTTTAAATAGTCTTCTTTTGTGCCGTGGTATGAATCAGTGGCGATACCGAGCAACTGAGCATCTACCAACATGTAAGCCCATAAAGGTATAATTGCATCTGTACTGCAGTTCACCAGCACAATTTTTGAACTGTAGACCGACCAGTCCAGATTTTTAAGCGACTCTCTGAAATCTTTTTCTTTTAATATTAAACCTTGAAAAAGGTACTCTTTTATATCAAATACAACAAACTCATTTTTTGGAAAATAATCTTCCAGATTGATGGTTATTATTGCGCTTTCAGCTACTCTGTTGACCAATACTGTGTCTTCCATTTTCATTAATTAAATAAATAAAAATCATTCTTCCTCATTAACTACAATGGATTTTTCCGGTTTTTGTTCCAATTCAATAGGGGCCTGCTCTCCTATCTGATTTTCAGTTTGTTCTATTTCTTTTGGTTTGGGAAGGTCATCTATGGATTTAAGACCAAAATAATCTGTAAATTTTGAAGTAGTGCCATATAATAATGGTTTGCCCGGGCCGTCGCTTCTGCCTGATATTTCTATCAGGTCTTTCTCAAGCAATTTTTGGATAGTGTAGTCACTGTTTACTCCTCTGATCGATTCAATCTCTGTTTTTGTAACCGGTTGTTTGTAAGCAATGATGGCCAGTGATTCCAGTGCGGCTTTACTCAGCTTTTTGTGTGTATTCTGTCGTAAGAAAGCGCCAATTGTATGATGATATGCGCCTTTTGTCATAAACCGAAATCCGCCTGCCATTTCCATGATTTCAATGGCATAATCATCAGACGCATATTTTTCCATTAACAAACCAATCTGATCAGCCACTTCTTCATCAGTAAAAACAACACCTAAACTCTCTTCAAGTGCGTTTTTTATTTCATCAAAACCTATGGATGTACTGCTCGAAAAGATAAGACTTTCTATATGTAATGCTAATTTTTGCAAAAGATTAATTTTGTAGTTACAAATATACTACAAAATTTTCAGTATCGGCAGTCGCTATATAAAGAAATACACCATTGCTAGAATAATTACAACGGTGATAATAAAAATGCCGATACTTGTTAAATGATGGGTATATGGAAACTTTGATCTCTCAATATATTTTACCGGACGATTAGTATTTGTATTTATTAAGAAGTATCTGGTTTTATCCTCTTGAAATTTTATCTGTAACTCAAACAGCTCTTCCTGCAGCATAAATGTGTAATTTTTATCAGTAGTGACATTAAAATCTATTTTTAATATTTCTTCACCACAATATATAACCAAATGCCCCGAGTTTTCTCCATGATAGATACTTACCGTAAACTCATGGCCGTCATTATTACTGTATGTCCAGAATTCCTGCGCCACAACATAAGAAATTAAAGATTGATTTGAAAAACAACCTCTTCACCAGGGAGTCTTTGAGCCAGTTGATTGATTCCTGATTCTTCTATCTGGAGTATTCGGGGATATCCACCTGTAGTCTGGCAATCCCGCATCAATGCGATCAATTGACCGTCAGGCAAAAGTTGTACAGTACCAGGCATCACAGATGAAGTTAAGATTTCATTACCTATATGACTTGAAAGGGGTTTTCCAAATAAACGGTAACCCATCCTGTTGCTGTTTTTGGTGATTAAAAAGTGTTCGGATAAAACCAGTTTTATGGAATCTTCTGTAAGAAATGCAAATTCCGGTCCCGGAGAAACATAGATTTTTTGATTCTTATTTATTTTGAATTTTTTAAGGTGACCATTTTTTTTTTCTTTTAATAATGATACATTTTTTGAAAAGATGAACTCATTTTTTTTCAATTCTCTAAGATGTGTTCCTTCCAGAGTAGAAATACTATCCATGACGGGTGATGCACAAAAGCCTCCTTTTATACCTATATAAACACGCGCACCTACATTTATTTTTTCAATTTTTAAGGTTTGTCCTCCATTTAGTTTTATCAAAGCTGACGTTTCAGACCTGAAAGAATCAACCGTAATTTCACAACCAGCACCCGAAAAAAAAAGTAAAACATCCCTTAAAGCTATAAATGTAAAACCGTTTCCTGCAACTTCCAGAACGGGAGCATTCACAGGATTGTTTAACTGATTATTTACATACATAAGACTATATCGATCCATAGCCCCCGAACACGGTACACCCAGATGTCTGTATCCAAATCTGCCTGCATCCTGCAAAGCACAATATATCCCTTTATTGAGAATTTTCAGAACAGCAACCGGTTCATTTGAATTTTCAAACATCGTAAGTCAAGATGACTTTTTCAGTTTTTGGATGTGACTGGCAGGTAAGAATATACCCGGCTGCCACCTCATCATCATCCAAAGCATAACAACTGTCCATAGTTACTTCTCCTTCAATCACTTTTGCCATGCATGTGGAGCAGGCACCACTGGTACATGAATATGGAGGATCTTTTTTGGAGTCTACCAGTACATCCAGAATTGTTTTGCCTTTTGGTACAATAATTTCAAAACTTACCCCCTTGAGTGTGACAGAGACAATTGCAGAATTTAACCCTGCTTCTGATTTTTTGTGGTCAGATTTTGCAGGGGTAAAGTATTCCTTGTGGATAAAATTTTTATCAATATGAATTGTCGCGAGAAAGGAAGATATTTTTTCAATAAAATCACCTGGACCGCAAATATAATAATGTCTTTCTTCCGCTTTTGGCGGATATTCTTTAAAAAAGGAAGTACAGGTTTCTGCATTTATCCTACCTTTCAATCCTTTCCAATCAATTGTTTTTTTTGCGAAGAGGCCACCAATTCCGCCGCTTTTATTAACTTTGGGTTGACTTAGAACATGCTCAACAAAAAGTTGATCTTTATATTTTGTTACTAAGTGATTCAGACTTTCATTGAAAATAATCTCAGATTCATTTCTGCTGCCGTAAAGTAGATAACAGACACTTTTTGGTTCTTCTTCCAGTATGGATTGAATCATAGACATCACAGGAGTTATACCACTTCCAGCGGCCATAAAATAATGATCTCTTGTTTTAAAATGATCTGTTTTTACTATAAAATGTCCTTCCGGTGTCATAATATCCAGTGTATCGCCAGGTTTTACGATTTCATGGATGTAATTGGACACGATGCCTTTAGGTACCCTTTTCACTGTCACCCCCGGTTCTGTCGCGTCAGGGGCAGTACAAATTGAGTATGCTCTTCTGACTTCTTTTCCGTTTATTTGGGCTTTAATAGTAAGATGCTGGCCCGGAAGATGACGATATTCCTGGACAATATGAGAAGGAATTTCGAAATATATAGTCTTGGTATCTGATGTCTCTGAGACTATTTTACTTATTTTTAAAGAATGAAAATTCATTTTTATACTTTTGCTGCTTAAAATTTAAATTGTGTATAGGTTTTAGAGCCGACGAAATTAATCATTTTTGCACAATTGTGTTTGATTATTTAAAATGATATTGCTCACGAGAGTTTAATTGTTTTATATAAAACACAGATAATCAATAGTATACATTAAATATTTTAAAAATGCCCTTTAAACTCTCCATAATAATTCCTGCTTATAACGAAGAAAATACCATCCAGACTATACTTGAAAAAGTCAGGAAAGTGGAACTGATAGCTGGGGTTACCAAAGAAATAATAGTTGTCAATGATTGTTCAAAAGATGGTACTGAAAAAAAAGTTTTTGAGTATAAATCGTCTTTCCCAGATCTGGAAATTTCATATTACAGACACGAAATTAATCAGGGCAAAGGGGCTGCATTGCACACCGGAATCAGACAAGCCAAAGGTGACCTTGTCATCATTCAGGATGCAGACCTTGAGTATGACCCAAATGAATTTAATCTGTTGCTCAAACCGATACTGGATGGCTTTGCAGATGTAGTTTACGGTTCGAGATTTATGGGCGGGAAACCACACCGTATTTTATTTTTCTGGCATTCTATAGGTAACAAAGTGCTTACGGCGTTTTCAAATGCCCTTACCAATCTCAATCTGACCGACATGGAGACCTGCTACAAAATGTGGAAATCGGAAATAATTCAAAGTATTATACTTAAAGAAAAGAGATTTGGTTTTGAACCGGAAGTAACCGCAAGAATCTCCCGAATTCCCAATATCAGAATTTACGAAGTAGGAATCTCATATTATGGCAGGACATATGCTGAAGGGAAAAAGATCAATTGGAAAGACGGATTCAGAGCCATTTATTGTATTTTGAAATATAATATCTGGTCTAAATAAGAATCTAAAGATAGAAGGTTTTAGATTTTCCTGCATTTGTCTTTAAACCACGTTTTTATATCACCCTTCAGTAGTGTTGATATGCCTGCATACACTCTTTTATGATAATCGTTAAGCCACTTTATTTCTTCTCTTGTGAGCCTGAATTTGTCTATCAAAGTATGATCAAACGGATACAATGTCACCGTTTCAAACTCCAGAAAGGCACTTATTTCTGATTTTTTAGTCAATATCAGATTTTCTAATCGCATACCATACTCTCCTTCTTTGTAATAACCTGGCTCATTGCTGGTGAGCATACCAGACATGAGGGCTGTCCGGCCTCTTTCTGAGTGTATCGGTGCAAAACCTTGCGGAGGTTCGTGAACATTGAGATAAAACCCAACACCGTGACCTGTTCCGTGTCCATAATTGAGACCTTCTACCCAAAGATATTGTCGGGCCAGAGTATCCAATTGCCCACCGGCAGTTCCTTCCGGAAATTTTGTCACCGATAAGGCAATCAGTCCTTTCAATATCAAGGTATACACTTTTTTTTGTTCATCTGTTGGTGTACTCAAAGCAAAAGTACGGGTAATGTCTGTCGTGCCGTCGCAGTATTGTCCTCCACTATCAACCAGTAATATACCTTCCTGGCTTATTGTTTTGCAGGTGTCGGGTTCAGGATGATAATGTATGATTGCTCCATTTTCTTTGTACCCTACTATTGCGCCGAAACTTTCTCCGTGATAATACTTTTGCTGACTCCGGAACTCTGATAGTTTTTTCGCAAACAACACTTCGTTTACCTGGCTGCCGGATTTCAGTGATTGTTCCAGCCAATAAAAAGAATTGGCTAAAGCAGCACCGTCTTTTTTCATTACATATCTGATATGAGCTGTTTCTGTTTCATTTTTTATTGCTTTCAGCGTCCGGGGTATGCAGATGCCTGAAATTACCTGTGCATTGATCGCCTCAAACATGGACTGACTGCAAAGACCGGGGTCAATCAGAATCATATTTTTTTCTTCCAGGCGATTCAGGTAAGGTATGATGTCATCGTATGGATAAATATTAATATTATTTTTGATAAACTGTTTTTTAACGGCGGCAGACAACTTTTTTTCATCAACAAAAAATTGTGCTTCTGATTTACCGATGATGGCATAAGATATACCCACAGGATTATAATCGACATCACTGCCCCGGACATTAAATGTCCATGCAATATCGTCCAGGGTAGAGATAAAATGATAATCAGCTTGAAATTCAGACATCTTTTCTCTTATTTGTTCCAGTTTCTGTGCTGTGGATTTTCCGGAGTATTTCTCTTCATGAAAAAGGATAGGCGCGTCAGATAATGAAGGCCTGTCTTTCCAGATTTGTGATATCAGGTCCAATCGGTGTATCAGATGTATTTTATTTTCCAATAACGTTTTTTTCATACTGTCTACAGCACTTTTGGAAAACATAAAACCATTGACTGATACTATAGATTCCGGGCTGAGGTGGTCAACCAGAAAATTTATATAAGGTGAAGCAAACTGATTAAACATTTTATGAAGTACAAACTCAGTACCCTTAAGTTGTATTTCAGCCTGCAGAAAATATCTGGAGTCTGTCCATAGACCGGCATGATCCATGGTGACTACGACCACTCCCGCTGATCCAGTAAACCCTGAAATCCATTCTCTTTCCATCCAATGTGCAGCTACATATTCACTTTGATGGGGATCGCCAGATGGAATAATGACGGCCTGGACACCATTTGATTTCATGAAAAGTCTAAGTTTGGCAAGTTTCTGATGGATAGTCATTTTAAATTAAATTAATCTGTTATATATTAGCGCAACAATATAAATTATATAAATATTATAAAAAAATTAAATATATAATAATATTGATTTATATTTGCCCCGTAAACATACGATGTATTTATACTAAAATAAAGAAACTCATATGAAATTTCTTTTGTTTTAGTAGATAAGGTATAGTGTAAAAGAGTAAAAAGAAAAGTTTATGTTAAGACAGAGTCTCAGCCAGAAAATGTTGCAAAAGTTGTCTCCACAGCAGATACAACTTATGAAATTATTACAGATACCTACAGCAAGTCTGGAGCAAAGAATCAAAGAAGAACTGGAGTCTAATCCTGCTTTGGATGAAGGAGATGATTATGATGATGTTTTTGATCTGGAAAATGATGGATTTGGTCAGACAAAAGAAACCGAAAGCGAAGAAAGAAATGAGCCTGAATTTGAATTTGATGATTACCTGAATGAGTATCTGGATGATGATCCTTCCAGTTATAAAATGAAAGGGGAGGAATTTATCAACGAGGAAGAACGTAGCATGCCCGTACCGGTAGAAAATTCTTTTCATGAAAGTCTGGAAAGGCAATTGGGCCTCCTTGATCTGGATGAAAAGGAAGAAATAATTGCCAATCAGATCATCGGATCCATAGATGAAGACGGATATCTGAGAAGAGAACCCAATTCTGTCGTAGATGATCTTTTATTTGCCCATAATATTGAGACTGATCTGAAAGAGGTCAATGATATTATTAAACTTATTCAAAAATTTGAACCTGCCGGTATATGCGCAAGGACTCTTCAGGAATGTTTGATTCTCCAGCTGGAAGATAAGCTGGAAAAAGAGCCGGACCAACACATTTATGAGCGAAAAATAGCGTTAAGAATATTGAAAGACTTCTTTGAAGAGTTTACAAAAAAACATTATATCAGGATGAAAAAACTGCTGAATCTGGCAGATGGAGAGCTTAAGGACGCGATTGACGAAATTATAAAATTAAATCCAAAACCGGCCAGTACTGTTGAAGGAAACAGCACAGGAAGCCAGTATATAATTCCTGATTTTATCATTTACAACCGTGACGGAGATCTGGAACTCACCCTAAACAGTAAAAACGCTCCTGATCTTAGGATAAATGATCAGTATATGGAAATGCTCAAAGGATACAGAGAGACAGTTCAGGGTAGAAGAGCCACCAAACCGGAAAAAGAAGCTGTATTGTTTATAAAACAAAAAATAGATTCTGCGAAATGGTTTATAGATGCCATAAAACAAAGACAGGATACTTTGTACAGGACCATGTATGCCATTATGCAGTATCAGTATGAGTATTTTACAACGGGTGATGAGCGTAGGATCAAACCGATGATACTCAAAGACCTTGCTGAAGTTACGGGTCTGGATATATCTACAGTGAGCAGGGTTGCAAATTCTAAGTTCGTTCAGACAGAATTTGGCACAAAAAAACTAAAAGACTTTTTCTCCGAGTCGATGCAGACACAGGATGGCAGTGAAGTATCTACACTCGAAATCAAAAATATACTCAATGACGAAGTAACCCGCGAAGACAAAACCAAACCACTATCAGATGAAAGATTAATGGAAATATTGTCTGACAGAGGATACAATATAGCAAGAAGAACCATAGCAAAATACAGGGAACAGCTAAATATTCCGGTAGCCAGACTTCGAAAAGAACTCAGATAACTTTTTTATTGGAGATTCTTATCTGGAGGCACTGATAAATATTCTGGACATCAATGTTAAATATGGTACCAAATCATTTATTTTCAGTTCCAGCTGTACAGTAAATAGTGAACACCGCTTGGCAGGAAGCTTCAAGGCCCTATGAACGAACCAAACAAATAGGCGAACAAATTATTACAGTTTTTTAGAAATACCAATGTAAAAAGTATATTATTAAGATATTTTAATCCTACTGGAGCACATCCAAGTACATTACCAAGTAAGACACACATCAACTCTCCTTAGAATCTGTTCCCCATAATTGAATACAGCCTGGGCCTTGGAATTGCAACGTTCCGGGAGATAAGAAAATCAGCATTACAAAAAAATTTCAGTTTGATTTCATATTAAACTTCTTAATTATATATATTTTTAAATATATTTGCGGTTTATTTGTTCAGATTGGTTTAAAAAGCTACACTGAAAAAGGAATAAAATTTGCAACACTAAAATTTTTAAGCATTGATCGCCTATCTGAATGGTACCATAACGCATAAAACGCCCATGTTTATTTATGTGGATTGTAATGGTGTTGGCTACCATGTAAATATTAGCCTGAACACTTATACCAGGCTTGAGAAACTCGAAAAAATAAAAATATTTACCTATCTTAATGTTAAAGAAGACGAACAATCTCTTTTTGGATTTTTTGATGATGATGAAAGGGCTTTATTTATTTTATTAATATCAGTATCAGGTGTTGGAGTAAATACAGCCAGAGTAATACTTTCCTACATGACTCCTGAAGAAGTCAGGACCGCTATTATTCACGAAAACGCAGTGGCTTTGGGCAAAGTAAAAGGAATTGGCCCCAAAACAGCCAAAAGAATCATCCTCGATCTGAAAGATAAAGTGATAAAACAAACAGGCAGCGAACAAGTGATTTTATTGTCTCCCGAAAGCAATACAATCCGAAATGAAGCGTTATCAGCATTAATAGCTTTGGGATTTCCAAAACCGGTGGTAGAAAAGCAGATCAAAACAGTATTGGAAAAAAATCCTAATATTGAACAGGTTGAAGATTTGATAAAACAGGTTTTGAAGCAAATGAGCTGATTTCCCCCATTTTTTAAGAATAATATATACGACAACCTGACAGATTAGCGTTATCTCCTGATGTTTATACAGCGCATAACCTAAAAAGTATAAGGCATCAACAAAATAAGTAGAAGTTTTATGAGTTTGAAACAAATATTTTTGATAGTTGGTTTAAGTTTAGGAGCAGTTTTAAGCTTGTTCGGAAAACTACCTTCCAAAAACCTTTCTGATCCTTATTTATCAGAATTATCATCATTACTCCTGGACCAGGATACTATTCCTCTTGTAGACAGAGAAGGTGATTTTATTACAGATAAACAATCCAACCCTTTTGACATCACTACCAAAGAATTAAATCAGAAAGTAGAGTACGATCCACAAACCGGTCATTATATCATTCTGGAAAAAATAGGTGATCAATTTTACAGAACACCAACGTATATGACTTTTGATGAGTACATGTCTTATATGGCCAAAGAACAGGAAAAAAAATATTTCAATACACTGGCAGGTATAAAATCAGATAAAAAGTCCCGGTCAGGTAAAATAGATCCAATGGATAAAATTGATCTTCAAAACAGCCTGATTGACAGATTGTTTGGTGGTACTGAAGTCAACATAAAACCACAGGGAAGTGTAGATCTTAGCATTGGGTGGCTTTACAGCAGAAGAGATGACCCTCAATTGCCTATTCAGGCACAACGTAGAAGCCAGCCGGATTTTCAGACCCCGCTGATCAAAATGAATGTGGATGGTAAAATAGGTAAAAAACTTGATCTTGGATTTAACTATGATACTCAGTCTACTTTTGATTTTGACAGACAAATCAAACTGGCTTTTGATTCTGATGCTTTCTCAGAAGATGACATTATCAAAAAAATAGAAGCAGGTAATGTTAGCCTCCCGCTAAGAGGTAATCTCATTCAGGGTGCGCAAAGTCTTTTTGGTTTGAAAACAGAACTCCAGTTTGGAAGACTGAGAATAACGGCACTGGCATCACAGCAAAGATCAAGATCAAACAATATAAAGGTAGAAAATGGAGTATCGGTGCAGGAATTTTTAATAACGCCCAATGAATATGATGAAAACCGACACTTCTTTCTTTCTCATTACAACAGAAGCAGATATGAAGCAAATCTTTCAAACATTCCTTATATTGCCACACCACACCAGATAGCACAGATAGAAGTTTGGATTTCAGATGACAGACCGGAATATCAGGACAACTCCACCATGGTAACGGCCATTGCTGACCTGGGAGAGCCGGATATTTCGAAGTTTACCGCAATACCTGCTTTGGCTCAGGTTAACTGTCAGGCAAAAGACGATTTAGGCATCTGTCTGCCAACCAATGCAGCCAATGATATTTATGCCAAAATAATAAAAAGCAAAGATATAGTCGATATTGATGAAGTGGCCAGACAATTGACAGGCCCCGATTTCGGTCTTAAAAGAACAAGAGATTTTGAGGTATTCAGAGGCAGGAGATTATCCCCGGCAGAATTTACCTTTCATCCCAAACTAGGTACATTGTCTCTTAATATAAGACTCAGGCCTAATCAGGTGCTGGGTGTTGCGTATAACTATTATTATACATCCAATTGTGATACACTTTATCAGGTAGGACAGTTATCTGCATCATCTGTTCAGCCTGGCAGCCAAACGGATACCACGCGTGTCGAGCCACCAAAAGTTTTTTTTGTAAAACTATTGAAATCTACCAATCAGACGACTACATCTCCTATGTGGGATCTAATGATGAAAAATGTATATAATCTTCGAACCACTCAGCTCAATCAGCAGGATTTTGAATTTGATGTATTTTATGAAGATGATTTTAATGACGGATCGCTTAAAAAGTATTTACCTGAAGAAGCCTTAAAAAAACTTCCGCTGCTCCAGTTTTTTAATCTTGACCGTCTCAACAGATTTGGAGACCCACAACCGGATGGATATTTTGACTTTATACCAGGGGTTACCGTCATTGAAAGAAGCGGAAGTATCGTTTTTCCTGTTCTGGAACCGTTTGGCAGTCATATCAGCGTAGATGCATTCAAAAAATCTTTAGGAGTCGATCAGTTGAATATTGATGAAAACCTGCTCATTACCAAATACAGGTATCAGGAACTTTATGATACCAGCATTAGTATTGCTGCCCAGAACCTGACAAAAAATAAGTTCAGGATGAAAGGTAAAGTAAAATCAACATCAAATAACGGTGAAATACCTTTGGGGCCTTTTGTGCCGCAAGGTTCTGTAAGAGTATCAGCAGGAGGTAAACAACTGGTAGAAGGCCAGGATTATGAGATTGATTATTCACTGGGAAGATTAAGGATAATCAATCCTACTTATCTTGCGCAGGGAACGCCCATTGATGTAAGGTTTGAAGACAACTCTCTTTTCAGTCTCCAGCAGAAAAATATGCTTGGATTGCGTGCTGAATATCAATTCAGTAAAAAATCAAGTCTCGGTGCTACATATCTCAGATTATACGAAAGACCATTCACGCAGAAAGTTAATATTGGTGATGACCCTATCAATAACCGGATATTTGGCCTGGATTATAATTATAACGATGAGGCACCCTGGGTGACAAAACTGATTGATAAATTGCCTTTTTATAGTACAAAAGAGAAGTCAAATATAAATCTTACAGCTGAAGTAGCCGGTATCTTACCCGGTCACTCCAAAGCCATCAATACTAATTTTGACGATTCAGGAATAGCCAATATTGATGACTTTGAAGGGGCCATTACCAATCTTAATCTTGGAGGATTTAATTACAATCAATGGTCTCTAGCCAGTACGCCTTCAGCAACAGCACTTTCAAACAATCTTTTCCCTGAGGCCAATCTGGACAATGATCTGGCATATGGAGCCAACAGAGCAAAACTCAACTGGTATGTAATGGATCTGGGTACACGTCGGACAACACAGGATAATACCAACCCATACACCAGAATCATTCAGCAAACAGAATTATTTACCAACAGGCAGGTTCAACCGGGTCAGCAGCAATTATTTACATTTGACTTAAGTTATTATCCAACTGAAAGAGGACCCTACAATTTTGAAACAAGAACAGGGTATCCCGGCATAAGTAGTGGATTTGCAGTCACAAATAATCAGATACAACTTAATAATCCTGAAAGAAGATGGGGTGGTATCATGAGATATTTTCAAAATTCAGATTTTGAAGCGGCAAACTATGAAAGTATTGAGTTTTGGATGTTGAATCCTTTTATGGATCGTGAGGATGGCAGTGAAGGTCACCCTGATGATGAAGAAGGGGAAATTATTTTTAACCTGGGAAGTGTGTCTGAGGATATCATCAAAGATAATTTTTTATTTTTTGAAAACGCCCTGCCTACATCTCAAAGAAGAGTTCCTACTACAGGTACCACTTATGGCAAAGCCACAGTCAGTATACCTTTGGTAAATGGTTTTGATCTGAGTGAAGGAAATATTCAGGATCTTGGTTTTGATGGTTTGAATAATGAAGGTGAATTGAAGCTGTTTCAATCCTGGCTTATAGAAAATAACATAGCCAATCTCAATGATATAGCCACTGATCCTGCCAACGACGACTTTTTATTTTTTAATGATAATTCTCTGGAGCAGGAGCCTAGTCTCCTCAACCGGATGAAAAAATTTAATGGTCCTGAAGGAAATGCGCCATTGAACAACAGTAATACTAATGAGTTTGTCAGAGGTAACAGATATCCGGATAGTGAAGATATCAATAACAACAAATCCCTGGACCAGACCGAAGCATTTTATGAATACAAAATAAAAATAAAAAAGCTGCCGGGAACCAACGAATTGGACACATCAATTTTAGGTAATCACTTTAGACAAACGACTATTGTTAACCCACCAAACGGACCAATAGAAAAATGGTACAGATTTCAGGTTCCGATAGCTGCCGGTGTTCCTATCAATGGGATTGCCGGATTCAGGGCAATTCAGTTTATGAGAATGTACATGACCAACTTTAAGACACCTAAAACATTCAGACTGGCTGATTTTCAGTTGCAACGAAGTCAATGGAGGAAACAGAAACCTAATTGTACTACTGATTTTGACCCAAGTACGATCGAATTTAATATTGACGATGTAGGAATAGAGGAAAATTCAGGAAAACTGCCTTTCAACTATGTGACGCCAAAAGGGGTAGTCAGGACACAGGCTTTCAGTACATTTGCAAATTTACTGCAGGATGAAAGGTCGATGGTTCTGAAATTTAAAAGATTGCCGGATGACTGTGAAGTAAGTATGACCAAACTGGCCAATGTAAACTTGTCATTGTACAAAAGACTGCAGATGTTTGTGCATGCAGAAAGAGCATCTGATGGCCCGGAGATCGAAGACAACAATCTTTCTATTGTAGTAAGAATAGGAAAAGATTTTGACAATAGCAATAACACGAACCTGAAAGAAAAAGGAGCAAATAATTTTTATGAATATGAATTGCCACTGGTTGTATCAAAGGAAATGGGTGGATCTGCTTCACAGCATACCCAGGAAAACGTATGGCCGGATCAAAATTATATTAACATACCGTTGGATAGTCTGCTGGAGCTGAAAAGATTCAGAATAAAGAATAATATTCCGGTAAGGGATACAATTGAAATGATAATTAATTCCGAAAAAGGGGATAAAATAAGAATGGTGGGAAATCCGTCTTTGGGTGCGGTCAAGGTGTTTCAGGTGGCCATCAGAAACCTGAATAAGGATAATGTCCTGTATAATGGTGAAGTATGGATAAATGAAATGAGGGTTACAGGATTTGATGAGTCCGGAGGTATAGCTGCACAGGCAAAACTTCAGATTCAGATGGCAGATCTGGGAGAGATAAATGTTTCCGGCAATTACAGCAGCATAGGTTTTGGAGCATTGGATAAAAGATTGCTGGAGAGAAACAGAGAAGAAACCATTCAGTATGATGTGGCGGCTAATATTGATGCCGGAAAGATTTTGCCCAAAATGCTTAAGTTAAATGTGCCGTTGTATGCTCAGTATCAAAAAACATATATTACACCGAGGTTTGATCCGTTTGATCAGGATATCGAGGTCAAAGAAAAACTGGGACTTATAGAAAGTGCATCAAAAAGAGATTCGATCAGAGAAGTAGCGAGAGAAGAGATAACCATTAAGACATTTAATCTTACTAATATAAGAACTCAGGCAGGAGGAACGGGAAAACCCTGGTCCCCATCCAATCTTGCACTATCTTACGCATTTACAGAAAACACCAAATCAGATCCTATCATCAAAGAAGAGAAATCCACTCAAAGATCATTGGGTCTGGATTATATTTATTCACGCAAATCTACATTTATAGAACCTTTAAAGTTTATAAAAATAAAAGCGTTGAAGTTTTTGTCTGAGTTTAATTTCAGCCTCCTACCCAGCAATTTTTCATTTACCAGCAGAATGATTAATCAGGACAATACCCGAACATTCAGGTTGCCTGATACACCTGTTTTTATCTTTGATGATAAAAGATTCCGATGGGAAAGAAATTATGTGTTGGACTGGGACATAACGAAGTCTCTGAGGTTTAATTTCAGAGCCAACAGCATGTCCATTATAGATCAGGTCAGACAATCCGGGATTGCAGATACTGCCGAAGACCGGGACTGGTTTGACAAAGACGGAAATAATGTTACACTTAATGTAATCGACGATCCTCTTTATCCTCAGAAATACAGAAACCAGAATCTGAGAAATCTGGGTCGAAGTAAAAACTATAACCATAATATTACCTTAAATTACAAATTACCGTTTAAAAGTATTCCTATTCTGGAATGGATAAATGCCGGAGCAGATTACAAGGCAGAATATGGTTGGGATGGTGGAAGTCTCATTACCATTGATGATATAGGTACTCCTTTGGGCAACACCATACGCAATGGTCAGAATGCAGGCCTTAATGTCACTTTTGATTTCACCAAACTTTACAGCAAATCAAATTACCTGAAATCCATAGAAAGCGGTAAAGCTCCGAGGGTGGCTAAAAGGAAACCAGAGCCAGCCAACAAAAAAAGAGATGGTGCAGAAGAGAAAAATGAGATAAAAGACATATCAGCCTCAGGTACAAAAGACCAGGAATCAGCAGAAACTAAAAGTAAGAAAGGTAATGATAAAGAAGATAAACCCAGGGATCCATCTCTGGCAGAACGAGTATTGTTAAGACCACTCATGTTGATCAGATCAGTTAAGTTCAACTATAAAGATGACAGAACAACACTGATACCGGGCTTTATGCCTCAATCTAAACTGTTGGGTCAGAGTGATGGATTTACAGCTCCGGGATGGGATTTTATTTCCGGTGTTCAACCCAGAATTTCGGGAGAAAATAACTGGCTCCAAAAAAATCAGGGATGGTTTAATCCCAGTTATAATTTCAACGATGCACTTACGCAGACCAAAAGACAATCATTTGATGCGAAATTATTGGTAGAACCATTTAAAGATTTCAGTATTGATGTTACTTTTAAGAAAAACTACCAGGAAAATCATACCGAAGTATTCAGAAATAAGAAAATGGACGGAAAGGACACATACCTTCAGTTGGCAAAGTATGATGTTGGCTCGTTTGATGCTTCTTTTTTTGCGGTCAATACATTATTTGACAATAGTTTAGGTTTGTATAATCAGTTTAAAGAAAACAGAGAAATTATATCAAGACGACTACCCAATATACAAAATCCTGGCGTCCACCCTTCAGATCCATCCTATGCAGGCGGATATGGTCCTTCGCACAACAGTGTAACCGTACCTGCATTTATAGCTGCATATACACGACAATCCGCTTTTGATGTTGCCCTAGACCAACAGAAAGTATTTGCCAGTAATACGTACATACCTAAACCAAACTGGCAGCTCAATTATAACGGCTTATCAAAATTAAAAATGTTTAAGGATATATTTTCCAATATCACTATTAAACATGGGTATTCATCGACTATAAGGGTTAGTAACTTCCAGACTTCTCCAAATTACAATACAATTGACCCATTCGTGGAGTTATCACCCAACAACAATTATTTTTCACGACTTGAGATTCCGGCCGTAAGTATTCAGGAACAGTTCGTTCCGATCATCGGTATAAGTATAAAAACTGTTAAGGACATGAAACTGGATTTTGAATATAAAATGACGAGAAATCTGGAACTTGGCTATACGCAGCTCAGAGAAAATAAAAGTAAAGAAATAGTTTTTGGTGGTGGGTACATCATCAAGGATGTGAATGCTTTCAGTAAAAAGAAGAAGGCAAAAAAGAAAGTAGTGAAAGATCCTACTACCGAACCCCAGAATCCCGATACAAAAGCTGATACCAAGAGAACATCAGTGGCAAAAGGAAGAGATATACGGATCAATGTTAGCTATTCACTCAGAGACGATATTTCACAGATATATGATTTACTGACTGGCATAGATGCACAGGCTGATAGGGGAAGCAAAACGGTGACCTTAAGCCCAACCGTAGAATATGATGTCAATAAAAATCTTGCATTAAGGTTTTATTTCGATTATTCAAAAATTACACCGAGAACATCACTTTCCTTTCCAGTCACTACCATACGATCCGGAATAACTTTAAGATTTAATATCAATTAAATATGTCATTATCATATCCTGTAAGAGCCATTATAATTTCTGTTTCACTTTTGTTGGCGGCACTGTCTTGTTCCAAAGATGACTGTAAAGAAAACCCTAAGGAAGATTGTATCTGCACTCTTCAATATGATCCTGTATGCGGATGCAACAATAAAACGTATGGCAATAACTGTGAAGCTGCATGCGCCGGAATATCCGAATTTACCCAAGGTGCATGCCAGAAATAGTCATTCTTATTTTACAGCAAGGGTATAAATGAAGTAGTTTTCTTTTTTATAATTGAGAGTGTCAAATTTTTGCCAGAGCTGCACAGAAGGAAACCGATCAGTATCCAATGGTTGAGGACTGAGTACGACGATACCACCTACGCCTTTAAATTTTCCAAATAGCTTCATTTCGTTTTCTGTGGGAAGATAAATTTTGTCCACCCACATGAAATAACTAAACTCCACCCCATCAGGTAATTCATAAAACTTTCTACCTGCATAGCCTACTACCGGAGTGGCTTCAAATTTGTTGATGGCAAGAACAGGAACCTTAACGGGTACTTTCTCTTTGATAAATATTCCGGTTTTTGCTGCATTTGTAAACGGCAATCTTATCTCTTCCCGGAAGGCTTTAAAGCTATGTACTATATTAAAAATACCAAATACGACCAGAATAAGAGATGATAATTTTTCGCTGACCTGGTCCGGATGTCTCAACTCCAATGCGGCTATCAGAAAGATGAAGCCCATTCCCCATTGACGAACTCCTCCCAGAAAAAATAATACACTGAATGAAAACATCATAATAATAAATAACCCAAACGTGGCAAGTAGCTTTCGTTCTTTTCTGAAGATATA
>Ga0138256_10001858_pt1 | contig 22704 bp, 16 predicted proteins | sample KNB2016incub_MG_FD_105486 | JGI IMG/M metagenome (GOLD analysis project Ga0138256, IMG submission 105486) | Active sludge microbial communities from wastewater in Klosterneuburg, Austria - KNB2014incub_MG | ecosystem: Engineered > WWTP > Activated sludge > Unclassified | place: Austria... | reverse complement strand
TGGAAATTCAGTGTCGATTTCGAGGACGTGATCACCGAATCTACGCCAAACACGAAGCTTACAACTTCACCGGTAGTATCAAGGATCGCATGGCGCTCTATATCCTCGAGCGCGCGTACGCCGACGGTGAAATCGAACCGGGCGATGAGATTGGCGAGGCCACGAGTGGCAATACCGGCATTTCGTTCGCGGCGATGGGACGCGCGCTCGGTCACCACGTGCGCATTTATATGCCGGACTGGATGAGCCGCGAGCGCGTCCTGGTCATTCAAAGTCTCGGCGCCTCGGTGATCCCAGTGTCACATGAACAAGGTGGATTTCTCGGCAGCATTCGCATGGCGGATGATTTTGCGCGCGAAACCAGCCACGTGTTTCGACCACAACAGTTCGACAATGTCGCGAACGTGCAGGCGCACTACGAAACGACGGGACCTGAGATCGTCGCGCAGCTTGCGTCGATCGACCGCAAGCCGACGGGGTTTGTGGCCGGAGTCGGCACAGGTGGCACCGTGATGGGCGTTGCGCGCTATCTGTTCGAACATGTGCCAGGCGCCCAGGCATACCCTCTCGAGCCTGCCAACTCGCCAACTCTGCGGACCGGTCACAAGGTGGGCCGCCATCGCATACAGGGCATCAGCGACGAGTTCATACCGTCGATCGTAAAACTGGATAAGCTGGGGCCGCTGGTCGACGTCTGGGATGGCGATGCCATCGTCATGGCGCAACGTCTGGCGAGTGAGCTCGGCATCGCGGTCGGCATCAGCTCGGGCGCCAATCTGCTCGGTGCCCTGCAGATTGCCCACGATCAGGGGCAGGACGCGTGTGTCGCCACGGTATTCTCCGACTGCAACAAGAAATATCTCTCGACTGATTTGTGCAGCGATGAAGAATGCAAGGAACACTACGGCTCGCGCGAGGTGGAGCTATTGGGTTTTCGCGCCATTCCCTGGTGCGATTAGTTTGGGTGCAATTGGATTGTCAGGGGAACATACATAATGGAAGAAATCGGTCTCGCCTACGGGCTCGTCAAATTCCTGCACTTGCTGCTGTTCGTCTACTGGCTTGGGGGCGACGCGGGCGTGTACTACTCGTCGGGCTTCGTCATCGATCCCAAGCGATCGCGCGATGCGCGGCTAACAGCGGCCAAGATCTTCATCGAGCTCGACATGCTGCCGCGATATTGTCTCGCGCTGATGCTGACAGTGGGCGGCGTGCTCGCCTACTACGTTGGCGTACCGCACCTGTCGTGGCAGTTGCCCCTGATCATTGTTCTGGGGCCTCTGTGGGTCTGGATGGTCTGGGCGGTGCATCATCACCAGGGCAAGCCGCTGGGTGCCAAGCTCGCCAGGATCGACCTGTATTTCCGCTGGTTCATGATCGCTGCGATTATTACTTCGGTGAGCTATGCGCTATTTGTCGACGGACGGTTGAAACCGTATCCGTGGTTGGCGGCAAAGCTCTACATTTTTGCGACGCTGATCCTGGCGGGGCTGCTGATTCGCATCAACTTGCCGAAGTTCAATGACGGCTTTCGCACGCTCGCGACCACTGGCCCGACCGCCGAGAGCGACCAGCAGATGATCGATGGCATGCGTACCGCGCAACCCTATGTCTGGTACATCTGGTTGGGCGTCGCCGCGTCGGCGCTGATCGGCATCCTGAAGCCGGGCGCGGGCGGGTAACACATCGCCGGCGCCGTCATGCTGCTGGCGTTGCGCGACGCGCAGCTCGCCTTTGGCATGACGCCGCTCCTCGATCGCGCGTCGCTCACGATCGAGTCGGGCGAGCGTATCGGCCTGATCGGCCGCAACGGTAGTGGCAAATCGTCGCTGCTGCAGGTGTTAGCCGGTCGACTGAGTCTCGACGACGGCGAATTGCAGCAACGCAGCGGCTTGCGAGTTGCGATGGTGGAGCAGGAGCCGGAGCTGCCGGATGCGCCCGATATCCACGCGAGCTTGCTGCAGCGAGGCGCGATCGAAGCGCTCGCAGACGACCGGCAGCGCGCCGCGCTGCTCACACGATTGACGGCGTGGATGCAGCGATTTGGCGTCGATCCGGCGGCCAGCCCCGGCAGCGTATCGGGTGGCGAGCGCAAGCGCGCCGCGCTCGCCCTGGGCTTCGCACTCGAGCCCGATATCCTCCTGCTCGATGAACCGACCAACCACCTCGATTTCGCGGCGGTGGACACGCTGGAGGAAGCCGCCCTCAGCGGTGGCACACGCATGATCATCACGCACGATCGCTACTTCCTCGATCGTGTTGCGACGCGAATCATCGAGCTCGACCGCGGCATGCTGCGTTCCTATCCGGGCAGCTGGTCGCAGTACGAGGTACGCAAAGCGGCCGAGCTCGATGCGGAACGCGTTGCCAATCGGCGGTTCGACAAATTCTGGGCGCAGGAAGAGGTTTGGATTCGCAAAGGAATCGAGGCACGACGAACACGCAATGAAGGGCGCGTCAAGCGCCTCGAACGACTGCGCAACGAGCGGGCGGCGCGGCGCGAGCAACCCGGCAGCGTGCGGCTGGCGCTGGATGTCGGTGAGCGCTCCGGCAAGTTGGTAGCTGAACTCGAAGGTGTCAGCAAGTCCTTCGGCGAGCGCTGCGTCGTGCGCGACCTGAGCATGAGAGTGATGCGCGGCGATCGTCTCGGGCTTCTGGGGCCCAACGGCGCCGGCAAGACCACGCTGATCAAGCTGATCGTCGGCGCATTGGAACCGGACTCGGGCACCATCCGTCGCGGCACCAACCTTCAGGTCGCCTACTTCGATCAATTGCGTGAGCAATTGGACCCGGAGCGATCGCTCGCGGAGACGGTCAATCCGGGCTCCGATTGGGTCGAAGTGGGCGGCGCACGGCGGCATATCACGAGCTACCTCGCGGATTTTCTGTTCCCGAGCCGGCGCGCGCAGGCGCCGGTCAAGATGCTCTCGGGCGGCGAGCGCAATCGACTGTTGCTGGCACGCCTGTTTGCCGCGCCCGCCAATCTGCTGGTTCTCGATGAGCCCACTAACGATCTGGACATCGAATCACTCGAGCTGCTCGAGCAACTGTTGCAGGACTATACGGGTACCCTGTTGTTGGTCACGCACGATCGACGCTTTCTCGACAACGTCGTGACGCAATCCTTGGTCGCCCAAGGTGGCGGTCACTGGCGCGAGTATGTCGGCGGATATTCCGATTGGCTGGCGCAAGGCGGCGCGGGTTCAACCGACACCCGGCTCAAGTCCGACGCAACGGTACCGGCCCGGTCGCGGGCGTCGAATGACAAGCGCCGTATGAGCTACAAGGACCGGCGCGAACTCGACGCACTGCCCGCCGAGATCGAAGCACTCGAGCGTGAGCAGCGCGCACTCGCAGAGCGTATGAGCGACGCTGACTACTATCGCTGCACGCCCGAGGATATGCGCCGCGATCAGGCGCGTGTGCTCGACATCGAAGCGCTACTGACCGACAAGCTGGCTCGCTGGGAGCTGCTGGAATCACAGGCCGAGCGCCTCGGGCGCAACGAGGCCGACTAGTCCCTATTGCAACGTCTCGCCGGGCCGCTCCCGTAGTAACAACTCCTGCTTGCGCGCGAGCCCCCAGCGGTAGCCCGCCAGCTTGCCATCCGCTGCCACGACACGGTGACACGGAATCAGCACGGCGATCTGATTGCGAGCGCAGGCCGAAGCCACCGCACGCGTCGCTCGCGCATTGCCCAGCCGACGAGCGAACTCGCCGTAACTGACTGTCTCGCCGAGTGGAATCTGTCTCAGCGCCCGCCATACGCGTGACTGGAAGGCGGTACCCTGAATGTCGAGCGGCAGATCGAGCGCCGCGCGTGGCAACAGCACGAAGTCGCGCACTTGCTCGAACCAGGCATACAGCCGGGCTTCGTCGTTGGCGAATCTCGCCTGCGGCAGGGCGGCACGCATTTCTTCGAGCATGGCGCCGGGCGCATCGCCGAACGTCAGCCAGCAAATCCCCCGAGACGTAGCGCCCAGCAACATCCAGCCGAGGTCGGACAGACCCATCCACCAACCGACATTCATCGGCTTGCGCAGCCGGCCGGGTGTGACGCCCAGGTTTTCGGCCGCGGCGACGTAGGCCGCCGAGACGTTGTTGAAACCGGCATTGAACACGGCGTCGAGAGCAGTCCGGCTCGTGCTCGCGCCGCTGGCCAACCGGTGCAGTGCGAGCGCCTGCGCATAAGCCCTCGGACTGACCCCCAGTCGTCGGGTGAATTGGCGCTGCAGTTCCGACTTGCCGACGTTCAGACTGCGCGCCAGATCCTCGAGGCGCGGCGCCTCGCGCTCGATCTGCCGACAGGCGGCGTTCAAGACCTGCGGCCAATCGATTCTGGATGGTGCGACTGCGAGCTTCATGGGCCGATCCTAATCGGTATCCGGTAACGCATCTTCCAGATTCGTGCGCAGGCACCGGCATCGATTACCTACGGGCCCGCAAGCGCCTCGCGCCGCATCAGCGCCCAGAGGTCTTCGACGTGCTTCTGAGTCGTAGTGTGCGTGCCAAATGACACTCGCACCATCCAACGTCCATCGATCTGCGCCGGCGTGAGATACGCCTCGCCTGAGCGATTGATGCGTCCGACCCAGGCGAGTGTATGCGCATCCAGCGCCTCGCCGCGCAGGCCCTCCGGTTCGTGGCGCACACAGACCGTTTGCAATGGCACCGGTGCCAGGCGTCGCCAGTGATCGGCCGCGTCGACTTTGGCAGCGAACCACTGAGCGTAGCCCAGGTCGCGCCGGATGCGGGCCTGCAGCGCCGCAACCCCCTGTTCGCGAATGACGAACCAGAGTTTCAAGCTGCGCATACGGCGACCGAGTGGCACGCCCCAATCGCGGTAATTCGGTGCCGCGCCGTCCGCCGCGGTTTGCAGGTAGCTCGGGTTGGAGGACATCACGCGCACGAGATGCTCTGGATCTCGTACGAAGTACGTCGAGCAGTCGAACGCCACACCTAACCACTTGTGTGGATTGACAACCAGCGAATCGGCGGCCTCGACGCCGACCCAGTGCTGGCGGCACTCAGGTACGATCATTGCCGAGCCAGCCAGGGCCGCGTCGACATGCAGCCAGCAACGATGCCGGCTGGCCAGCTCGGCCAGCGAGTCGATCGGATCGAGCGCGGTCGTCGCCGTGGTTCCGCAGGTCGCAACGATGGCGCACGGCACATGGCCGGCAGCACGATCGTCGATCAGCATGGTCTCAAGCACATCGGCGCGCATCGCAAAGCGTTCGTCGGTCGGAACGATCCGCAGGTGCTCGCTGCCGAATCCCGCTAACAAGGCGGCCTTGCCCACCGAACTATGGCTCTGTGAGGAGACATATACGATCAGTGGTGCCGGCGCTCCCTGTAATCCGGCACGGGTCGCACCATAGTCCGTCGCACGCTCACGTGCGCACACCAGCGCCACGAAAGTAGCGGTCGATGCCGTATCCTGAATCACGCCGCGCCAACGCTCGCTGAGACCCAGCATCTGACGCAACCAATCGGTCGTCAGCTCTTCGAGTTCGGTCAGCGCGGGACTAGCCTGCCAGTTGAGACCCAATTGCGCGAGACCCGTGCTCGCGAGGTCACCGAGTACAGCCGACAGCAAGCTGTTAGACGGAAAATAGCCGAAGAACCGTGGATCCTGCCAATGAGAACAGGCGGGCAAAATCACAGCGCTCAGATCCCGGAGCAACTGATCGCCAGACTCCGGTTGTAGCGGCGGTACGGCCGGCAGCTTTGCTCGCAGAGCGCCCGGCGTAATCTGCGCCATCACCGGAAATTCGCCGCGGCTCGCACGCGCGCGGTAGTCAGCAATGAAATCGATCAGCTCGTGACCGACTCTGCGGAACTCCGCTGGCGTCATGCCGACAGCGCCTGAGCCGCCGCGACCTGTGACGGCGGCGTCTTTGGCTTGACGAGCCAGGCAGCCAACGCGGGGATCAGCAGCACCGCACCCAACATGTTCACGAAGAACATGAACGTGAGCATCACGCCGATATCGGCCTGGAACTTGAGCGGCGAGAACACCCAGGTGACGACGCCGATTGCTAGCGTGATGCCGGTGAAAATGATACTGGCGCCGGTGACGCGCATCGATTTCTCGAACGAATCGTGTACCGACAGGCCCTGACCCAGGTATTCGCGCATCCGGCTCCACAGATAGATGCCATAGTCGACGCCGATGCCGGCGCCGAGCGCCACCATCGGCAGCGTGTTCATCTTGAGACCGATGCCGACTATGGCCATCACCGCGTAAACCAGAATCGACACCAGTGCGAGGGGCACGACGACGAGAAACGCTCCGATGAAAGAGCGGAAAGTCAACAGACACATCAGGATGACGGCGCCAAACACGCCCGCGAGAATCGGAAATTCCTTGGCCTTTACCTCCTCGTTCGTGGCCGCCATAACACCCACATTACCGGTCGCCAACTTGAACGCCGCGCCTTGCACCGGATTGTCGGTACGCCACTTCTTGACCGCCGCGACCACACGCTCTATGGTCTCGGCGCGGTGATCGGTCAGAAACATCATGACCGGTACAACATCGCAGCTGGCGTTCAGCAAGCCGGTGCTGGTCTCGATATAGCGCGTTGACTGCGTCAATTGATTCGGCTCGCGCGGAATCGCGCGCCACTTGAGGCTACCCTCGTTCCAACCGGCAATCGCAATTCGCGCCACCAACGGCAGCGAGACGACTTCCTGCACGCCGGTGACATTCATCATGTGCCAGGAGAAATTATCGGCGGCCATCATCAGCGCGTGACTCGTGCACATCGGCTGCTCGGTCTCGACGATTACCGTCAACACGTCTACACCGATCGAAAACTTGGAGGTGATGATGTTGCTGTCGACGTTATAGCGTGAGTCGGCACGCAACTCCGGTACACCGGCCTGCGTATCGCCGATGGGAGTTTCCCGCCCTTTCCACCAACCCAGCGCGCCCAGTACGACGGCGAACAATATGGCGCCGAGTGCCGGTCCCTTGCGAGTGATGCCGGCAAGCCTGTGCCACAGGCGGCCTAACTTCTCCTGTCGCCGTGTGACGCGCGCTCGATAGCGCGCGCCCCAGGTGACATATGAGACGAGCACTGGCAGCAGAATCAGGTCGGTTAGAATAACGATCGCGACACCGATGCTCGCGGTAACCGCCATTTCCTGCACGACCTGAACAGGAATCAATAGAATAGTCACGAATCCGATCAGGTCCGCTAACAAAGCGATCACCGCCGGCACCAGCAATTGGCGAAAGGTGCGTCGCGCTGCCTCGATGCTATCGAGCCCCTCGATCGCTGCTTCTTTGACGGCACTGATCTTCTGCACGCCGTGACTGACGCCGATGGCGAACACCAGGAATGGCACTAACAGGCCGAGCGGATCGATGCCGAATCCCAATAGCACCAGCATACCCAGCTGCCAAACGACCGCGATGACGGAACAGACCACCGGCACCAGTGCCACACGGAAAGACATGATGTAGAGCCAGACCGCGAACAAGGTCAGCGCGACTGTCACCACGGCAAACGTCGCAACCTGCTGCGCACCGGCCGCGATATCACCCATGACCTTGGCGAAGCCAATGATTCGCACAGCGATGGTCGGGCTCTCGATTTTCTGACGAACGCGCTCCTCGAGTTTGCGCGCGATGACGATCGGATCGACGGGGTCGCCCGCCGCGTCCTTCTCCAGCACGATCGCCGAGACCAGTGCGCCAGAGAAGTCGTTCGCGACCAGGCGCCCGACGATGCCGGCCTTCAGAATATTCTCGCGTACCTGGGCGAGATTCGCGGGTGTGGGCTGGAAGTCGGCCGGCACGACGTTGCCGGCCTGAATGCCGTCCTCGACGACTTCCAGGTAGCGGACATTCGGTGTGAACAGCGACTGCACGCGGCCGCGATCGATGCCATCCATGACGATGACTTCGTCGGTGGCCTTCTTGAGCGCGTTGAAAAAGTTCGGCGTGAACATGTTGCCATCGCGGGCAAACACCGCGATCAGCACCCGGTTGGCACCCCCGAATTCGGCTTGGTGCTCGAGGAATGTCTGCATGTACTCATGCTTGAGCGGCAATTGCTTCGTAAACGAGGCGTCGATACGCAGGCCGCGAACGGTCACCCCGAGCATCGCAATGCTCAGAACCGTGAAGAGCACGATGATCAGCCCACGATGGCCGAATATCGTGCGCTCGAGCCAGGCTTCGAAAGGGCCTGCTCGCAGATTGTCAGGCCCCGCCGCCGTCACGGGCGCTCACCCAATACGATGCGCTTGACACCGGCCTCGCCGACCGCGACTACCGCATGATCGCTCAATGGCGCCAGTGCGGCGATTCCCTTGCGATCAGCCTGCTGTTGCAGCGTCCAGCCGGAGCTTCCCGCCAGCCGCACTAACAAGACCCCCGACAGCCCGGATACGACGATCGTCCCGTCAGCCAGGCGCACGGCGTCAGTCAACATCGCGGTGGTGTGCGTCTCGATCTGCGACCAAGTGAGGCCGGCATCGTTGCTGCGCCACAGATTGCCGCGCAAGCCGAAGGCCAACAAGCCATCGCCCTCGAGCGGCAGCAGACCGTAGAAGGAACCGTCGTATGGCGAGGGCAGCGTGCGCCAATTGCGGCCGCCATCGTCCGATCGATACAGGTGACCCGCTTCGGCCGCCATGTACAACTTGCCATTGGCAGCCGCGATATGGTTCAGGTGGTAATCGGGCGCAAATTCGTCCTCGGAAGTCGCCGCAGCCAGCGGCAAGGCGGCAAACTTCTGGCTCGTCCAGCTCAAGCCACCGTCGCTCGTGGTTAGATAGGTGTCGTACGCACCGATCGCGATGCCGTGATCACGATCCGCGAACCATAGATCCAACAACGGCTGCTGCGTCTGCGGCGCAAAGTAGACCCGTTGCCAGGTCTCGCCGCCGTCCGTGGTCCTGAGGACTGTTTCGTCGTGACCGACCGCCCAGCCGTCACGCGCATCGACAAAAAACACACCGGTCAGCATGGTGCGCGTCGGCACCGATTCGGCTTGGCGCCAGCTGACACCCAGGTCGTCCGATAGCAAGATGTCGCCGCGCCAGCCCACGGTCACCAGTCGGTCACCCGCTCGCGCAATGTCCAGCAGTAGCGTGCTTGCCGCCAGCGGCATGATCTCCGCTGGCTTGTTAGCCTGATCGCCCGGATCCAGCCGCGGCTGCGCACTTGCAACAGCCGCGCAAGCGCCGAGCAGCAGGCCAGCGTAGCGGGCGTTCGGCCCCATTACCCGGAGCCGGCCGTCCCTGTCAGCGTACGCCGCGACGCTGCAATGCGCTCGGCTGGAAGTTGGCGGGTGTGAACTTGACCGAGAAATCGTAGGTCCGCGGCTCTTCGTTATCCAGACCGAGTGCCAGATAGCGCCCGTTCGAGAGATCGAAGGTCGTCTCGAGCGTCGTCCAGACCGTCGGCAAGTCATAGTAATTGATCACGTGGCCTTCCTGCACCCGATACAACTGCCCGCGCCGGTCATAACAATCGACCGCGACAATCTGCCAGCTGTCTTCGTCAATGTAAAACGTGCGGCGGCTGTACAGGTGACTCATACCCTTCTTCAGGGTCGAGTCGACGACCCAGACGCGGTGCAGCTCATAGCGCGCCAGATCCTGGTTGATGTGGTTCTTCTGGAGAATGTCCGAATACTTGATCTTGTTGCTGTGCAGCTTGTAAGCGTTGTACGGCACCAGTATTTCCTTCTTGCCGACCAGCTTCCAGTCGTAGCGCTCAGGACTACCGTTGTACATATCGAGTTGGTCGGAGGTGCGCAGATTGTCCGAGTTCGTGCCCGGATTGTCGAACGCGACATTCGGCGCGCGGCGCACGCGACGCTGACCGGGGTTGTAGATCCAGGCTTTGCGGTTTTCCACCGCCTGATCGAGCGTCTCGTGCACTAACAGGATCTCACCGGCCAGTCGCGCTGGTGAGAGCGTCTCCTGAATGAAATAGATGATGACGTTATCGAGGTTTTCGGTCTTTGCGCCCGGCAGGCTGTAAGGGACGTAGAAGTCTTCCTTGAGCCGGACCATCGTGTAGTCGCCGCCGGCCGTCACCGGGGCCTGACCATAGATGCGAATCGCTGAATCGGCGCGGAACCGCAAAATGTGATTCCAAAGCGCCTCCACGCCAACTTTCGGTATCGGAAACGGAATGCCCTCGCCCGCGTGCAACACACCGTTACCGCCTGCGGCGAGCGTGGCTGTCGTCGCAATGCGCTTGGTCGCGGCGTAGATCCGTTCCGGCACGGCACCGCTGCGGTGCGTCGGATAGACAATCATCTTGTAGCTGTCGCGATACGTCTCCAGCAGCTTCTTGTGCCCTTCGGTAAGCTGCGCCGCGTACTGGCTCATATTGGACGCGGTGACCGTATAGAGCGGCTTGTCGCTCGCGTACGGATCCGGATGAAACTGCCCGGGTTTGAAGTTGGGAAAGCCCGCTTTGGCGGGTGAGGTGATACCGCCGTCCCACGCCGGAATCGTGCCCGCGGCATTTCCGGCCTTCTCGGCACCAAGCGGCGTCAGATCCTGGCCGAGGCGCGCGGCTTCCGCCGCTGTTACTTCCGCCAGCGCGGGCATTGCGCTCGCGGCACTAACAACGACCAGCAAGAGGCCGACGAGTGTTCGATTCTTCAAGCTACGCATATCGTGTCCCTCGATGGCTTCGGCTCAGAAAGAGTATTTGATCGTAGCGGCGACAAAATCGCGATCGTTCGTATCGTTGAACCTGCCCGCACCGCCGAATTTCGTCCACGCCATGTCGAGCTCCCACTTCGCCTGCAAGTTGGCCGACACGCCCAAGGTCAGTCCGTAACGACCTTCGATAAAATTGCCGCCCGGACCCGGCGTTGTGCCGCCGACATCGTGCTGCCAGGAGAACCGTGGCAGCACGTTCCAGGGGCCCATCAGTCCCGGGTATTCCAGTCGACCCGCAATGCGGTATCCCCAGGACGTCGAGTCCGGAAAGGCGTCGAGCGGCTCGACCAGATTCAGTGCCGCGCATTGCGCCGGCGGGAGCGCGGGGCAGTGCCGGCTTGCGAGTTCTGCGTTACCACTAACGGATGTGCCCGCAGCGTTGTAGCGCAGACCGCGGCCGTTCGGCCCACCGGTCACCTTGTCAGGCATGCCCTGCACGTGGGTGACGCCCACCTCCGCCACCACGACCATCTGCGCGGCCTTCAGCACGTTGACGAAGGTCTTGGTCGCGGTCGCCTGCGCCTGCCAGACATCTTTCAAATCCCAACCGGAGATCTCCTGATTCAGGCCATACGCCCCCAGCTGGCCACAGCGCGAAATCGTCGCAGCGGCCGGTACGCCGGCCGGACAAGTGGCGGGCAGTGGCGTATTGCGCAATGTCGCAAGGCCCTGCTCGAAGGGTGTCAGCGCGGCGAACAGCAACTCGACGTCGTCGTATTGCAGTGGCGTATCTTTGTGATAGGAGAGCTCGCCCTGCAACGCGATGCCGCTGCGCTGCAATTGCGTATTGAACGACAGACCGATCAGCTTGATGTCCTCCGGATACTCGACAAAGTACCCGGCCGTGATCGCGTATTCATGCGTCGCAATGTTAGTCGCCTGACTGGTGACGTCACCGCCACCCAACTGCGTGTTAGCACCCACCGCGGCATAGGATCGGGCTGTGGCCAGCGACAAATTGCCACCCTGCGCCGCTGCGCGCGCGACGCCGAGCTGCGCCGCGGTCTCCACCGCTGCAGCGATCGGCAGCCCGGCCGCAAGACCTTGCGCGGCAGCGCCGACCGAGTTGAGCGCACCCCATGCATTGCCGAGTCCGGCTTGTGTGCCGGTGCGTCCCGAAATGAGCGGCAGACGGCTGTGATAATTGAGGAAGTACAGCCCGAACTCGGTGCCGTTGTTGAAGTTCGGCGCATACAACTTCACATTGAAACCGTATTGGCCTGAATTGGACGGCGTACGGTCCGGCAATCGCTTGACGTTCTGGAAGTCACTGATCAGGGTGCCACCGAGCGGCCGGAAATCGACGCCTTGATCAGAGAAGCCACCGAAGCCGAGGATGACCCGATCGCCGCCCGTCACCGCAAAATCGTTAGCACTGAAGTATGATCCGGCTGGCTCCGGCACGGTCGCATTCCAATGGGTGATCAGGATGGCCTGCGCCGAAACCTTGTCGGTGAGCTGCACGCTGAAGTTGGCCATTTCCTGCGGCAAGAAGCCCTCTTTGAGCTCGGAGCCCGGCACACGCAGCGCCGAGACATCGAAGTGGTTGATCACGTTGATGCCGTTCTGGATGAACGTGCTCTCCCCCCAGCTCGCAACCTGTCGGCCGAGGCGCAGCTCCGCCGGGCGACCGCCGAGATCGAAGCGACCATAGACGAATGCATCGAGCAGGCGTGTGTAGCTCTTGACCAGATCTTTCGAGGCCTCGCTGAGGGGCGTGCGATCCGTCTTGTCGGCACTCATGTCGTAGAGCGCCGAGCCGCGCACGAACGCCCCGAATTTGTCATACCGCAACGACAATTCGCTGACCGCCTTGAACGCGCGCGAATACAAACCCGTGTCGTAGTTGAGATTGCCGTCGTCGATATTCGGCGAGCGGCCACATCCGCCATCGGCAATGGCGATCAGATTGCAGTCGCGGGATTGAATACGCCACGCCTGACCGTAACTCACCGTGGTATCGAGACTACCGGTGAACTTGCCGGAGTCGCTGGCGAAGTCGACCGCACGTGCGGCCGGTGCGGACGCGAGTCCTACGGCCAAGAGGCAGGCAAACGTAAGTGCGCGCTGGTTGTTGCTCATGTTTGGATCCCCAAAGACCTTAAAAATGCGAATCGCGAGCCAAAGATCCGCTGCGTTGTATGCGGCAGTATAGCGGCGCCGTTGCCGCAAATGTGAGCCCTCGCGACGCACATTGCAGCGCAACATGCTCTAGTCGTGAGTAACTTGCAAGATGCTGTGGCGGATTTGTTCCGACAGCACGATCTGAGCGTCGCGGGCAACTTGCTCCAGAACGTCGTCAAATTCGAGGTTGCCACCCTCCCCGATGCGTAGTGCACGGCGCTCGCGTAACAAATCGATGAAGTTCTCGAACAGCGCCCGATCGAAGAACTCGGGCGAATTGAAGCCGTACAGCAGAGTCATGCGCTGTGCCATCAACTGACAGCGCTCCGCGAGCGCGCGGCGGGTGATCTGTCCGGGTCCGGCCTCAATCAAGATCGCGATCGCGAGGTAGTACCGCTCGATGAACTGCAGGGTGAGCTGCGACAGCAAGGACAACTGCATCGCACCTGGCGACGCCGGCGGCGGGCGACACCAGACCGTCTGCTCAGGATTGCACTCGAGCACGCCCCGTTCACGCAATACAGCCAGGGTCCGGATCACGACCTGCGGCAATTCGTCTTCGCGCCACTTGAGGAACAACTCGGAGGCGACATACGGATAGATCCGCCCCGCGAGGCGCTGAATGTCCTCGGTCCGCATTTCCGCGTTTGCGATGAACGCGCACGCGATCAGTGAGGGCATGGCGAACAGGTGCAGCACGTTGTTACGATAGTAAGTCGTCAGCACCGCGTTGGCATCGGTCATGCGTATGACGTCGCCGAGCTTGTGCGGGTCGCGCGCGACCATGCCGAGCGACTCAGCGTAGGCCAGAATCTCAGCGGGCAGCAGGCGGGTGACCGTTACGCGGTCGCCGTAGGGGGAAGTCGCCAGGTAGCCCAAATAAAATTGCAGCTGACGCAACAGATCCTGCTCCACCAGCGCACTACGCGGCGTAGCCAACAGGCACAGCGCGAGCAGATTGATCGGGTTGACCGCGGCCGCCGCGTTGATCCGCTGCATGATCGTACCGGCCAGGTCGTTGATGGCTGCGTTGATGCCTGGATGGCGCGTGTCGTCATCGAACGTGCGCGTACGCCACTCCGGTAGGTGCTGGTCGAGCACCGCCTCGAGATGCAACGGCTCGCCGAGATTGACGTGTACCTCGCCGAAACGTTCGCGCAGCACGCGCACGGCGCGCACCAGGTCGAGAAAGCCTTCTTTCTTCTTTGGCTTGCCCGACAGTTCACTGACGTAGGTCGCTGCTTCGACAATACGCTCGTAACCGAAATACACCGGCATGAAGACGACGGGGCGCACCGGATCGCGCAGATAGCTGCGCACCGTCATGGTGAGCATGCCGGTTTTAGGCTGCAGCAGGCGGCCGGTGCGTGAGCGTCCGCCCTCGATGAAGTACTCGATCGAATGGCCGCGCGCCATGATCGCCGCGAGGTATTTCATGAATACAGCGGTGTAGAGCGCGTTGCCACCGAAACTGCGCCGGATGAAAAACGCGCCACCCTTGCGCAGCAATCGTCCGATCACCGGCATGTTGAGATTGATGCCTGCCGCGACGTGCGGGATCGCGTAACCCTGGTTGTAGATCGCATAGGACAAGAGCAGATAGTCCATATGACTGCGATGACAGGGGACATAGACAATCTCGTTGCCCTGCGCCACCTGTGGCAACGAGTCGGCGTGCGAGAAGATCACTCCATCGTACACGCGGTTCCAGATGCGGGTAAAGATGAGCGCCAGGAAGCGGACGAACGCATGCGAATAGTTAGCGGCGATCTCCTCGCCATAGGCTCGCGCTCGCAACAGCGCCTGGCGACGCGAGATCTTCTTGTCGCGCGCTTCGGCCGCCGCCGCCTGGCGCACCACGCGCGCGCGCAGCACTCGCGCGAGGATGGTGCGCCGGTGCGACATGTCGGGCCCGATTCGAGTCGCTCGCTGCTGCCGCAGCACGCCGCGCAGCACACGTGTCACCCGCCGCGCCTGCGCCGGCACCGCTTCGTCTTCCAGCAGACTACGCAGTGAAATGGGTTCGCCGAACTCGAGCATGGTGTCGCGGCCATTGATCAGAACCGCAACGAACCTGCGCAGCCGTGATGTCAGTGTCCAGGTCTCGGCAAACAACAGCCGAAACCAGGAACCCTCTTTCTGTGGAGCGCGCCCCCAGTAGACCGCGGTCGGCACAAAAAGTACGTCGAAGCTTGGATTGGCGTGCGCGGCGCGGACCAGCATCAAGAGCGTGCGCGGCGGCTTCAGCTGCGGCGCCGCATCCCAAAACCCGCGGCGCCGACCGACGTCGAACACGGGTCGATCGACACCACGCCGACCGGTGAGTTTGCGATCGAGCGCTGGCAGATCGTTCCGGTTGATTGCGTTGCTCAGCACCGCGAGATCAGAGGCGCTATGGCGCTCGAGCACATAGCACTTGTTAGCGCCGTCGTCGCGCAATCGCTCGGCCGCATCGTCCGGCCGGAGACTCGTCCGTACCCACAGACCCAACAGCCAGCGCAGCAACCATTCCATACCGCTACAGCGCCACCAGGAAGAACTCGAACAGGCGGCTGATCAGCGGTAGTGCGTCCTGCAAGCGATGATCGCTGTTCAATAAATGCAGTGTATGGCCATGCATGCGCGCGAATTCGACACTCCTCTCGAAGGGAACGACGTCATCGTGTAGCCCGTGGCTGATGACCGTGGGACATTGCAGTGTGCTGCCCATGAGAGACGGTAGATTCGGCAGCGTCAGGGCCGGCGCCAGCAGGAACAGGCCACGCGGACGCAGCGCCGCAGCCGCGGCGACCGACACATAGCCGCCCATGCTGGAGCCGCACAAGACCAGGTCACCCTCGAGAGCGCGGCAATCCGTCAGCAGCTTCTCGATACGCACGCGTGGGTCTTCGATACCGCGATAGTCGACTGAATGCGTGCGGTAGCCCTGCGCAGCGGCGAGCGTGGCGAGCGCGGTGATTTTCGTGCCCCAGGGACCGCTTTCCTGGCCGTGTGAGAAAATTGCGTAACGACTTCGCACGGCGCAATTGTAACGCCCTGCTGCAGCGTGCTTGCGGATATCAGTCGCGGGACGCCCATAGAAGCCGGTCGATGTCGTGCGGATTCTGGTGGCTTCGAACGACGCGGCCGCGTTCCACCTGCAAGCCGTCGCCAGTGAGGCGTCGGACTTGCTCCCGAAACAACTGGCTACCGGCGGGAAATGCAATGCGGCCCTGCGCACCGGTCACACGGTGCCACGGTAGCCGCCGATCGGACGAGTCCCGCAACACCTGCCCCACGAGTCGCGCACGACCTGGTAGTCCGGCGCGCAACGCAATTTCGCCGTAGCTCGCGATGGCACCGCGCGGCACAGCCTTGACCGCCCGAAGTATGGCGGCGCGCCGCTCCGCCACAGTGGTTAGTAGCGCGGTGGCGACCACGGCTGGTTTGCAACGGCACCCAATTGTGGCGGCAGCGCGGGTGTGTAGCCGGGCGCGAATGTGAACGGCAGTGTTTGCTCGGACCAGACGTTCTTGTGATGCCCATCGACGAAACGCACCAATGACAGCGAACCACGCCTGGAGCCGAATGGCCCGTGCCATTCACCCGGCGGTCGCCAAAAGTAGGCGCCTTCGTACATGACGCCGCGCTCGCCGGTGATTTCGCCGCCTAACAAGTACATTTCTTCGACGCAGTCATGTTGCAGCTGCGCCTCGCGGAAATTCTGCGGATGGGTCTGTGCCCCGGTCGCGAGCAGGATCGTCTTCTCGCCCGTTGCCGGAACGTGGCGCAGCACCTTGTGACTCAAGCGCAGGAATTGTACGTCCGGGTCGATGTCGGTCGAGGTCCAAGGCATCGCATAAGTATCGATGCGCTCGATCAAGCCGCGTGGTTCAGGCGCGGAACTGGCGGCTGGGGTCGAGCGAGCGGGGGCGCGATCAAGAAACACCAGCACGATCGCGCCGCCGGGACTGCTGAGGGAATCGAACTGGTAACCCGCAGGCAGAAACGCGTAGCCATCGATGCCGTGCCGCTGCTGGTTGACTGTCAGTTCGCCTTCGATGACGAACAGCTCGAGATAGCTTGCCAGCACGAAGTCCCGGTCCGCAAAGCCGGCCGGCAACCTGATGAGCGCAGTCATCCCGCCATTGTCCGGGTCGGCGCTCAGGACTTTGATCGAAAGTGGGGGCCAGCCGAAGCCTCGCAGCCCCGCGGTGTCCCACGGGAGCTGCGGCGCATGTATGAATTCGATATGCGGTCGGCTCAGACGGCCTCCTCGGCAATCCCGCGCAGGATCGAGCTTTCGATCTCCTCTGTAACCTGCCCGCGCGAGGTCGTCAAGCGATTGACACTGACCGGTTTGACGTTCGTCGCGCCGGCGCGATGCGTGACGAGGCAGGCGTGAAATTCCCCGGGCCGCGATGCGGCAAAGCCAAACAACAGACGGACGCTGCCGATCGCCCGCTGTGAGATCGCATTGACGCGTTCGTCGCAAATAACGAAATAGCTGTCCGCCGCTTCACGGCCAACGAACGCGCCCTCGTCATAGAGAGCTGTGAGAAATGCATCGACCTGAGCGCGCGCGCGCTGCCAAAGCATTGGACTGTTGGTCTCGAACATCATCCAGCGTGTACCGTTCGCGATCGAGGACATGATGAACAACGCCAGTCGGCGGCTCGACAGGAAGCGCCAATCGGTGCTGGCGACGGCACCGGCCGCCAGTGTGCGCGGACTCGCCATGAGCCGCGGCGGCAATCGAGCGATCGAGAGTACGTTGACACCGGCATGCGTGAGGCGCAGACGATCGGCATCTGCTATCGGAACCGCGAGCTTGAGACCGGGGCGCAGCGCCGCGTCGTCAGCCTCTGCCGCGGCCCAGACTGGCCAGTTGTCATCCCACCGCGAAATGAGACCAGCGGCCGCGCCGCAAGAGCCAAACGACTCGACACGCCCGCGCAAGCGATCGTAGGCCGCGATGCGCGGATAGAACATCGCGGCGTTCTCGCTGCGAAACGGCCACTCTGGAAACCGCTCGAGCGTCGTTTGCGCATCGGTCCAACTCGAGGGCGGGTCCACTAACAAGATGGCATGGCGCTCGCGACAAAGGCGTGCCGCTACCAACAATGCCGAGAGCCCGAGATCCTGGGTACGGGTGAGCGGTGGTATGCACAGCAGGTTGAAATAGGGCGCCGACTTGAGCGCGAACATGCCGCTGTCATCGAGCGTACTGCCGATGATGTCGTAGTCGCTGAGCGGCGCACCATCGTCGCCATCGGGATTGGAGCTGACGTAACCCACGACGGTGCCCGATGCTTGCGGCGGCGTGCGGTCCGGTCGTCGGACGGGCAACGGGCCGCGCAATCGTGCAAGCCGCGACTCTGTCAGTGCGTCCGCGACGAATCGGCCATCATCCGGTGCGATCGACAGGCCGCGAAAAATCTCCTGGTCCTCGATCTGCTCTGACCCCTTGGCGCGCACGCGCTGCAGGACGAGATTGAAGTGATCAGTATCTGTCGGAGCGAGGCCATCATAATCGACCGACGCGCGCAGGAACTCGCGCGATCCGGGCGAGATTGCCTGCAGGTTCAGGAAGGCATCGCCGACGGGCAGCGACAAAGTCGGTGGTCGAGCACCATTGACCACACGAACGACCAGCGCGACGCGGCCACCGTTCTCGAAGAACTGCTCGACGGCATAGGACAACGTGGAAGGCTGCCACAAGCCACCAAACACTTGTGTATATTCCGAGAAACTGCGCACGCTGACCGGATGGTTGACCGGGCCCTTGAGTGCTCGGCCGACAAAGGCAGCGATGTTGGAGGCCACGCGCGCGATAGCGTGGTGGGCGCCGCTACCTTCTGCGACGTCAAATCCGGAGACGCTGCTCTCTGCCAACGGTCATCCTCGCGAAACCGGGCCGCAATGTAGCATAACAACGCTGCACCGCATCACCCCTGTGCACGCGATAGACAAACGCCTGTTTCCCATCCCGGTCATGGCGGGTTCGGACACGCATCCGTCGCGATTGGACATTCAGCGTGTCACTTGCGCGTCCTTACGACCATAGACGATCCGATCGAGTGTGGCGACCGCGATCGGATGATAGTTGCCGCGGGCACGCGCATAAATCGCCGCCGCGCGCGCGGCGCCTGCTGGCGTCTTCATCAGGTCCTCGTACAAGGGCTTGATGAGCTTGCGGCGTCCGATCGTTTCGAGGTAACTCGCGAGCCGCTCGTAGGCAGGCGTGTATTCATTGCGAATCGCAATCCGCAACCAACTGTGCGCGATTTCATTGTTGCCTGTCGTGGTCAGGCCAAACGCATCATCCAGCTCGCTGAGCCTGGTGCGAACCGTTCGCTGCGGAAAATGATTGAGAAAGTGCAGCCACTCGTGCGTCGTCCACTCCTTGCCAGGGAGCGACGCCGCACTGCGCTTGCCCGCTAACCACTCATGCCGCGCTCGATCCACTGCTGCGAATGCAGTCGAATGCGGCAGCACCGCCGATGGCGGCAGGCCTGGCCGATAGAGCCATGCATCGATCTCGGCGGCACTCACGACGCCGGGACGTTCGGCGATCAGGTTCTGCTCGAGCCAGGCGCGAAACTGCTCCGTCGAGATGCTCTGGAACGCGAAATGATCAAAGTAGCCGCGCAGGAACGCATCGAACTCGGCGCGGCCGAAGCGTGATTCGAGCCAGCCGAGAAACAGCCGGCCCTTTTCGTAGGGCACGTCGGAGAACACATCGTCAGGATTGCGACCGCGCAAGTCGATGGCGAGGACGGTATCGGCAGGCGGCAGATCGGCAATGTCGGTGCGCAGATCCTGTAGCCCGAGCGCGTCCTCCATGTCGTGGCGGCGCTGACCATAGAGCGCCTGCAAGATGCGGCGCTCGAGAAACACGGTTACGCCCTCATTGAGCCACAGGTCGCGCCACGTCGAGTTGGTCACGAGATTCCCTGACCAGGAATGCGCCAGTTCATGGGCGATCAGCGCAACGAGACTGCGATCGCCCGCGATTACGGTTGGGGTAATGAACGACAGGCGCGGATTCTCCATGCCGCCGAATGGAAACGATGGCGGCAGGATCAGCAGATCGTAGCGGCCCCAACGATACGCACCAAACAACTGCTCCGAGGTCTCGAGCATCTTTTCGACATCGGCAAACTCAGCCGCGGCGGCGGCGAGCACGGGTGGCTCGGCATATACGCCGGTGCGCGGTCCGATCGCCTGGAACTCGAGCTTCCCGACCCCCAGCGCTAATAGATACGACGGAATCGCCTGCGGCATATCAAAGTGGTAGACACCGTCGGGCGCCAGCTGCGGATTGTTCGCGGCGCTCATCACCGCGCGCAAACCCACGGGTACGTGAATGGTGGCCTCGTAGGTAAAACGCACCTGCGGTGAATCCTGCAACGGCACCCAACTGCGTGCGTTGATCGCCTGCGATTGGCTGTAGAGATAAGGATCGGTCTTGCCCGCCGTTTGCGCCGCCGGGACCCATTGCAAACCCGATGCATCCGGGCGAGTCTGATAAGAAACTCGCAGTTTGAATTCAGCCGCGTTGAGTCCGGCTGGCAGGTCGATTTCGAGTGGCGTACCCAGGGTGCGATCGTACGCGCCCTTCTGAAATGGCAAGGCTACTAACTCGCCAGTATTGCCCACCCACCACACGTGGCGGATCGTGAGATCGCGCGTGTCGAGCCGGACTTGGCGCGCGGTTGGTTGCAAGCGTTCGAGCGTGAGATCAGCAATACCGCTCAAAATTCGCGGCTCGAACAGCACTTGCAGTTCGAGTTTCAGATGTCGCAGACGGAACTCGTCGGTATTGGCGAGTGTGTGGTAATCACGACCGGGCACGATCGGTTCAAGCTCCGCGGCGCGTGGTGCCACGACTGACGAACTAGCTAGCAAGGCCATGACGAGAAGAGCCTTCATCCCGGCAGATTAGCGCGCCGCCGCGCGTTTTGCAGCGCGAGCCTGTGCCAGCAATCAGGGCGTGGTCTGCTTGCGGGGCACCACTGCGGGGGACTGCGGATCGCGATCCGACAACAATTCCCGGAATTCCGCCTCATCGACCGGCAGATCCGACACACCGTCCCAGGTGGCTCCGGCCGGAACTTCGTTACGCACCCGCGGCGCGGCGGCAACGAGTTGCTCGAGTGACGCCTCGCCAGCCTGAACCGCGACCGGTATGCCGTGCGGTTCATGCGCAATCTTGGCGATCACATCCCAATCGACGGTCTCACCGCGTTCCTTGAGCTTTGTTTCGATACGGTCAGCCAGCGAGCGAGACAGCAGCTTGCGCCGCGCTTTCTGCCAGTCGCGCGGATCGTCTTCCAGCACATCGTAAGCCTGCATGTACAGCTCGCCGGCATGCCAGCCAAAGACAAACGGCTGATTGACGACGCGCACCTGTGCACCGTTCGGCACCATCTCGAACAACTGCGCGATGTCTTCCGGGAACAGGCGGATGCAGCCGTGGCTGGAGCGCAGACCGACGCCGGCGGGCTTGTTAGTGCCGTGCACCAGGTAGCTCGGCCAGCCGAGATAGAGCGCGTGGCGCCCGAGCGGGTTATCGGGACCCGCGCCCACCACCGCCGGCAGCGGATCGCCGTTCTCGCGATGCTCGCGTCGCACCGAAGCCGGCACCGTCCAGGTGGGATCCTTCTTGCGACGGGTGACCTTGGTGACACCCTCGGGCGTAGCCCAGCCAACTTTGCCGATGCCGATCGGATAGGTATGCACGATCTGCGGCTCGTTCTTCTTGCGCGGCTCGAAATAAAACAGGCGCATCGCGGCCACGTTGATGACCACGCCCTCGCGCGGCGCATTCGGCAGAATGTAACGACTGGGAATGATGATCTCGCGGCCCTCGCCCGGTACCCACGGATCGACCTTGGGGTTGGCGCGGACAATTTCTTCGTAGCCGATGTTGAAGCGACGCGCGATGTCGGTGAGCGTGTCGTCTTTACCAACCTTGGTGACCTGTATGACGCCGACGATGTCTTCGTCGGCACTCGCCAGTTCGAAGCGCTGAGTCGGAACCGGGGCTGCCTCCATCGGCGGTGGCGGTGGCGGCGCGACGACCACGGCGCGCTTCTTGTGCCAGGGCGCATCGTCCATCAGCGAGCAGCTTGCGACCAAGGAGCAAAGCAATACCAGCGCGGCGGACCGCCAAATTGTGGCAGGCACATTCATCGTTCGATTATGGCATTCCAGCTAGAGCCAACCGACTGTCGGCAAATGGCTACAGCAGCACCGGCTGATCCGGCAACTCGTTCCGATCGCCTCCCGTGTTGGGAAAATGACGAGCCAGCAGATCACCAATCCGCTGCACGCCCACAACCGCTCCCCTGGCAAAGTCACCGGCCCGAAACCGCTCCTTGACTTCATCACACACCGCCTGCCATTCGGCGTCGGTGACTCGCGCAGCGATGCCGCGATCGGCGACGATCTCAACGTCGTTGTCGGCCATCAGGACATACAGTAATACCCCAGCGTTGAGCTCCGTATCCCATACCCCGAGGTGACCAAATACCTGCAAGGCACGCTGCCGCGCCGAAATGTCGTGCCACAGTTCAGGCAGATCGAATGACGTCTCCACCGCGCAGCGAATCTCGCCCGCATGACGGGACTCCACGTCGCGAATCGCACTCTCGATCTGCTGCAGTACGGCAGGTGTGAATCGGCGGCGCGTGCCCCAGTTGGTAGCCGCCAGATGCCGAAGTGAGCGCATCAGTTGCATCGTGTGGCCCTCACTACCAGCCGCCCGAGGCGCCGCCGCCGCCGAAGCCACCCCCCCCCCCCCCGCCCAAGCCGCCACAGCCCCCGCCCGCGCCTAAGCCACCCCCGCCGAAGCCACCCCCGACCCAGCCGGCCCCTCTGCAAATCCCCTGGTGA
>Ga0138256_10001857_pt1 | contig 22710 bp, 18 predicted proteins | sample KNB2016incub_MG_FD_105486 | JGI IMG/M metagenome (GOLD analysis project Ga0138256, IMG submission 105486) | Active sludge microbial communities from wastewater in Klosterneuburg, Austria - KNB2014incub_MG | ecosystem: Engineered > WWTP > Activated sludge > Unclassified | place: Austria... | reverse complement strand
TGGTCGCGCAGCGCCTGCTTCGCGTGCGCGCCGGCCACGCGCAACTCCGGCACGCGGTTGATCACGTCGATCGCGAGGCTGAAGCGGTCGACCTCGTTGGCGATCGCCAGTTCCAGCGGCGTGTTGATGTTGCCGCGCTCCTTGTAACCGCGCACGTGCAGGTTGGCGTGGTTGCTGCGCCGGTAGGCGAGGCGGTGGATCAGCCAGGGGTAGCCGTGGAAATTGAAGATGACCGGCTTGTCGACCGTGAACAGGCTGTCGAACTCGCTCGCCGGCAGGCCGTGCGGGTGCTCGGTTTCCGGCGTCAGCGTGTACAGGTCCACGACGTTGACGAAGCGGATCCGCAGCGCCGGAAAATGTCCGCGCAACAGCGCCACCGCCGCCAGCGCCTCGCGCGTGGCGGTGTCGCCGCAGCCGGCCAGCACCACGTCGGGTTCGCCACCCTGGTCGTTGCTGGCCCAGTCCCAGATCCCGATGCCCTTGGCGCAGTGGCGGATCGCCGCCTCCATGTCGAGGTACTGCAGGTGCACCTGCTTGTCGCAGACGATCACGTTCACGCGGTCGGTGCTGCGCAGGCAGCGGTCGCTGATCGCGAGCAGCGAGTTGGCGTCCGGCGGCAGGTAGATGCGCGTGACCGCGGGGCTCTTGGTGACGACCACGTCGAGGAAACCCGGGTCCTGGTGCGTGAAGCCGTTGTGGTCCTGGCGCCATACCGTGGAGGTGATCAGCAGGTTCAGCGAGGACACGGGGGCGCGCCACGGGATCCCGGCGGCCGTCGCCAGCCACTTCGCGTGCTGGTTGAACATGGAGTCGATCACGTGCGCGAAGGCTTCGTAGGTCGACAGGAAGCCGTGGCGGCCGCTGAGCAGGTAGCCTTCCAGCCAGCCCTCGAGCGTGTGCTCGCTCAGGTACTCCATCACCCGCCCGTCGGCGGCGAGCTCGCCGCCGTCGGCGTCCTCGGGCAGATAATCCGCGAGCCAGGTCTTCTTGCTGGCCTCGTAGACGGCATCGAGCTTGTTCGAGCTGGTCTCGTCGGGGCCGAACACGCGGAAGTTGGCGGGGTTGGCGCGCAGGATGTCGCGCAGCAGGCAGCCCAGCGCGCGCGTGTTGCCGGCGCTGGCGCGTCCCGGCTCGGGCACCGCGATCGCGTAATCGCGGAAATCCGGCAGCCGCAGCGCGCGGCGCAGCAGGCCGCCGTTGGCGTGCGGGTTGGCGCCCATGCGCCGCGTGCCGCGCGGCGCCAGTTCGCGCAGCGGCGCCACCAGGCGCCCGTCGGCGTCGAACAGTTCCCCGGGCCGGTACGAACGCAGCCAGGCCTCGAGCTGGCGCAGGTGAGCGGGGTTCTCGCGCACCGCCGCCAGCGGCACCTGGTGGGCGCGCCAGGTGCCCTCGATGCGGTGGCCGTCCACGGTCTTCGGCCCGGTCCAGCCCTTGGGGCTGCGCAGCACGATCATTGGCCAGCGCGCCCGCGTGGCCACGCCGCCGGCGCGTGCCGCGGCCTGGATGCGGCGGATCTCCAGCATGCTCGCTTCCATCGCCGCCGCCATCGCCTGGTGCATGGTGGCGGGATCGTCGCCCTCGACGAAACGCGGCGTCCAGCCATAGCCGCGCAGCAGCGCCTCGAGTTCCTCGTGGCTGACGCGCGCGAGCACGGTGGGATTGTTGATCTTGTAGCCGTTGAGGTTCAGCACCGGCAGCACCGCGCCGTCGCGCACCGGGTTGAGGAACTTGTTGCCGTGCCAGGCGGTGGCGAGTGGGCCGGTCTCGGCCTCGCCGTCGCCCACCACCACCGTGGCCAGCAGCTCCGGATTGTCGAAGGCCGCGCCGAAGGCGTGCGAGAGCGAATAGCCGAGCTCGCCGCCCTCGTGGATGGAGCCCGGCATTTCGGGCGTGCAGTGGCTGCCGATGCCACCGGGGAAGGAGAAGCTGCGGAAGAACTCGCGCATGCCCTCGCGGTCCTCGCCGCACTCGGGGTACACCTCCGCGTAGGTCCCCTCCAGGTACACCGGCGCCAGCACGCCGGGCGCGCCGTGTCCGGGGCCGGCGAGGAAGATCGCGTCCAGGTCGTACTTCACGATCAGGCGGTTCAGGTGCACCCAGGTGAAGCTGAGCGCGGGGCTCGCGCCCCAGTGCCCGAGCAGGCGCTGCTTGATGTGCTCCGGGCGCAGCGGCTCTTCCAGCAGCGGGTTGTCGCGCAGGTAGATCATGCCGGCGGCAAGATAATTACAGGCGCGCCAGAAGGCGTCGATGCGCGCGGCGGTGTCGGCATCGAGCGCGGCGGCCGGATCGTTGCGTATCTCGTTCATGGATCGTGTCTCCTGCGATGCGTGGCGCGCGCCGGCGCGTGTCAGGGTGTGGCTCGGGGTTCGAGCAGCTCGATGACCTCGCGCGCGATCTCGAGCTCCTCGTTGGTCGGTATCACCAGGATCGCGACGCGCGAGGACGGCGCATGGATCGCCATGGCCCGCTCCCCGCGGCAGGCGCGGTTGCGCCCGGCGTCGAGGCGCACGCCGAACCATTCGAGCCCCGCGAGCACGCGGGCGCGGATATCGGCGTCGTGCTCGCCGATGCCGGCGGTGAACACCAGTGCATCCACGCGTCCGAGCACCGCACCGTAGGCGCCGAGGTACTTGCGCGCGCGGTAGCAGTACATCTCCAGCGCCAGCGCGGCATCGGCGTTGCCCGTCGCGGCCAGCGCGTGCACCGCGCGCATATCGTTCTCGCCGCACAGCCCGCGCAGGCCCGAGTGGTGGTGGAGCGCCTCGTCGAGCTCCCGCGGGTCCATGCCCTCGCGCAGCAGGTGCAGCAGCGCCCCGGCGTCGATGTCGCCGGGGCGCGTGCCCATCACCAGGCCCTCCAGCGGCGTCATGCCCATCGAGGTGTCGACGGAGAGCCCGCCGCGCACGGCCGCGACGCTGCAGCCGTTGCCCAGGTGCAGGCTGATGAGGTTGGTTTCCGTCGCCGTCTTGCCGAGCATCCGCGCCGCCTCGCGGCTCACGTAGCGGTGCGAGGTACCATGGAAGCCGTAGCGGCGCACGCCGCGCGCGCGCCACTGCGCGGGCACCGCGTAGTGCATTGCCGCCGGCGGCAGGCTGTGGTGGAAGGCGGTATCGAACACCGCGACGTGCGTTCGCCCGGGCAGCAGCTCCATGCCGAGCGCGATGCCGAGCCGGTTGGCCGGGTTGTGCAGCGGCGCCAGCGCATCGAAGCGCGCGAGCTCCGCGAGAGCGGCTGCGTCCATGCGCACCGGCGCCAGGAAGCGCTCGCCGCCATGCACCACGCGGTGCCCGACGGCGACGATGGCGTCCTGCTCCGCGATGCCTGCGAGCGCCTGCGCCAGCGCGGCGCGGTGATCCGCGGGCCCGGCCCCGTCCTCGCCGATATGCTCGATCTTGCCCGCGGCAATCTCCCGCTCGCCGCGCATGTCATGCACGCTGAACTTCAGCGAGGAACTGCCGCTGTTGATCACCAGGATGTGCGTGTCGGTCATGTAGAGGCCATCGCGGGTACAGCTTGGCGCCGCATTGTGGGTCGCGATTATGACAGACAGGCCGTCGCGCGCGGCGGCCCTGCGCGTATCGGCGTGACGCGGGTGCTCAAATCTGGCGCTCGCGACCGGCCCAGTAGCGCTCGCGCAGCGCGCGGCGCAGCACCTTGCCGGCTTCCGAGCGCGGCAGCGCCGCGACGAAGTCGAAGCTGCGCGGCCATTTCTGCTTCGCCAGGTGCTCGACGCAGAAATCCGTGAGCGACTGCCTGAGCGCCGCGTCGGGCGCGAAGCCCGGGCGCAGTTCGACCACGGCCTTGATCTCCTCGCCGAGATCCTCGTTCGGCACGCCGACGCAGGCCACATCGGCCACCGCGCGGTGCTGCGCGAGCACGTCGTCGATCTCCTGAGGATAGATGTTCACGCCGCCGGAGATGATCACCTCGGCGCTGCGCCCGCTGAGGAACAGGTAGCCGTCGGCGTCGAGGTAGCCGATGTCGCCGGCGGTGAAGTAGCCCTCGCGCAGCACCGCGGCGGTCTTGGCGGGATCCTTGTAGTACTCGAAGGCGCTGCCGCTCGGGTTCACCAGGTAGATGGTGCCGGGCTGTCCCGGTGCCAACTCGTTGCCGGCGTCGTCGAGGATGCGCAACTGCCCCGGCGCGGGCCTGCCCACGGTGCCGGGTTTGGCCAGCCACTCCTGCGGGCTCACGATGGTGCCCTGGCCCTCGGTGCCGGCGAACATTTCCCACAGGATCGGGCCCCACCAGTCGAGCATGCGCTTCTTCACATCGACCGCGCAGGGCGCGGCGCCGTGGATCACGAAGCGCAGGCTCGACACGTCGTGGCGCGCGCGCACCTCATCGGGCAGCTGCAACAGCCGGTTGAACATCGTGGGCACGCAGAAGGTGTGGGTGATGCGGTACTGCGCGATCAGCGCCAGCATGCGTTGGGGGTCCCACTTGTCCATGATCACGGCGCCGATGCCGGCGGTGAGCGGCGTGGTGAAGCACAGCGCAAAGGGGCCGGTGTGATACAGCGGTCCGGTGGCCAGCGCGCGGTCCGTGCCGCTCTCGGGATCGAACTGGAACACCGCGGTCAGCATCTGCTGCAGTTGCGCGGCGTGCACCGGGTCCAGCGGCGGACGGTACACGCCCTTGGGCCGCCCCGTGGTGCCCGAGGTGTAGAGCATGGTGGCGCCGAGCGAGGGGTCGGGGATGTCGCTGCAATCCATGCCGGCGAGCGCATCCGCCCAGCTCGTGTAATCCGGCAGCTCGCCGCCGATGGCGACGCGCAGGCGCAGGCGCGGGATCTGCGCGCAGCCCGGCGCGACGGCGGCCACGCGCGTGTCGAGGAACAGAGCCTTCGCCTCGGCGTTCTCCACGATGTAGCGGATATCCTCCGGCGCGAGGTGCCAGTTGATCGGCGTGAGCCGCAGGCCCGCGCGATGGGTGGCGAAGCGCACCACCGCGAACTCGGTGCGGTTGCTGCACACCAGTGCCACGGCGTCGCCGGCGGCGAGTCCCGCCGCGCGCATGCGCCGCACCAGGCGGTTCGCCTGCGCGTTCAGTTCGGCGAAACTCATCGTGCCCTGGTCCGACCACAGCGCGATGCGCCCGGGCTGCGCGGCGGCCACCGCGCTGATTTCCATGCCCTCGGGGGCGCGCGCGCAGGCGAGCGCGAACACTGACTCGGTCACTGTTTTACTCTCCCTTGAATTCGGGTGCGCGCTTTTCCTTGAAGGCGCGCGGTCCCTCGCGGGCATCGCGCGACATCATGACCCGGGCCGATTCCTGCGCCTCGCGCGTGAAGGCCTCGTTCCACGACTCGGTGTGGCTGTCGATCACGGTGCGCTTGATCGCGGCGAGCGCGAGCGGGGCGTTCGCCGCGATGCGTGCGGCGAGCGCCTCGGCGCGCGCGCGCAGCTCGTGCGGCGCCACCACCTCGCTGATGAGCCCCCAAGCGAGCGCCGTGGGCGCGTCGATGGGCTCGCCGGTCATCAGCAGGTGCATCGCGTGGGCGTAGGGGATCTGGCGCGCCAGGCGCACCATCGAGCCGCCCCCGGGCACGATGCCGGAGCGGGGCTCGGGCAGGCCGAACTGCGCGTTGCTGGCGGCGATGCGCACGTCGCTGGCCGCGAGCAGCTCGCAGCCGCCGCCGAGCGCGCGACCGTTGATCGCGGCGATCACCGGCTTGTACAGCGGCTCGCCCTTGAGCAGCATCCTGTCGCCGATCGCCGGATCGGCCAGCAGGCGCTCCTCGACGGCGTTTTCGGGCTTGCGCGCGCCGGTCCACAACGGGATCAGCCCGCCGAGATCGCCGCCGCAGCAGAAGTCGCGATCGCCGGCGCCGGTGAGCACCGCGACGCGGATGTCGCGGTTGTCGCGCACTTCCTGCCAGGTGTCGGCCAGCGCCACGAAGGCCGCCGGGCTCAGGGTGTTGCGCGCCTCGGGGCGGTTGATGGTGATCCACGCGACCGCGCCGCGCTGTTCGTAGAGGATGTCGGTCATGGTGTCGTCTCCGGGGTGATTCATTCGTCGCCGGCGAGCGAGCGGCCGAGCCGCTCCACCGTATCGACGTATTCGTTCAGCATGTCGGCGATCACCGTGCGGCAGTCGCGCTCGTCGTTGCACAGGCCGACGGACTGGCCGCAGGGATAGAAGGCGAGATCCTCGTTGTCCGAGCGCGCGATGCGCAGGTGCGCTTCCTGCGTCAGCATGCCCTGCAGCGGCAGTGGCAGGAAGCCCGGGCAGTCCGGCGACTCCCATGCGTCGGTCCAGCCCGAGCGCAGCATGCGCGCGGGCTTGCCCGAAATCACCCGCGAACGCACGGTGGCATCGCTGCCCGCGGCCAGCAGCTTCTTCTTCGGCAGCGGCGCGACCTCGGATTCCGGCGTCGTCAGCCACACCGAGCCGCACCACACGCCGGCCGCCCCCAGCGCCATCGCGGCGGCGACCTGGCGCCCGGTGGCGATCCCGCCAGCGGCGAGCACGGGCAGCGGCGCAACCGCGTCCACCACCTGCGGCACCAGCACCATCGTGGTGATCTCTCCGGTGTGGCCGCCGGCCTCGTGCCCCTGCGCGATCACGAAGTCCACGCCGCCGTGCTTGTGCGCCAGCGCATGCTTCACCTTGCCAGCGAGCGCGCCGACCAGTATCCCGCGCGCGCGGCATTCGGCGAGCACGTCGGCGGGCGGCGTGCCGAGCGCGTTCACCATCACCTTCACGCCCGGGTAGCCGAAAGCCACGTCGAGCAGCTGGCGGCAGAGGTCGTGCGTCCAACCGATCTGCTCGCCGCTGATACCGTGATGGTTGCCGGCATCGGAATCCGCCGGCAGCGGCGCCACGCCGTGGCGCGCCAGCACGTCCTCGACCCAGGCCTTGTGGCCAGCGGGGATCATGGACTGCAGGTCCGGCACCTCGCCCGACTCGAACTTCTTCGGCATGATCACATCGATGCCGAAGGGCTTGTCGCCGAGCCTGGCGCTGATCCAGTCGAGCTCCTGCCCGAGCTGCTCCGGCGTGAAACCCGCGGCACCGAGCACGCCGATGCCACCCGCGCGGGAGACGGCCACGACCACGTCGCGACAGTGGGTGAAGGCGAAGATCGGCAGCTCGATGCCAAGACGTCGGCACAGCGCGTTGTTCATGATGAAGCCTCTCCTGTTTGCGGTTGGCGGTGGTGGCGCCTGGTGTCCAGGGCCTTCAGTTGTTGCTGGCGTTGGCGCAGCGCCGTATCCAGCGCCGTTGCGCTCGCCGGTGTGGCCCAGGCGCGCAGCAGCATCAGAAACTGGTAGCGCGTGCCCAGCCGGTAGTGTTCGAGGCTGAGCAGGCCCACGGACCAGTTCTCCAGCTGCATCGACTGGCAGGACACCATCTGCTCGGCGAGCAGGCGCGCGTCGGCATCCGCGCTCAGCCGGCCCTCGCGCTGCAGCGCGCGCACGGCCCCGGCAAGGCGTCCGATGCTGCGCGCGGCCACGCGCATCACCGGGTTGCTCGCACCGATCGCCAGCGCGCGCTGGAAAACCGCCCGCTGCGCCGCGCGCAGCGGCTCCTCGCGCGCGGCGAGGTAGCGCCAGGTTGCTTCGACGTACCCCTCGAACTCCGGCGCCGGACTGTCGATAGGTACCGGCTCGAGCATTGCCTGCTCCATGCCCGCGAAGAGCTGCTCGACCAGGCGGTCGACGATCTGCTCCACCCCTCCGATCAGGTTGTAGAGCGTGGCCACGCTCACGCCGGCGCGCGCGCTGATGCGTGCGGTCGAGAGCGCCGGCAACCCCTCCTCGCAGAGTATCGCCAGCACCGCATCGAGGATGCGCTGGCGCCGGCCGGCCTTGGCGCGCTCGCGCAGTCCGTCCAGGGCGGGGCTCATGGTTGCCGGCGTCGTTGTCATGACGGGACCGAGGATATAGAAAAAGTGGAAACACTTTCTAAATTTTTCTTCATCCCGGGCGTGCCCCGGCGGGCGAGGGGTGATCGTGACTACCTCTGCGGCGCGGATGACGTTAGTCTGGCGCCCTGTCCGAGCGCGAGTGCAGTGGCACCCGCACAGCATGGAGGAGCCAGCCGCTTGCCCGCTTTCCGTCCCCTCGAGTCCGCAGTGCCTGAGCCGGCCGCGCCGCGCGATGTCGCCGTCAAGGGCATGCCGCTGGCGTTCTGGCTCCCGCTGCTGACCGCGCTGTTGTTCGTCGCGGTGATCGCGGTGGGCAGCTGGCTGTCGTGGCAGAACGGGCAGCGCGCGGTGGCCGACCTCGTCGGGCAGTTGCAGTTGCGCGCCGGCAAGCAGGTCGACGAGCATCTGCGCAGTTATCTCGATTCGCCGCGCATTGCGGTGGAGATCATCGCCGGCGCGCTCGAGGAGGGCGAGATCACACCCGAGCGGCCTGCCACCATCCATGCCCTGCTGCTGCGCCTGGCGCGGGCCTACGACGGTGTCAGTTACCTCAATATCGGGCTGGAGGACACCCGGTTCTTCGGGTTGGGCCGGGTGGACAACGTCTCGCGCGACCTGGTCATAGAGGAGGCCGGCCCGCCCGATCTCACGGTGCTGCGCCAGTACGGCATAGACGCCAACGGCGCCCGCGCCGGACTGCGCAAGGAGCTGCCGTTCAGCGATATCCGGGAGCAGGCGTGGTATCGCGAACCGCTCACTGCGGGCCGCACCTCCTGGACCAGCATCTACAACTGGGTCGACAATCCCGACGTGGTCGTGATCGGGCTGGGCAAGCCGGTGCGCTTCGGGCCGGAGGCGATGCGGGCGGTGGTGGGCATCGACCTGTTCCTGGCCAATATCTGCGATTACCTCGCGGCGCTGGACCTGAGCCCCGGCGCGCGCGTTTTCATCGTCGAGCGCGACGGGACTCTGGTCGCCAGCTCGCACGGCGACACGCTGCGCCGCGGCGCTGGCGTTGCGCCGCAGTTGCAGCCGGTAGCCGAGGCCGAAGACCCGCTGATCCGGCTCGCCGCGCTGCATATCCAGGCGGGCGACGGCCTTGCCGGCATCCGCGAGCCGCGCCTCGCGACGTTCAGCGCCGAGGACGCGCGCTACTTCCTGCGCGTCTCGCCCTGGCGCGACAGCCTGGGGCTGGACTGGCTGATCGCGGTGGTGGTGCCGGAGGCGGATTTCACGGCGACGATCAGGGCCAACCTGCGCATCACGCTCGTCGCGGGCGCTGCCCTGCTGGTGCTGGCGCTCGGCCTGGCGCTGCTGATGGCGCGCTTCATCTCGCATCCCGTGCGCCGGATCGAGGTGGCGGCCAAGGCTGTCGCCGAGGGCGATTTCGACACGCCGCTGCCGCGCACGGCGTATCGCGAATTCAACCGGCTCTCGCAGGCCTTCGACGACATGACCCGGCGCCTGCGCGCGGCGTTTCGCGAAGTGGAGGTGGCGCACGACGAACTGGAGCAGAAGATCGCGCAGCGCACCGAGGAACTGCGCGAGGCCAACGACGAACTCGAGCGACTGAGCCGCCAGGACAGCCTGACGGGCCTGGCGAACCGCCGCCGCTTCGACCCCGGTCTGCGCGAGGAATGGCTGCGCGCGCGCCGCAGCGGCGAACCGCTGACGCTGGTGATGTGCGACCTCGACTACTTCAAGGCCTACAACGACCGCTACGGGCATGCCCGCGGCGACGAGGTGCTGGTGAAGGTGGCGCGCGTGCTGCAGTCCGAGCTCAGGCGCTCCAGCGATCTCGCCGCGCGCTACGGCGGCGAGGAGTACGCGCTGATCCTGCCCAACACCACGGCCGACGACGCGCTGGCCGTGCTCGCGCAGATCCGCGCCGGCATGGCTTCGCTCGGGCTGGTGCACGAGGGCTCGCCGTTCGGGCGCCTCACCATGAGCTTCGGCATTGCCTGCCACCACGCGGGCAGCGAATTCGCCTCGCCCGAGGAGCTGCTGGTCGCGGCCGACCAGGCGCTCTACCGGGCCAAGGCGAGCGGTCGCGATCGCGTGGCCGTCCACGGCAAACTCAGGGAAAACGTTGCATGAAATCGCTCTGCCTGCTCACGCGCCGCGCCGGCACCACGCGCGAGGCTTTCCGCGACTACTACGAAACGCAGCACTGCCGGCTCGGCATGAAGTACTTCCCGTTCGCGAAGTACCTGCGCAACCACGTCGTCGCGGCATCCGTGGACATCGACTTCGACTGCGTGTCGGAGTTCTACTTCGACGCGGGTCGCGGCGGCGCCGACCTGATGGCCACGCCCGTCGGCGACATCCTGCGCGCCGACGAGCGCAAGTTCATGGACCAGGGCCTGATCCGACCGGCCGTGGCCGAGGAGAGCATCCTCGCCGGGCCGCCGCGCGACGTGGCGGCGCCCGGCACGCAACGCCAGCTGCTGATGCTGGACCCGGCCGACGGCGCGGCGGACGCGGACTTTTTCGCCGCGCTGCGCGACTGGGGCTTGGCGCTGGGTGCCGCGCCCGGCATGCTGCGCGTGAGCCTGGATCGCGCCACGCCCTTCGCGCCCGGTGCGGGCGGCTTCCCGTGGCGGGCGATGCTGAGCCTGTGGCTGGCGCCGGGGGCGGCTCCCGTGCCCATCCCGGCGCCGCCGGCGACGCTCACGCTCGGTGTCGCGCTGCTCGCCGACGTGTGCGAGAGCCCGCCCGAACTCATCCGGGCGCTGTACGCCCCCGAATCGAACTGACCATCCAAGGAGTAGTTGTCATGTCCCGAAAGACATTCGTGCAGCGCATCGCCGCGCTCGCCGCCACGCTCGTGCTCGCCGCCCCCGCGCTGGGCCAGGAAACGGCCGAGGTCGAACTGAAGGCAGGCTACGTCGATCCGGCGAGCGGCGTGAAGGTCGAGGAGATCGTGGTGATGCCCGAGCAGGACATGCAGGCCGTGCGCCTGGCGGTGCCGCGCAGCGGCGAGCCGATCGAGGAGATGGTCGTGACGGCAAAACGGCGCTCCGGCGAGCCGGTGCTGCAACTGAAGCCGCACGAGTTCGTGCGCGACTACGACCACAACTACTACGGACTGGTGATCTATCTCGGCAAGAACGAGAGCCTGCCGCTGCGCCTGTACATGGACGCCGCGCAGCAACGCCCGGGCCCGATCACGCCCTGACCGATCGTGGGTCCGGATTCATTCGGACATTCGTCCGGCTGAAGCCGGACCCGTGATTGTGGGTCGGCATTCATGCCGACGGGTGCCCTCGGACATGAACCTGTCCGCATAAATGCGGGCCCACGGTAGAACCCACGGCGGGACTCACAGTGATGGTTCGGCTGAAAAGCCGGACCCACGAGGCCGCCCCGCGCTTTCATTGCCGACGCCAATCGCCGCGAATCCGATCGCAAGCTTGCGATCACCCGATCTCTGTCTATCCTTGGCTACGATGCGTCTGATTCCTAAGGATTTTCAGCAACATGAGCGCCCCAAATGGGTCAGGACGACGCATCCTCGTCGCAGCCTGCGGCATGACCCCGCAAGTCATCACGGAAACGCTCTACGCGCTGCGCGTAGCGGCGCCCGATCCGTACCGCGTCAACGAGATCAGGATCATCACCACAGCGGTAGGACGCAAGCAGGCTGAATTGTCCCTGTTGCGTAACGGGGTATTCGAGTGCTTCTGTCGCGAGTACGGCTTCGACGACATCCGCTTCGACGATTCCCACATCGAAGTCATTCGCGACGAGCGTGGCGCGGAGTTGACGGACATCCGCACGCCGGAGCACAACCGCTGCGCTGCAGACGGCATCACGGACCTGATTCGCAGGCTGACCCACGAGCCCGACACCTCGCTTCACGTGTCACTGGCCGGTGGGCGCAAGACCATGGGCTACTACATCGGCTACGCGCTTTCGCTTTATGGTCGTGCGCAGGACCGCCTCTCGCACGTGTTGGTGAGCGAAGGTTTCGAAACAAACTTCAACTTCTTCTATCCGACTCGCGAATCGCAAGTGATATCTGCCGGCGACAATCGCTATCTGGATGCGAAGGAGGCGGTCGTCACGCTGGCCGAGATTCCTTTCGTGCGGCTGCGCGATTCGCTGCCGGAGCGCTTGCTGGCCGAGAGATCGAGTTTCAGCGAGGCGGTGAGGTGGTCGAATCTGGACAATGAACTGGTGCGGCTCGAGATTGACGTGCGCGCGCGCACCGTACGCGCATCGGGTATGTCGTTGGAGCTTCCTGCCTCGCTGTTTGCCTTCTACCTGGCTTTCGCGCGTGCGGCGCTCGATGGGGAAGACGGCTTCGAGGTAAGGGAGTCGTGCCTGCCACTGACCAGAGCCATAGCCGAGGAACTCGCGCGTTGCCACGGCGAGACTCCTCGCGAGGGCATGAGTTTCGAGGATCTGTTCGAGCTCCTGGAGGATGCCGGCGTCGATGACCGCGTTGTCAACGCGTTGAAACGCGAGGATGCCGAAGCTAAGCCGGTGCGACTCTTGGGCATAGGTAAGGCTTACGCCGAACCGAAGGTTTCGGATCTGGGGCGTCTGCTCGAACAGGCTCTCGGGAAAAGGCTGGCAGACGTTTACCGCGTGCACCTGCGAGGCCGTATCGGCAAGGGTAGCAGCGCCGTGTCGCACTATGGTGTCTCGTTGGAACCTGATCAGATCACTGTCAAGGATTGAGTCCCGTGCAACCGCTAAGTAATGAGCGACTGTACGACGTTTGGGGTGGAGAGCGCGCACGATGAAAGAACTGCGATACGAGTTGAACTTCGCTACACCGGCCTTTCTGGGTAATGCGGAACAGCAGGGGCAATGGCGTACGCCGCCGATCAAGGCGCTGCTGCGGCAATGGTGGCGGGTGGCTTACGCGGCGGATCATCGCTTCCAGGTGAATGTGGCCGACATGCGGCGCGAGGAGGGGCATTTATTCGGACATGCCTGGCTGGAAGACGATCGCGATGCCCGAGGTCGGAAGGCGGCTGCGCGCAAGAGCCTGGTGCGGATACGGCTGGATCGCTGGGATCCGGGCAGACTCAAGGATTGGCAAGCGCTTGCAACGGTTTCTCACCCCGAGGTCAAGTTTCCGGTCGGCAGCGATCTCTACATGGGCTACGGGCCGCTGAGGCTGCCAAAAGGCGCAAAACAGCCCGAGCTCAAGGAGAACGCGGCGATCCAATCGGGCGAGACAGCAACGCTGGCGCTCGCAGTGCCGGACGAATTTACCGCGCGCGTACAGCGCGCGCTCGCGCTGATGGATCGCTACGGAACGCTGGGTGGTCGCAGCCGCAACGCTTGGGGGTCCTTTGGCCTGATTCCGCAAGGGGAAACGCCGTCTCTCGAGTTGCAGCCCGCGCTGCGCGATTGGAATGCCGCGTTGAACGAGGATTGGCCGCACGCCATCGGCACTGACGGAGAACATCGTCCGCTGATCTGGCAGTCCGCAGCCCACGACGACTGGAAAGCGCTGATGAAGACGCTCGCGGTCGTGAAGATTGCGCTGCGCACCCAATTCACTTTTCCGAATGCTGCACCGCCGCATGCTACCCCGTTGCCGAGGCACTGGCTGTCTTATCCCATCACGCGACACGGCACGCAGACATTCGACCGTAACGCCCGCTTGCCCAACAGCCTGCGTTTCAAGGTGCGCCCGGCCGCAGATGGCAAGCTGGTCGGCGTCATAGTGCATGTGCCATGCAAACCACCCGCCGCCTTCAAACCGGACATCCCGGCGATAACCGCGATGTGGGAGAGGGTGCATGCTCTGCTCGACGAGTTGGCTCGACCGACTGGCGCGCGCCGTTACGAATCGATCAAAGACAACACCCGACGGGAGACGCTCGAGCCGGGGCTGAATTCCGTGACCCTGCAGCGCATCCCGGAGTGACCATGACCAGCAATCACCTCTGGCAAACCAAGCTCGCCGCACGCATCCATGACCCTGCGGAAAAGGCGCTGGTGCTGCTGCGTGACCCGGCGGGGCACGAGGGCGGCACATCGCGAGCCCTGAAGCGTCTGCTCGGGCTCGACGCGCTGCCCGCCGGCACCATAGACCCGGACAACGACGAGGCGCTGGCCAACACGCTCTTCAGGAACGGCCTGCCCGCGGATATGTACCACCACGTTCAGCGTGCCGACTGGTGGGCGGCGGCCGCCGACCGTCCGCAGTGGCCGATGGAGAACATCACGATCACGACAGGAAAGGGCGTGGAGAGAACGTTGGCCGTGGCACCGTGGGCACAGGTGCGCTGGACGCAACAACCCGTGCTGACGCATCCGCTGACCGGCGACCAGCTCGATATCGGCAAGCTGGCCGACACCGATTTCAAGGAAATCAAGCAACGCAGCTTCGAGCACTTCTCGACGCTGCTCGCGGCGCTCGGCGCGAAATCCGGCTCGCCGCAGGACTGGCGCAAGACCCTGCTAGCCTATTGGCGCTTCGGCCCCGACCTGGCGGCCAGCGGCGCGGACACCGACGACTTTCACAAGCTCGGCGCTCTGTGGGAAGTGCTGCCCGCCGACACGCGCATTCCCGATCACAGCATCTGGGATCACCTCGACCTCACTTCGGCCTTCGCCGGCGCATTCGCCGCCGACCCCGAGGGCGAGGCCGCGCTGATCGCGCTGTCCATCGGCCCGGTTCAGGGCTTCATCGCAGCGGCCCGATCGACGTCCGACCTGTGGGCGGGCTCGCACCTGCTGTCGCGCCTGGCCTGGGAGGCGATGCGTCCGCTGTGCGAAGAGCTCGGGCCGGACGCCATTCTTTTCCCACGTCTGCGCGGTATTCCGCAGGTGGACCTGTGGCTGCGCGACCGGATGGACCTGCCGGGCGAGTTGTTCGCGCGCTGTGAGTGGACGAAGGGCGCTACCGACGCCAACCCGCTGTTTTCCGCCGCGCTGCCCAACCGCTTCGTCGCCGTCGTGCCGGCGAGCCGAGCGCGGGAGATTGCCGAGCGATGCGCGGCTGGCATGCGCGCGTGGCTGGGCGAACTCGGCGATGACGTGGTGATGCGCCTGCTCGACGTCGCCGGCTTCGACAAGGAAGCCACGCATACACCCTACGAGCAGATGAAGGCCCAGCTCGAAGGCTTCCCCGAAGTGCACTGGGCTGCGGTGCCGTTCTCGCTGATCCGCTGCTGCGATCAGGGCAAGCAACGCGATCTCGACATCAATGCCCTATCCGCTGCGATGGCGCCGTTCTTCGGCGTGGCGCCGGGGGAACCCTGCGGCTTCCTCGACACGCCGGCGTGGAAGGCGCTGCAGCGTGAACTGGCGTGGAGCGACAGCACCACATTCTTTACCCCCAACCCCGGCGTGCTCTACCCGGCGGTCTACGAACTCGCCGAGCGTGTTATGGCGGCGGCCAAGAGCATGCGCAGCTTCGCACAGATCCCCCAGGCTGGCTGGCGGTGTTCGCTCACCGGCGAGACCGAGTGGCTGACGGCCGAGCGCGCACAGCTCGATGTGCCGGCGGGCAAGCGCAAGAGCCGGAACGACAAGCAGTTCAAGGACGGCGAGCACGTCGAAACGCTGTGGACGAAAGTTGCCGATAGAAGACCCTCGTGGGCGAAGAAGGGCGAGCACCTCGGTGCGCTGGCGGCGATCAAGCGACTGTGGCCCACGATCTTCAAGACGGAAGTCGGGAAGGCTCTGAGCCCCGTGGACGACGGCACGGTGAAGGATATCGGGCGCTTCGTCGTTTCCACGCACACGATGGCGCTGGCGAGCCAGCTCGATCGATGGCTGGAACAGGGCGGGCTGACGACGGAGGGGTTCGCGGAAGTCGCCGCCGGGGCAGAGCCCGTCGCACTCCCGCGACGGTTGATGCGTCGTCACAAGGACAATGAAAAGGCGCTGGCCGACGCCAAGCGCATTCCCGGTCTGCTGGAAGCGGCGGGCGAACTCGAGGACGACGCGGCATGCGAGCGGGCTAGGCAGTTGGTGCGCAAAACATTGGCGGCGACGCGCTCCCCGGCGCCCAGCGCCGGCAAGGAGGGAGAGTCGGGCGTCAAGCTGGAAACCTATTACGCGCTGCTGATGATGGACGGCGACAGGATGGGGGCGATCCTCTCGGGCGACGAGCAAACAGCGATCAGCTATGCGGACAGCTTTCATCCCCAGGTACGGAAGGGCTTCGACGAGCGTGCGGCCAGACAGTCCGTGATCCGGCAATACGGCGAGCAGAAGCGCGCGATCTCGCCCAATCGCCACCTTGCGGTCTCCGGTGCCCTCAATGACTTCTCGCAAACCGTGGTGCGCCACGTGATCGAGGAGGAGAACCTGGGCCGCGTGATCTACGCTGGCGGCGACGACGTGCTCGCCATGCTGCCGGTCGCCGACCTCCTCGCCGCCATGCAGCGCTTGCGTCATGCCTACAGCGGCACGCTGCCGGAGGACGAGGATACCGACTGGGGCGAGTTGCGCAGGAATCGCAATGAGTTGCACTGCAGGAACGGATTTGCGTTCCTTGGCGGGCGCCTCATGCGCATGATGGGCCGGCACGCCACCGCCTCGACGGGGGCGATCATCGCCCACCACCAGGCGCCACTGTCCGCGGTGCTGCGCGAACTGCGCGCGGCTGAGAAGCGCGCCAAGAACGAGGGTGGGCGCGATGCGTTCTCCATCACCGTGATCAAGCGCTCGGGCGGCGCGCTATGGCTCACCGAGAAGTGGGGTGAACCCCTGGCTCTAGTGCGCGATCTGCGTAACTTCCTTGCCGCCGACGGCACCTCGCGCCGCGCGGTGTACAACACGCTCGAATGGCTGGTCGATCTGCCCGACCCGAAGGCACAGCCCGCGATGCTCGAATCGCTGCTCGCCTATCAACTCGCGCGCCAAGCGCAGGACGAGCGCAAGGCGCAGGCTCCGGGTCTCGCCCGGCGGTTGGCCGCGCTCACCAGTGCGCAGACGAAAGACGGTCTGGGCTGGCTGCAGAACTTCCTCAGCGTGGCCGAATTCCTCGCCCGCGAAGCGCGTGCCGGAGGCGACGCATGACGACCCACGCCCGTTATCTCGAGCCGCTTGACGTACTCTTCCTGCGCGGCAACAAGCTTTTCGGCGACCCGGGCAGTTACGGCGAATCGCTGGTGCCGCCATGGCCTTCCGTGGCTGCGGGCGCGCTCCGTTCGCGGATACTCGTGGACGACAGGATCGACCTCGATGCATTCGCGAGGGGTGAAGTGGACCACCCCGCGCTCGGAACGCCCGCGGTACCGGGCGCATTCACGGTCGCGGCGTTCCAGATCGCGCGGCGCCGTGCCGACGGGCGCGTGGAAATGCTGATCGCGCCGCCTGCGGATATGGTGATTCACGAGGCCGACGGCGGAGCGACGAGTGTGAGCATGCTCGCCCCGACTAACATTTCGCCCAACGATATGTCGGAGAGTGGGACGCTGCAGTGTTCCGCGCCGCTGGAAATGCTGCCGGTACTAGCGGAAACGGGACGCAGCAAGCCCGCGGGTGGCTTCTGGCTCACCGAATCCGGCTGGAAAAGCTATCTCGCGGGTAAAGCGCCGGGTGCAAATCAACTGCTCGGGGCCGATGCCTTGTGGAAACTCGACCATCGGGTCGGCGTGGGCCTCGACAATGCGACCGGGCGTGCCTCCGACGGCCGGCTCTTCTCGGTGCAGGCGGTGGCGTTCGAAGCGGGTATTGGTTTCATCGCCACGATCACGGGCGCGGAACCACCCCGCTCGGGAACCTTGCGTCTGGGCGGCGACGGCCGCGCGGCCGCGGTTCGCGCAGTGGATTGGGTCATGCCCGAAGCGGACTACGACGCCATTCTTCGTGCGAAGCGTTGTCGCCTCGTTCTGAGCGCGCCCGGCATTTTCGCGCAGGGTTGGCTGCCGACAGGCGTGACACGCACCGCCGATGGTGCGTACCGCCTCGATCTGCACGGCGTGCGCGCCCGTCTCGTCTGCGCCGCCGTGCCGCGCGCCGAGGTCGTCTCCGGCTGGGATCTCGCCCTTCGGCGCCCCAAACCCGCCTTGCGCACCGTGCCGGTGGGCAGCGTGTACTGGCTCGACGATCTCGAGGCCACCCCGGAAACGCTACGCAAGCTTGTGAGCGCCGGGTTGTGGCGGGAACCGTGCCAGGATGACGACGCTTCCCGCCGCGCCGAAGGATTCAACCGGGCAGTTTTTGCCGTTTACTGATCGACGGAGTCACCATGTTCGAAAAACACGCAGCCGTATTCCTCCACGCCGTCAGCCCCGTCCACATGGGCGCGGGGCAGGCCGTCGGTGTCATCGACAACCCGATCCAGCGCGAGCGCCATACCGGGCATCCCAGCTTTGCCGGTTCCGGCATCAAGGGAGCGGTTCGGCATTCCTTCGAAGCGCTGGGCGGCGACCGGACATTGATCGACCGCCTGTTCGGCCCGGAGGCGGGGGCGCCCGACCTGCACGCCGGTGCAGTCAGCTTCGGTGACGCGCAGCTCGTGGCGCTGCCGGTGCGCTCGCTCAGGGGCGGCTACGTGCATGCCACCTGCCCGCAGGCGCTTTCGCGAGCGCAGCGCCTGTTGGGGCTGATCGGAGTATCCAGTAACTGGCAGGTGCCTGAAGTCGAAGCAGGACAATGCGTCGTGATGAACGCCAGCCTCCTGAGCAACAGGCAGGTCGGCAATCAGCAGAAGCGGCTGTTGCACCTGGAAGCCTTCGAGTACGAAGCGCTTGCGCAAGACGCTCCCGAATGCACTAGCCTCATGGGCATCGCCGACGATCTCGCCACCCGGGCCCTGCCAAAGGACAGCTCGCATGCCTTCTTCGCCGGCAAGCTCAAGTCCGACCTCGTCGTGCTTTCAGACACCGATTTCGCCTACTTCGCGCAGAACGCGATGCTGGTCGAGCCGCACGTGCGCATTGATCCCGACACGGGCACTGCGAGCGACGGCGGGTTGTTCTACACCGAAAACCTGCCGCCCGAAGCGCTGCTCGTCGCGCCCTTGCTGGCGAGCCGGACGCGCACGGGCAGGAAGGCCGATCAGGACGACGCGATGGGCGTGATGACTAAGATCAGGAACGTCATCGACGGGAGGTTGCTGCAACTGGGTGGCGATGCGACCACCGGCCGCGGGCTTGTCATTGCCACGGTAGTGGAGGGCTGAACATGGCTAATCCGGGATCGAGCAAGACTACTCCTCGGGCCGTGCAAACGCTTGAGCAGCAACGGGCGCAGGATGCTTGGGAAAAATGCGCGAACTACACCAAGGAGCACGTCAACATCGCCAAAGGCCTGCCCGCCCTGATCATGAATTCGGGGCTGATGCAGGTGCTGGCGTTTTGTCATGAAAAAGGCAAGGCGAACGAAGAGGTGGCGACTCACCTGCGTGCCTGGCTGGGAAAGCGTTATCACCGCGATGCGCAATTCGTTCCGCTCATGCAGGCACTGATGGAATCCACGCCCGCCGAGTACCAGGAGTTGACCGCCGAAGCCTTCGCCTGGCTGCGCTGGATGCGGCAGATGGCTGCCGCGCGTATTGATCGAGGAGACTGAACCATGCCAGTAGCTGCCGTGCCTGCTTATCTGGGCGATGACTTCAGCAGTGCCTCGCCGGGGATGCGCTTCGGCATGTATCTGATGGTGTGGGGCATCGACCGCCACACGCGCGATCTACTGTGGGGAACGCACGACATCGACTACGGAGTGCGCGGACAAGATCGACAGGAGCGTCCTGTCAAACACGAGAACAAGGTCTCGGCACTCGCTGCGGCAAAACGCCTGAACGACGGCGATCAGAAAACGATGAAAGCCCTTTTGGCGCGCCAGAACCAGGTGTTCGACACCGTCGCGGGCGACCAGGGCCTGCGCCTCGACGCCCTCGCCACAGCGCCTTTCACCACGGGCCTCGGCAACGAGCATCCGCTGGAAAACGGCTTCGCCTTTCTCAGCCCCTACGGGCTGCCTTATTTGCCGGGCTCCGGTATCAAGGGTGTTCTGCGGCAGGCGGCGCGCGAGTTGGCGAGCGGCGAGTGGGGTGACTCGAAGGGCTGGACCGAGGACAAGCGTTATGCGCTCATGCAGGGCAAGGACGACAGGCGTCGCGCGGTGCTCGACAAGAACAGGCAGCCCGTGATGTTGAGTCCGCTCGATGTGCTGTTCGGGCGAGAGACGGCGGGCGGCGGCTCAGACCATGTGCGTGGCGCACTGGTGTTCTGGGACGTGATTCCACAGATAAAGGGCGATAGCCTTGCCGTGGATATCATGACGCCGCATCAGGGTCACTATTACCAGAAGAAATCCGATCGCAAATCCGGCGGCAGCACCGCGCCGCACGAATCGGGCCAACCCAACCCGATCAGTTTCTTCACGGTCCCGCCCGGTTCCGGTTTCGTCTTCCATCTGCAGTGCGACCTCGAGCATCTGGCCAGACTGGCTCCGGAGCTTGCGGTAGACGGTCGATGGAAAGCCTTGCTGACGGCGGCCCTTGAACACGCCTTCCAGTGGCTGGGCTTCGGTGCGAAATCCGCCGTTGGCTACGGCGCGCTGACGCGCGACGAAGCGGCAAGCGCCCGGCACGAAGCCGAAGCGGCGGCGCGCGCACGCAAGACAGCAACCCTGGCCAAGTCGTCGAACCTTCAAAAAGTTGATGCGTTCATCGAGCTTGCGGAGAGGCGCGCTGCGGAACTGCGCGGAAGGAAGGAGGGGGTTGGAGATGCGTTCATGGCCGAGGTGCGCAAGCTGGTGAAAGACGCGCTCGAAGGCGAGGGTTGGGACGTGTCCGAGAAACGTGCGGTAGCGGAAGCGGTAGAGGCGTGGGCGCCTCAGATCGTGAACGTCGACATTAAGGACCAGCGCAAGAAGCTCAAGCTGAACGCGCTCAAGGGGGTAGCGTGACGACGTTGTTCATTTCGCGCCGCCCTGGCGCGCGTGCGCAGGTTCAGTGGCACGGAGTCCCGATGGACCAGCATTACCCATTGCGCAAATGCGGCGCAAACAACTCGATCCAGGCCTCACGCGGGGAAACGATGCGCATCTCTCCCGACTGCCGCCAGTCGAGCACCCGGCGGTCGCCGGTCACGAACAGCGTTGCGCCTGCTGCGCGGGCCGCGGCGACGAGCCGCGCATCGTTGTCGTCCGTGGGGGCGGGTACATCGTCGATCAGGGGGAGCGTTTTCCAGAGCTCGCGCGCGCTGCTTACCGCGACATCCGACGCGCGGATCTTCCGCGTCATCACTGCTTCGAGTTCGATCCAGACAAGCTCGCTAGTGACGGCCAGGCGTTGTTCGACGCATTTCAACAGCAGGTCTTCGCAAAGGCCCGATGCCACCAGGGCGCTGACCCAGATATTGGTATCGAGAAACAGCGTCACGACACGTTGCGAAAAACGTCTTCTTCGGTCAGCCAGCCGATTTCTCTCGCCTTGGGGACGAGCTCCCGGCGCAACGCTTGGAGGCGCGCCCGAAACAGCGCATCGCGCAGCGCCTCTCGCACCAGCTCGCTGCGGCTCTTGCCGGAAAGTTCACACACGGATTGCAGGGCCCGTTCTTCCTGTTCGGTCAATCGTACGGTCAGCGTCGTCATGCAACACCTCGCTTGTACTACAACGTAGTGCAGACAGTACCACGCGACGAACAGGCGATCCAGCATGACCACCTGGTTTATCAGTCGCCACCCCGGTGCGCGCGCCTGGGCGGAACGACGCGGCGTACCGGTCGACGAGCACGTCGTGCACCTGGACGCGATGTGCGTTGCACCGGGGGACACGGTCATCGGCACGCTACCGGTCAACCTAGCGGCAGCAGTGTGCGCAAGAGGCGCCAGGTTCATCAACCTCTCGATGGACCTGCCCGCCGACGCGCGGGGCCGCGAGTTGAGCGCAGAAGACCTGGACCGATTCAACGCGCGCCTCGAGGAATTCCGCATCGAGCGTGTCGCGTCGCGCAACGGGGCGCCCGCCAGCGCCGCGGAAGAGCGCCGATGAACGGCGTCCCCGTTGCGATGCTGGAGCAGGCGCTGCCGGTGGCGCGTTTCGAGTTCGAGTTGCGCCAGCTCGAGGCGCTGCGTCTGCCGCATTACGCGGGCTCGATGCTGCGCGGTGCCTTCGGCCACGCGCTTCGCCGCGCGGCCTGCGTGACGCGCGAGCCCGAATGCAAGCCGTGCGCGCTGTACCGCAGTTGTGTCTTCCCGGCCGTGTTCGACACCCCGGCGCCGGAAAGGAGCCCGGCGAGCCAGGCGGTGAACCCTTACGTGATCGAGGGGCCCGCCCTGGGCGGACATGATGTGGCGCCCGGCGAGACCTGGCGCTTCGGCTTCGTGCTGGCCGGTCGCATGCTGCGGCAGATGCCGTTGGTCGTGCATGCGTGGCAGCGCGCCTGCGAGAGCGGCTTTCGCCAGGCCGGGAGCCGGGCGGAACTCGTCGCGGTGCGCCTCCAGGGCGGTGATGGTTCCCGCTGCGTATACGACCCTGCCGTCGGGCGGCTCGAGCCGTTCGAAGCGTCACGCATGGCCGCGCCGGTACAGGATCGCGCCGCTTGCCTGCGCTTCGTCACCCCGCTGCGACTGCAGGAGAACGGCCGGATCCTGAACGAACGGGAGATCGATGCGCGCCGCATCCTGATGACACTGGCGCGACGGACACAGAACCTGCTCGACTGCCACGGCGAGCGGGAACTGAAGCTGCCGCTGAAGGAACTCGCCGCCGCCGCGGGAGGGATCGAGGCCGAGGTACGCATGCGCCGGCACCAGTGGAGCCGCTATTCGAACAGGCAGCGGCAGGAAATGGACCTCACCGGCCTGGTGGGCGAGGTGATCCTGCGCGGCGACCTCGCGCCGTTCCACGAGTTTCTTGCGCTGGGCGAGCTGCTGCACCTGGGCAAGAACGCGACATTCGGCCT